>Ga0247758_1000299_pt1 | contig 43480 bp, 52 predicted proteins | sample UWRJL156409C4_FD_180950 | JGI IMG/M metagenome (GOLD analysis project Ga0247758, IMG submission 180950) | Plant litter microbial communities from Arlington Agricultural Research Station in Wisconsin, United States - UWRJ-L156-409C-4 | ecosystem: Environmental > Terrestrial > Plant litter >...
AATCCTCCTCTTCCCCACAATCTCCCACATCGCCCTCTCCCCCAACGGCCGCCACCTCTCCCTCATAGCCACCACCCCCTTCCTCGACCGCAACGCCCACCGCCTCGCGCGCTTCTTCCTGCGCCTCCTCCCCGCAGTGGCACTATCCCTCTTTCTCCGGATTTTCCTGCGCATGCCCAAGCACGCAGTGGGAGTGACCACGGCGTGGCTGAAGAGTCGCGATGGGGTGTGGCAGGCGCTGCATATGGGGAAGGACGAGATGAGGGTTATTGGGGAGGAGGAGTGGGTTGAGGGGCTGTGGGAGCACGCTGAAGATGGTAGTGGGGATGGAGAGGGGAAGGGGGACAAGTTTGTGTTTTTGTTCGGCAAGGGGGATCGCTGGGTTGCGGAGGAGACGAGGGATGCCTTTATCAAGCGGAGGGAGGCGCATGCGGAGGGGAGGACGAGGGTCGTTGTTGACCAGGCGGGTATTCCGCATGCTTTTTGTCTGAGTAAGTTCCAATGACCTTGGGTAAACTGACTTTGGGGGGAAGAGGGGTTGAGATTGCTAACTTGTGAATAGAGCATAGTGAGGAGGTTGCGGGGAAGGTGGGGGAGTGGGTTGTTGATATGATGTGAGGTGTTCAGGCCGGGAATGGAGGAGTGGGATGTGTTTTGGGAGGCATCAAGCAGTTCTGTTTAAGGCATTCGGGTATTTTCTTAAGACATGAAGCTGTTTGTTTGAGGCGTTTGGTCGTTTAGAGGGGGTAAAATAGAGGATATGAGGCTTTCGGACGAATTCAAACACGTTGCGTGCGACATTTGATGCCTACCCGCGTGAGATGGATGATCAGGGCTACGACGCGATATCGGAACATGCATCCACCGGCTATGAGGGAAAAGAGGCCGTCATACCAACAGTGTTATTGTCGCCGTCCATTGGTGAACCCCGAACGGGCAAACATATTATTCGTCGGTATCTGGTCGGTTGGGGCGTTGTCTTCTTCGTCACCCTCTACGCCAAGTTTCACGAAGATTTCAGAGGCCTTCTCGACATCCTTGTCGTGGTCCTTGTCCTAGCCATCAGAAGAACCCCGAGCAAGATGGGTAGGTTGCAGCTTTCAATTGCAAAAAAACGCTCAACTTGACAAGCGAGAATACCTACCTAGAACAAGTCCTCGAGCTCATGAGGAAGTCATCAACTAGGCAGCCACAAAAAGCAAGATTGATCTGTGACAATACCTAATCACAGACCTTTTGCCGTTCGAGAAGGAGGACGAAGTTTTTCCGAGATTACAGCAGATTTTCATGTCGTCAATGCCAGACGCGTCAACTTCCGGCTCACCAACCTTAGACTCTAATTTTCGGGCTTGCCGCTCGTCATCACGACCTTCGTCGTCGGCTCTGCATAGCGATGCTGAACTGCTAGTCCGCTTTCGCGTCATTTGCCGAGTTCCTAGCTTCCTGTGCTTTGGTCGATCGAGCGGGTGTTGATTGTTAAAACTTGACTGGACAGTCACACCGCCGTGGTGAGCAAAAAGCGAACCACAAGTTACAAAGAGGAAAGAACAAAAGGAAGAATGGACCCGCCCGGAATCGAACCGGAATCTTTGAGGATGGGTGATGGGAAAGTTGTCGTGCTGTTGGTTCCTGGTTGCTGGTTGCCGATGGTTGTCGAAAAGTGTTGTTTGCCGCCTCAGTATTCGAACGTTGGGTGTCGTTGTTGCCGGAAGTCCTAGAGTCGACCACACCTTGCCCATCCTCAACATGCTGCCAGTTGCACCACGGGCCCGTTGAAAGGGTGCGGTTCAAACTAGGTGATAAGGGCCTAGGTGGCTGAGAGGTCTTCATCCGATCTTGGTGTGAGAGTGGGGGCGGTGACCGGGCGTTGCCTTCTCGACCAGGGCGGTCCTGGTGAGGAAGCTGGGAGGATCTGGGGTAAGTATTATGTTGCTGGAGCACTGAACATGGATAAGATCTCGACCGAAACTCTGCTGTGTTAGAAAAACAGTAAACGTGCACGTGGGCAATAGAGCCGAAACCTGGCGAAATAAAGAAGTGTAAATATAGGAAGGCCACAAAAAAAGTTCGAAATATGAGGGATTTCTTCCCCTATGCTGCCAAAAGATGTGTGTACATGATACGTACTCTGACCATGAGGATCAAAGTACACGGCAAAAGTCATCCAACACCAAACGCCAACCATTCCAGGTCCCATTAAGCCAGCAATACAATGTCGCAGTCACACATATCAAACAGATAACCTTCTCCGAGCCTTTTCCGTAGACAAATTCCCACCAACTTCCCGTCCATCGCCTCCTGGACCCAGCGCTGATTTCTCATCCCCCCGGAGGCCCATGCCATGGAGCGTCATCCACTGGGCCTGCACCTCCCCTCTTGCCGCCCTTGCTCGCTCGGCAGCATCGGGCTGATAGTCTTGCCCAGGCCATGCAGAGGCATAGTGTGTGCCGACGCTGGGACCGGCAACTGGTTTCCGAGGGGGCACACCCTGTCTAAAGTGCTCTTGAAAGCCGTCGCCTGTGCCTCCAGCTGGAGAGGCAGGGGATATCGCGGTGGGCAAATTCGACGTAGCTGCCCGGGCCGGGTGAGACGGTCTGTCGATTTGCGCCTGTGGGGTTTCGAGTTGGACCAATTCGATGGGCGGCGGCATGCTCAGGGCCCGTTTGACGTCAACAGGGGTAGGTGTGACGATGACGGGCTGGCCGGTCGGGAGGTACATGATCCTGGGCTGGAGGGTCTTCCTCTGCTTTTCCTTGCTGCGACCGCTGCACCAGTAAAAACAGAACAGAAAGGCGTGGATGAACAACAGCAAAAGTATGGCGATCGACGCGATCAAACCCTCGATATTACCTCGGGCCGACATACTCCCCGAGTTATAACCCTCACGGATGACTTTGAGGATCAAAAAGCTGGCGGCGATGCACAGTAGAGCAACAGTGCAGCCGTCGAGCCACAGGTTGAGTCGCGGCGGTAGACCCTTGCCTTGGAAGGCAGCCATAGTGACGAACTCGGCCAAGTTCCACGCAATGACGAGTGGACACACGACGAGAACGGGGACCAGCTCCAACATTTCATAGATAGGAACCAAATCCAGACCAATTTTGGCCGTCAGCGCGGTGACGACGACAGCGAGGAAGGCCGATAGGACTCGCAAGATGACGAATGTTTTGTAGACGGCCCTTCCTCCCCGGGTTTTCCTATCGGTTTTCCATTGGGATAATTCCTCAGGAGAGGGCTTGATGGTGCTGTTGACGCCGTCGAGCCACGATTCGACCGCACTGGCGCGATTGGCGACTGGATTCCTGGGCGAGGGAGAGGGATTGGCGCCAGAGATGATGGGAGGGCGCGGCGATGGACGCCGCAGGTTGTCCTGCGGCATTATAACATATCCGGGCGGCTGCCTGGGAGGAGTCCGAGGCAAATGTGTTGGTCTGCGAGAGAGTCGGAAAGAGCATGTCTTGGTGCAGCCGGATGGTGCAGCGAGAACTCAGGAACGCCGAGCGGAATCGCGGATTGTTGGCGGGGAGAATAATGCAACACCTCCACGCGTCGCTCGCGCTGGTCCAATTGAGCACTGGTACCGCCAATAGCGGACGTGACAGCCCCCACACGCAACAGGGGGGGCAGGGGGGAATGGCCCTAAATCGCGGCTTCCTAGTCCGTACCGGGAATTTTCCACTGTTCTTTTTTTAGGCAGCGATATTAGCTCTTTGGAAGCTGAAGGATGAGGTTTACCACAAACCTGTCCGACATCCTGCGACGTCGGGTACTCCTGAAGGGGATGTAAACAAATTCATCCCAAGCTGGCCTGAATGCCTCTGGATCCGATGTTGATGCCTACGTTGCCAGGTAGGTACACAGAAGTGACCTACTCGAACAACGCCAAATGCCCGCTGCCCGGGCAAGCTACAGGGGTTTGACGAAATTGGCATCCTTTTTATCAACAGATGGAAAGACAATTCTAGACCATCCACTACGAACCATACGCAGAACGACGGGACGCAGCTGAAAAGAAGGAAGTGATTCATCCAGGGGGAAGCTGGTTTGCAGTGCTCAGCGCGCCGCCCAACAACATCAGATCAACGAATACCTTGCGGTCTTGACGGATTTGCCCTGCAGCCACTTGTCACAGGGCAAAGCGAGACCAAGCAGATGGGCTAGATATGGTTCTTATCGACTCTCTTACCGATTTGAGCTGGCTTCGCGATACCCATCAATGAGAATATCTCGGGGCACAACAGCGCCAGTACGATCCAGAAAGGATGCCTCTAGGTGTGCTTACCACTCCGTTTATTTGGTATTGACAAAATCACAATGAGATAGAGGGCTTCTCCGACACATACGAACAGGGCATTCAAATATGAATATAATAGGGAAATTCCCTCCTTCGGACGCAACGGCGGATCTAGTTCATGGCTAAAGTCGTCAACATCGTACTAAACCCTTTCTAACGCACTCCTAACAGAAATAGTTGGTTCGGCCCAGGATGATCCAGGCAAAAGGGAGAGGAAAGAACCACACACACTGTCTTTTGTCGAAAGACAGAGCTTCTCAGCTCTTGGACGCAAAGCCACGGTTCGTGAGAGAACGAGGCACTCGAGGCTGGAGAACAAAGCGGTCTCGAGACCGCCTCCATTAGGTGGTTTCACGCGACTTCAAGTTGGGGAGATCATGCCAGATAGTTCTATGACTTGAAAAATGTTTGCGACTATTCCTAGTTTTCATATTCCCCTTGTCGGTGGGGTGATGTTTACTGTCCTGTTGCCGCTCTACTCAAACAGTTTGGTCCCCTTTCTGGGGATGAACGTATTGGGTTGGTTTATTTGGAGGGAGTTGCTATCTGTTTACCCCATTTCGCCTTAGGGATGTTTCTCAAAATACGCTGGACATTCACAGCCCTGGCATTTCGAAACCGTTTTCAGTCACTGCTCGACCCAGCCATTATCCAGGAATTATTTTCAAATACATTATCAATTCCTCGGTGATTTCCAGGTCCTGTCCCTGAAGACATGACATCACCAGGAAATTGAATACATTCGCTGCCACCTGGCCGAAACCAGCCATACGTAGCCATGTATAGCAACCTATGATCATGGTCTTCTCGCCGCCCTGCTTTCTTTGTGCGTCCGCTGTGACACACCCGATAATTGTCACTCCAGGGAGCTCTTCTAGACTTCAGAAACTAGGAACGCACGGGAAACCTTGTGGCTCAAAGTTTAATCTCATGCAATAAACAAGATGCAACAAACTTTGGTCATATCTGAAGCAATAGCAAACACACCGTTGGCCTGAGATTGGGCGTGCTCAGAAACAGGTGCCGTCTCTGTGGCATGATGAGCCATGTCTTTCTCAACAGCAGGTGCTTTGAGGGACAAAACAAGGGACAAAACAAGGGGCGAGGCAAAGATGCAACAAAATTCACAAAGCGCATTCATCTCGTGCCCTGGTTTGGCAAGGAATTGGGTGTGCGTTGATTAGAGAGGAATCGAGCAAGATGCTCTGTTATCTGTAAGATATGCAACATTTGGAGGCTTGCAATAGCACACTAACAACTGTGGGCAAGCCCCTGACTAAGCCCCTGTCTTGTTGTGACGTCAATTAGCGCGACGATGCCCAACATGGAATGGGCGAGACGCGGGGTTGTCGCCCGAGGCAAGGGGGGCAAGGCGCAAAGTCCCAGGATCTCCTGATTCCGGAAAGCGAATCTGGGAAGGAAAAAGCCAAAAATTGAGTTTCTCTGCGCTGCCGGGAGAACACGGTTGACCGCTGCACTCAGCAATGGCAGAGCTGCAGAGGCAGCCGTCTGATGTTGCTGCCTTGATGCCTGACACAACTTATCGGTTATCTGAAATTTTCGAAATTCCGAGCCCCACCAAAGGCGACTTTGACTCGAATTCCCCCACCTTCTCGATTCAACCCACCAAAGGCGCAGCCGCCAACACCCTCACCTCTTTCTTGCCTTTCTCCGGTCATTCACAAGGGTCGTAGACAAAGAGAAGCCCGATCCGACCGTCCACACTCATTTTGGACATCTCAGAAACATCTCCCAACACTTTTTTTCTGACGAAGTTCGATCAACCAACCGCCATCATGCCGCCGTCCTCATCCAAGGAAAAGCGCATGGCCAAGCGCGCCGCCGAGGGGAAGAAGACGGTCGCCGGCCGATCCAAGGCCGGCTCCCAGAGCGCCAGCAATGCCGCATCGGTTAACGGCGATGAGCCTGAGCTCGATGCCTTTGGCAACCCCGTCGTCTCTGACGAGCCTGCCACTTCGGCTGACAAGGCCGACGAGGTCAAGCGCTTGGCCGAGCAGATGGACAAGCACGGTCTCTCCGATCGCGTTACCACCGGTGTCCTCGCCTCGCTGTCCGCCAGCAAGGACGTCAAGATCACCAGCACCAGTCTGGTGTTCCACGGTAAGGTTTTGATCGCCGACTCCACTCTCGAGTTGACGTCGGGCCGGCGATACGGTCTGTTGGGCGAAAACGGCTGCGGAAAGAGTACCCTCCTCAAGGCCATCGCCAAGCGCGAGTACCCCATTCCCGAGCACGTCGATATCTATCTGCTCAACGAGGGTGCGCCTCCCTCAGACCTTGGAGCCCTTGAATGGGTTCTCAAGGAGGCCGAGAACGAGATGGAGCGTCTTGATGCGCTCGCCGAGAAGCTGCTTGAGGACGAAGGCCCCGAGTCCCCAGTGCTTATGGATCTTTACGAGGTAAGTCGCATATCCGCTACAAAATCGCTGCGACTGTTTGCTAACACATCACTAGCATATGGAGGGAATGGACCCCTCGACCTTTGCCACCCGTGCCTCGCTCATTCTTACCGGTCTCGGTTTCAACAAGTTCACAATCCACAAGAAGACCAAGGACATGTCCGGTGGTTGGAGAATGCGTGTCGCTCTCGCCAAGGCCCTGTTCGTCAGGCCGACCCTCCTCCTCCTCGATGACCCCACAGCCCATTTGGATCTCGAGGCCTGCGTGTGGTTGGAGGAGTACATGAAGAAGTGGGATCGTACCCTTGTTCTTGTTTCCCACTCCATGGATTTTCTCAACGGCGTCTGCACCAACATGATCGACATGAGGGACAAGAAGCTCATCTACTATGGTGGTAACTACGACACGTATGCCAAGACCCGTGCTGAGCAGGAGACGAACCAGATGAAGGCGTACCAGAAGCAACAGGATGAAATCGTGCACATCAAGAAGTTCATTGCCAGCGCCGGTACCTACGCCAACTTGGTCAGGCAGGCAAAGTCTCGCCAAAAGATTTTGGACAAGATGGAGGCCGATGGCTTCATCCAGCCCGTGCACACGGACAGGGTGTTCACTTTCCGCTTCGCCGATGTCGAGAAGCTGCCCCCTCCGGTCCTGGCTTTCGACGACGTTACGTTCTCTTACTCTGGTTCCCCTAAGGATGATCTTTACCGCCACATCGACCTCGGCTTCGACATGGACTCCCGAACTGCTCTTGTTGGACCCAACGGTGTGGGCAAGTCGACTCTCCTCCGCCTCATGACCGGAAAGCTGTCCCCCACCCAGGGCACTGTTGCCAAGCACACTCACTTGAAGCTTGGTCTGTACTCGCAGCACTCCGCCGAGCAGCTGGATCTGACCAAGTCGGCCCTGGATTTCGTGCGCGATAAGTACTCTAGCAAATCGCAAGATTACCAGTACTGGAGACAGCAGCTTGGACGTTACGGTTTGACTGGCGAGTCGCAGACGTCGTTGATCGGCACCCTCTCTGACGGCCAGAAGAGTCGTATTGTTTTCGCCCTCCTGGCTATTGAGAGCCCTAATATGTTGCTGCTTGATGAGCCTACCAATGGTCTCGATATTCCTACCATTGACAGTTTGGCGGATGCAATCAACGCCTTCAGCGGAGGTGTTATCGTCGTCTCCCACGACTTCAGGTACGCTGACCCCTAACGCACCACTTTTGTGAAAGCCGGTACTAACAAAAAACGCAGACTTTTGGACAAGATTGCTAAGCAGATTCTCGTGTGCGAGAACAAGACCATCAAGCCGTGGGATGGTACCATCTCAGACTACAAGAACTACCTGCGCAAGAAGATGCTTGCCGCAGGCGCAGTTTGAACGGGATGAGATTATGGAGTTTGCAGTGTGCACTTAGAATGACTTGATGAGGTCGCAGCAAAGCTAGCTCGGGTTAGAGGCCATTCGCCACGAAGAAGGGTGGCTACCAAAAGAGGCACCGCAGAGCAAACATCGCACTGCGGCGGCCCGGCGAGGGGCGCTGGGACGAAAGGACCCCAAAGTGGAGGCCGAATGCGCATTCGTCGGTCCTCGGACCCATGAATGGGCGGCGAGGAGGCTTCTTGAAGCGATAGACTTGATTATCTCTGCTTTTGTTGCGCTCACTCCATTCTTTAGACGCATCTAGATACTTGAGTAATGAGAATATCAGGTTCTACTTGCGAGGAGTGGTCTGGTCAGTGGAAATTTTGCCACAGTCGCACAGGCACAATCGTTGTGTGAGATGGTTTTGCGCGATGCAACCCCGCTGCCCGATTTTTTGGTCCCGTGCAACTCCCGAGGACGAAATGTGGGGACAACAATGAGGCCATTCCAGAAATTGCTGCGAATGTCGAAAACGGGCTGGGCGTTTTGTGCCCGACGCGGATAGTGTACTGGGATTTATCTACGGGCGGGCTCGATTCCGGAGCATGATAATAACTCGGGCCATGGCAGGTGTCGACAATGGGCTTTGTTTGCTTCACGATGGAAAATGTGACAGCCCGTTGCTAAATGGGAGCGGGGAGCGCGGGAAGGGGGAGAAAGCGGGAATATTTTGGCTTCTTTCCATGGTTCATGGGGAGGCTGGGCGGCATCTCAAGAGTGGGTTTCCCCCCAATGGCACAAGAAGGTGGAGTGGGCGAGGACGAGGAGACGAGGAGGAATGGCAGATGCCGCAGCGGAGGGCCACAGGTCTGGGATCTCGCGCTTTTGCCTCCTGCGGCTTCTGGGGGTTTTTCGTCACTGGCGGTTTGGGGGGAAAAAGAGTGGATGGAAAGCGTGGCTTGCCATCGTTCCGGTTGGCGACCAGGGCCCCGTCTTTTGCTTGAAAGCACGTACCAGGGTGCAGCCCCAGCGGGTATTTGGCACCAGGGCTGAGGGTGGCTTTCCTGACGAGGCCGGGGAGGGGTGCGATTAGAGTTGTTAGTGGAATGGAGAATCGAGATGGGGGCAAAACCTCCAGAGCGGATCTGGGAATGGGGGAATCTGGGGTGCGTCGGGGAATGTCTTTGGCTTTGCCCGGGAGTGATGGGGGACGTGTTGCTGGTCGGAACATGGCTAGGGAGATATGGCGAGGAGACGGTTCCGTGGTTGAGAATTGGAGGTGCTATAGTGCCTGTTTATTCGCTTTGGTCGGGCTGGTGTAGGCGACGTTCTGGTGTTTCCTTTGGGCGGCTCGTCACCGCCAAGGACCCTGAATAAGAAGTCAATCAAGGAGCTGCATGGCGAGAACGGAGACCCGCCAGGTGGTTATCGCGCCGTGACGTTGGTTGTCAAGTCCGTCGTTGAGTCCGAAGGTTCGCGCCATTTCCGTCCGTCCGTTTTCTGCGCTTTCTTTTATCGTAAACCGCAGCATGACATCGATGCACCCGCAAGACTTGATCTTCAATCATTCAATCAGCTGAGGGCGTTCGGCTGCCCGTCATTCGCTTTGGGCGATGAGATCTGAGGCGATTGCCCATTTGGGGTGCCTGGGGAGAGACCTGAGGGACCTGGGAAGCGAGGCAGCTAACAAGGGGGTGGTGTGGCGATAGCGGGCTGACGTGCGGGAACTGGTCCTAACTTTGCTGGATCGGGATGCGTGGACTGTTGCTGGATGGATCACCTTCGCTCGCGAGAGGTGAGAAGAAGCGGGTGTCAAAGGGGCATTTTGGGGGGAAAAGAGTCTGCACCGCACAACGCAGCTTTGCAGATGTGGCCAAATCGAGTAGACCGGTCCAGTCCTGGCAATCACGCCCCGTCCCATGGATTTCCATCCAACTCCATCTCCATCACCCCTTCCCATCATCGCATCCATCAACACCACTTGACCGTCGTCAACGTCGCTGCGGCCCAAACATCCCGAGGCGCCGCCCATTTCCCAGTGATTGCCCATTTCCGGTGATCGCTTCTGCCGTGCCAGTGCCGCGACAGCACGGTAGCCGCATTTTGTCCGCCAACAACACCACCTGCCCGCCCTAGACGAGCTCTCGCGCACAACTCGCGCCATTTCATCGCATTTCCTGCGATAGCCTCAAACACCGCCGTCGCCTCCGACCCACCGCCCTCTCGCTGCGCGTTCGGGTGCAGACGCCGCGCCATCTTTTCGCCAACCTCTGACGAATTCTTCTCCGGCAGCCTGCCTGGCTCCCCACAACAACAGCTTCTCTGTGTTGGTTTAGCAAACAGGACGGGTCCCGCATCCCGCGCATCGCGGTACATCTAGATTGAGTAGAATCGTTCCGTGCCTTGATTCCAACGTGCGACACGCCGCTTGACTCTCGATGGGGCACACATAATCTGTAAACTGCAGAACATCACGGAATTGGGTCTCGGGGGAGCTGCGGCATCATGGACCACTTCTCGACACCCGTGCTGCAGCGACCGCCTCATTTCGATGGGGATGGGAGCAATGGGGCGTCGAACGAGGATAGAGCTCCGCGGGGAGGCCTACGCGACATTCTGAACCCCGTCAGCTCGGCCCCCCAAAAGGCCCCATCAGCACAATCAGGAGGACCAGCACCTCCACGGGCGCACCCGCCATCGTTCAGTCTGCGATCACCAACCCAGTCTGCGCTCCATCATCCAGTCGCGTACTCCGCCTCACCGCCATCATCCAACGCCAGCGGTAGGGAGCCATCCGGCCCGCGATCGATCCTTAACAATCCCTTCATGTCAGCACCCGGACCCTCATTGCCGCCGTCACTGCAAGCTCCACCGCCGCTCGCACCGTCAGCAACCACTTCGATCGCAGCAGGCCAGGCTGCCAGCTCGTCAAACCTGCAACATCCGCCGCGATCGCCGTTGCACGCACCTCCGGTTTACTACGGAACCGACCTTCGTGATCGCGAGCCCACGCGCGAAAAGTCGAGCGTAGCCACGAGCAGCAGCAGCTTTTACGACCCGACTGCCGACGCGACCACCAAGAAAGAGCGTGAGCGGAGGGTTTCTGATACAGGCTCTTGGCGTGCGGCGACGCAGGCCTCGACACCAAAGGTACGTGAGCAAGAAATGGCGAAGGAGCTTTGGGCACGCCCGGCGCCAATTAGCACCAATTCCCAATCCCAAATCCCTAGCATTCCCAAGGTTTCTTTTTTCCCACCGCCCTCGCCTCGTCACGACCCATCAATTTTCCATCATCAAACTCCAACTCCTGTTTGGTCCGCGGCGGGTCGCTGCCAATTCAATGCCCCCCAAATTTTCCCTTCCGCAGACCAACCTGCGCGCCTTTTTCCCACTCGAAACACCAATTCATTCCTAGCCTGCCAAGTTGACTGACACGAATTTTCCACGCCACCTTTAGCCCCGTGATCCCTACGCTTATCCGCAGTCCACCACCGAGTACTACAACGGAAGCTACGCATCACCCGTGGCATCGAGCTTCCCTCCGCGAAGCCCTGTTTCCCACTCACACCCTGCGCCGGCTGCAGGCTCCATCAGCCCATCGGCGAGACCTCACAAGATGGCTTCACCGAGCATACGACACGCGCCCATTCCGAGCCCAAGCACGAATGGTGCGTCGTCGGCTGCACTGCCAGCCCTGGCGCGGACCGAGTCGCCGGCACCCTCATCCAAAGGCGTGGCTACTGCGAGTGTAAGGCACCCCCTCCCTCGACACGTTTATTTCTTTTCCCTAACTCTATCTAAAACAGACTCCAAGCCGCGCCGCTGGCGTCATGTCATTCTCAAATATTCTCTCGAGCTCGGAACCTGTCTCCAAACCACGACCGACCTCGCCCATGATTGACGACACGCCCATCAAAGTCGAGAAGCCCGATCATCCCGAGAAGTTGGACAAGGTGGAGAGGGAAAAGAAACAACCCCGCAGGACTACAAAGTCGCGTGTCTCGGACATCAGGAACTCAGAGTCAACCCCCAAGCCATCGTCGCGTCGGGCTTCGTCCAAGCACGAGACACCGCCATCGACAACGATGCGCGTCCCAGTCAAGCGCCAAGTCAACGGCCACCCAAAGCAAAAAACTTTCTCAGCCGACAAGGAGAAAAAGATCCGCGAGTTGATGGACCAGTTCGATGCCGAGGATGTCGATGATGAAGACTACGCCAACGAGGCTATGGACTGGCAGGAGCGTGCCAAACGCCGTCGTCTTGATATGAACAATCGCGATCTTGGCCTGCGCCACGCGAGGCGGGGCGATTACACCGATGCCGAGTCCAAGAAGCTTAAGGTGCATTCTGACCTCGGAAAGAGGCGGTACGACGACTTGAACTATGAAGAAGCCCTGCAAGAGGTCCGAGAGCGTGAGCTCTTCGCCGAGAAGGAGCGCAAGAAGGACATGCAGCGTAAGAGACGCCGAGAGAAGTCCATGGCCACCACCATGGAGCAGAAGGCTGCTGCCCTGGCTCGGGCATCTGCAGCTCAAGACGAAGCTGAAAGGCTGAAATATATGAGAGAGGCTGAACGTGCCAACAAGAAGGTCCAGCAAACGAAGCTTATTCTACAGAGAGGTCATAAAGGCCCCGCGCGAAACCTCAGCTCCCTTGAACCCAACCTCGAAGGTGGGGTCATGTCCACCTTTCAGACCGACAGCTTGGAAACTGGGAAGGGCAAGGGCAAGGGCCGGACTGGGAGTAGACTCAAGAAATCCAAGGAGCAGAAGCAAGCGGAGAAAGACTCAGCCGAGGCTGCCCAGGCGGCCCTGGATGCGGGCGAGGAGCTACCGAGCAGGGAGGAAACCTCCAAGATCCGCATCAAGCTCACCAAGACCAAGGTTCCCCGAGACGACGGCGATAAGGACAAGGAGAATAAGGAACCTAAGGAATCCAAGGAGAAGGAGAAGGTCGTGGAGGAGCCCAAGGACCCACTGGAGTTGAAGTTCCAGTCCAAGGGCTTCAACCAAATCTACGACCAGATCTGGCGAGATCTCGCGAGAAAAGATGTCAACAAGGTCTTCCGCCTGGCGACTGATTCCTATTCCACCAAGGCATCCAATCTCAAAAAGACGGCCATCCTCGCATCCAAAGAGGCGAAACGATGGCAGCTCCGCACCAACAAGGGCACCAAGGATCTTCAGGCCCGTGCCAAGCGCGTCATGCGTGACATGATGGGTTTCTGGAAACGCAACGAACGTGAAGAGCGTGACCTGCGGAAGGCTGCCGAAAAGCAGGAGCTTGAGAACGCCCGGAAGGAGGAAGCCGACCGTGAAGCCGCCCGGCAGAAGAGGAAGCTCAACTTCCTCATCTCGCAAACCGAGCTGTACTCTCACTTCATCGGCAAGAAGATCAAGACGAACGAGGTGGAGCGGAGCACCGATCACCCCGACGAGATCGGAAAGGACGGCAACAAGGCTCCTGAGCATGGTCTCGACGTCGAAGAACCTACCGGCCCCGTCGGTGGCAAGGTCACCAATTTCGAAAACCTCGATTTCGATGCCGAGGACGAATCCACCCTTCGTGCAGCCGCGATGGCGAATGCCCAAAATGCTATCGCCGAGGCACAAAGGAAGGCGAGAGAGTTCAACAAAGACGAGAACAACATGGACGAGGATGGAGAGATGAACTTCCAGAACCCCACTGGCATGGGCGATGTCGAGATCGAACAACCCAAGTTGCTCAACTGCCAACTCAAGGAGTACCAGCTCAAGGGTCTCAACTGGCTCGTCAACCTGTACGAACAAGGCATCAACGGTATTCTCGCCGACGAGATGGGTCTTGGCAAGACTGTCCAGTCCATCTCTGTCATGGCATATCTCGCTGAGAAGTACGATATCTGGGGACCTTTCCTCGTTGTCGCCCCAGCCTCGACGTTGCACAACTGGCAGCAGGAAATTGCGAAGTTCGTCCCAGAGTTCAAAGTACTCCCGTACTGGGGTACGGCGGGCGACCGAAAGGTCCTGCGAAAGTTCTGGGACCGGAAGCACACCACTTACAAGAAGGATGCCCCGTTCCATGTCATGATTACGTCCTACCAACTGGTCGTCTCTGATGTCGCGTATTTCCAAAAGATGAAATGGCAATACATGATTCTGGACGAGGCGCAGGCCATCAAGAGCTCCCAAAGTTCCCGCTGGAAGTGCCTTCTGGGCTTCCACTGCCGCAACCGTCTGCTTCTGACGGGTACTCCCATTCAGAACAACATGCAAGAACTCTGGGCTCTTCTTCATTTCATCATGCCCTCTCTTTTCGACTCGCACGACGAGTTCAGCGAGTGGTTCTCCAAAGACATCGAGTCGCACGCGCAGAGCAACACAAAGCTGAACGAGGACCAGCTCAAACGTCTGCACATGATCTTGAAGCCATTCATGCTCCGTCGTGTCAAGAAGCATGTCCAGAAGGAGCTCGGTGACAAGATTGAGCTTGATATCTTCTGCAATCTGACGTACCGCCAGCGCGCCCTGTACGCCAACCTCCGCAACCAGATCAGCATCATGGATTTGATCGAGAAGGCGACCATCGGTGACGACGATTCTGCTAGTCTCATGAACCTCGTCATGCAGTTTCGCAAAGTTTGCAACCATCCTGATTTGTTTGAGCGTGCGGACACCGCATCGCCGTTCTCCTGTGGCTTCTTTGCCGAGACTGCGTCGTTCATCCGGGAGGGCCAGAACGTCACCGTCGGCTATTCGACCCGCAGCTTGATCAACTACGATCTACCTAAGCTTGTCTGGCGCGACGGTGGAAGGCTTCAGAAAGCCGGTGCCGATAACCTCACCGCCGGCTTCCGAAACAAGTACCTGAGCCACATGATGAACATATGGACCCCGGACAACATCCGCGAGAGTACGACAGGGGCAGACAACTTCTCTTGGCTCAGGTTTGCCGACACCAGCCCGCAGGAGGTTCACAATGCAGGACACAAGGATCTTTTCTCCCGTGCTGTTGATCTCACTGCCAAGAAACAACGACTTGGCGCAATGAATGTTTTGTACAGCGACCCAGAAGACGAGAATTGGACGCCGTCACACGCCCTGTTCCAGATCAAGGACAGGAAGGATCGAAAGCCCCTCGCTAATGTCACCAAGCAGGGTGTTCTGGGTAATCTGATGAACGTCGCCAGGTTTACATACGATGACCTCGGCCTCTCAAGATTGGAGCAAGCTGGTACCCGACGAGCCTCGGCTCCTCCGGTCGAAGTCTTCTGCAACAGTCGGGGCTCCGTCATCGAGCGCGAGGATATCATGTTCAACAGCTCGATGCGCAAGGCCCTTTACGGACCTACAATTCCCGAGGAGAAGGCTCTGGTTACCCAAAAGATACCTCTTGAGCGTTTCCCGCCCCCGCCTTTACTGCCCGCGCCGGACAACGAGAAACGACGGTTCACCAACATCACTGTCCCGTCGATGCGCAGATTCGTCACCGACTCTGGAAAGCTTGCGAAGCTCGACGAACTTCTTCGGCAGTTGAAGGAGGGCGGTCACCGTGTGCTGCTCTACTTCCAGATGACGCGCATGATCGACTTAATGGAGGAATATCTTACGTACCGCAACTACAAGTACTGCCGCTTGGATGGTTCGACGAAGTTGGAAGACAGACGCGATACTGTGGCAGATTTCCAGACTCGCCCAGAGATCTTCATTTTCCTTCTGTCGACGCGCGCCGGTGGTCTTGGTATCAACCTCACGAGTGCCGATACTGTTATCTTCTACGATTCGGATTGGAACCCGACCATCGATTCGCAAGCCATGGATCGTGCTCACCGTCTTGGTCAAACCAAACAGGTTACTGTGTATCGTCTCATCACCAGGGGAACCATCGAGGAACGCATCCGGAAGCGCGCCATGCAGAAGGAGGAAGTCCAACGTGTCGTTATTACTGGTGGCTCCTCGGGCGGTGCAGGTGGTGTCGATTTCTCCGGTCGTCGGGCGCCCGAAAATCGCAATCGCGATATTGCAATGTGGCTGGCGGACGACGAGCAGGCAGAGCTCATCGAAAGACGCGAGAAAGAGCTTTTGGAAAGTGGGGAGTTCGACAAAATCCAAAAGAAACGGGGCGGTGGCAAACGAAAGCGAGCCGGCGACGGCGCCGCCGTCAGTCTGGATGAGATGTATCATGAGGGTATGTACACGGCGTTTTCTACATTTGATAGGTCGAGGCTAACAGAGGATCTCACAGGCGAGGGCAATTTTGATGATAAGCAGGCCTCTGGCACCGCCACGCCAACTGTCGACCCGGCTGACATGCGTGGAGGAAAACGCAAGAAGATTGCCGGCGGCAAGAAAGCCAAGACTACCAAGCAGCGACTTGCCATCGCTGACGGCGAGATGGAATAATAACAACAAGTCTACATCGACTGTCGACGGGATATCCACGTCCTTCCGTCCAGAACAGAGTATTACTGCAAACGGGTGGTTTCCGTTCCTGACAAGATCATGAACCGCCGAGTCGTTGATTGCATTAGGGGAGGTGAATAGAGCGAGGTTTATTGTGTACTGTAGGAATACGAAGGAGGGCCATTTGCATATGGTTTTACGGGGTAACGGGACGAAAAAGTGCCTCCCTTGCGCGCTTGTTTTCATGACCATTCGGGACGGTGTTTCGGGGAGATATGGACTGGGACAAGCAATACGCTGTGAGCTATACGGCTTTTTTTCTCTCTCTTTTATGTTCTCTTATTAGATCAAGTCATCGTGGTTGTTGCTTTGGAGATGGAATGTCTGGTTGTCGGTTGTTTGTTGTGCCGTGGGGCTGAAGAGGATTGGCCGATCATGGAGATTAGAGCCGGGATTACAGCAGCAGCAGCAGCAGCAGCAGCAGCAGCGCATAAACAGATATGGGAAGCATCGGATTGATGGTGTTCTTTCTTTGGTCAAGTTATTTTCGTGCGATGCCTTGAGGTTGTTTGATGGTGAGGGGTTGCAGCGTGAGATTTGGAGGGGTGGGATGCAATCCGTGGGTCTCGGCTTGGCGTCGGGCAGGAGTTGGCGAGGCTCTTTAGCACCCGTGGCCATCGGCGGGGGGCGAAGACAAACGCATGATGAGTGGACCTTCGAAATAGAAGATCGATCGAAGGGATGGCAATGTGTAAACTACTACTGTACTCTCGACGGATAGACGGACGAGACTTGGTAAAGAAAAGATTGCATTGCGAGCCGTGCAGTGCTTCCCGTGTGCTCGCTCGTGGGAGGCTATAACTGCAATGCTGACAAACAACCCAGGACGATGCCCTCAAGAAAAGGTCAAGTGAATTCGCTAAGAGAACGCTAATTCTCTGTGGATATCTGAAATCCGCTCAAATACAAGGAGGGCTCTATGTATTTGTCATGCGCTGTTGTCGTTCTGAGACTTGTCCTCCACTCCGAAGGCGCCTTCGCTCGCGAGCCAAAGCTGGTGTTGTGCCTTCTGAATATCACTCAATATCTTCATGATGGAGACTTTCTGCGCGTAAGTAAGCTCATGGTTCCTGTCTTTACGGCGCTCCTTGAGATACGCCTCCAGTTCCGGGTCCGCCCCGCCGCTAGAAATCTTGGCAATGCTGTCGCTGAGCAGTTTCTGGAGAAAAGGAAAAGGATCCATACTGAACTTCACCTCACCAAAGTCCATTTTTATCAGTTTCTCGAGAAACAGTACGAGTTCCGTACTGGTCGCCACCTCTTCGTCTTCCGCACCATCCTCATCCCCCACTGGGTCTGAACTTGGGGATATCGGTATAAACTCCGCTCTGGGCACCACCTCTTCGTCTTCCGCGCCATGCTCAAGCGAAAATAGGTATGTCCTCAGGGATATCACAGATTCTGTACTGGATACCACCTCTTCGTCTTCCGCGCCATCCTTATCCCCCACTAGGTCTGTACTCAGGAATATCGGTACAGATTCTGTATTGGACACCACCTCTTCGTCTTCCACGCCATCCTCATGCCCCACTAGGTCGGTACTCGAGGGCTGTTGCTACGGCCACTCTGCTCCGGCTGCCTTGCTGCCTTCCGGCTTCTTCCCCTCCGGAACAAAGGAAACCTTCGCCTCGCGCTCCGCTAGGCGTGTTGAGCTGCTAGCAAAATAGGACGGTTGGCCATCTTGCGAGAAGAGGACCTTATCTTTCTCGCTCATTTCTTCATTCTTCAGCTCCTTCCTGCCAGGCTGTCCCTAGCAGTCCTTGCCGCTCAGCTGCGTCTTTTCATCTGCGATGTCCTCTACCTTCGTCCCGTTGCCGTTGGAAGCGTTACTAGCATGGTAGGGCTGCAGCTTCTGTGTTTCGCCACTCCCTTGAGAAAAGCGTTCGTACACCCAGCGGGCAATAGCGAAGCTCGTTACTGCCCAGACCCAGAAGCCCGTGGCGAGAGCGAAGGTGACGCAGAGAGTCGGCGTTAGGATGACCAAGGCGACGCCAATCCAGAACAGCGTGAAGAGCAGGGCCGTACCAAAGGCGAAGAGGAAGACGGTTCCGACGAACGAGGCGAAGAGAAGAAGCGGGATGAGAGAGAAGACTAGCAGCAGGGCAGCGAAGGCCTAATGCATCCCGCATGTTAGCCTGTGACGCTAATAACAGGGCCTGTAAATTGGGGGGAAGGCCCTGTAAATGGAACCTGAAATTGGGCAATCGCGCCTCCTTACAAAAATGAGCGGGGATTCGCTGGCAAAGTCCCAGGTGATGGTGTAAGCCTTTTGCCGGCGCTCGGGAGGGACCACGCGGTCGACCTGCTTCTGCGAAAAGCCGACCAGGCTGGTTGCGATATTGTACGCGTGAATGAAAGCCATTTTGAACGGCGTGAGAACGGTGCAACGGGTGCAGTGGGTCGTGGCCTAGAAACGGAACACGGCGAGGCCAGACGGTGCGTAGTTGCTTTGTTGCAAATGACCAATTGATGGATCTATGGTCGCAGTTGGGAGAATTGGCTCAATCAGAAACCCCGATACAGATGATATTGTGTGAGCTGATTGTCACGGAGTTGGGAATGATCGATTGAACGATGATGGAGGGGAAGCTCTCAGCTGAGGCGGGATGACGTCCAGGGCTGCGGTCCAAGGGATGGGTGATGGAGCTTGGGCCACAGAGCGCTGAGGTCTTGGCGCCAAGAACCCAACATCAACAATGGAGGCAGGGGCAAGGGGTTCCTTGCTTTTGTATCGCTTCGCCGGACCACCATGCCTGGGCATTGCAGGCGCAATTGACTGAGTCGCCTGATGCAAGCGCGAATATCGTATCGACACCAGATATGAAGCTCCTGTAAGGTAATGTGTGGGCGAAAGCCGGAGGAAGATGTCCGCCTTTTGGCAAGAGAAAATGAGGCTGTGAACTCGCCACCCTCCTCCAGCAGCTCCAGCCTGAATGTAGTCACGGATGAAGCCAGTGCCCGAATGCGTGTCTCAGCAACTGCTAGGCTAGCCCCAAACACATCTGAAGAAATAGGATAGGGCTACTACCGTCTCCCAGCCCGTCGCTGGAGGCACAAAGGCATAGGGTTCATGTCGCCCGGCAGATAGCATCACGAGCAGCAACAAGAATCAGGATAATGTCACGGCGCGAGGGAAGTGTTCTAACAGTGATTCATTAGGAATACTCGATAGGCTGCTGCAAGTATCCCAGAAAAGCCACCTGTTCCATTCCCAACAGCTCGAAATCCATTACCATCCCCAAGCTATCCTTCCGCCCAATGTCCCCCTCTGATATGCCTCAGGGCTTCGTCGAGGTAATCTTTGGCGGGATTCGCGTCACCAAGACCTGATCTCCAGTGGGCCCTTGTGTGTAGTGCTTGTATCCCGGTGGAGCATTCGTGCCCCAAACCGCCGGCGGCGGTGGAATGACTGGCGGGTACCGTATCCCTCCCCCCGGTGCGGTCGGTCTCGGAAGTCCCGACTCGGCCTGGTAATGCGTTTGAGAGGTCGGCTGGGATTCGTAGTATGTGTGCGGGCCGACGTCATAGGTGGACAGAGGGTAGGAAGCGTCCTCGGGCTCTGGCGCCGGAGATGGCTGGGCTGTGCTGGGGTGTATCCCGCCCGTCTGGCGGCAGTTTCTGTGGTTGAGACCGCTGCACGGCTTCAGCTTCTAGATGGGGATGCGGGTCCCGTCCTTCTTCGGCCTGGGAACGGGGATGGTTGCGACGACGACGTGGTTGGTCCAGATTTCGGTACGAACCACCACTGTCACGAGCGTTGTCGGGGGGCTTGGGTCTGGCGATGCGATGGTCCCTTGCAGTCCCAAGAGGACGAGGCTGCAGGTGATGGGAAACAACATGGCGGCTGGATTGGTGTCTTTGGGAGGCAGATGGGGAGCTCAGTGATGGTTGACTGGGAGATTGAATGATGCAACGATAAACGACTGTTTGGGATGCAGTTGGGAGAGGAGAAGCTCGGGACAGGAGGTTGGCTGATACTTAAGGTCAGCGAAACACGTTTGGCTGTCGATTACCCTTGGGTTCTTCTCTCCGGTGCACCGGGCATTAAGAGAAGCTGGCAGGGAAGGTGTACTCACTTCATGACGTCCGCGGTATGAAATAGCAACATGTGGCAGTCTCGGAGAGGCAGTGTCTGGGCAGCTGCAGACCCCAACTCGCCAGGAAGGAGGCGAGATGGCCTGGCCAAGCCCATCATAGGAAGTTTTTAAATCAATTGCGGCATTCGGGACCGAGGACGGATCCTGAAAGCGGCTTGGCGTCAGTTAATTAAGTGGTCGAAACCAGCACAGTAGCTCCTGCCTTGATGGCCCTTCCCAACAGCAGCAGACAAGCCAGATCCGATGTGGAGACGAAGACCAGCCCTTTCAACGAGCCTGCCGTAACATTTCAGGGTTTTCTGTCAACATTATAGGCCAAGCCATTCCCGTCAACCCTCCAGTCTCACGTATTAATTCTCACCTACCTCATACAGGTACAAAGAAGACACAGCATCGCCGCTGGTTTATCTCCTGCTGTAAGCCAGAGTGTCATCTAGTTTCCCTCTCAGCTGCTCAGAACGAAGCCTTATGGCTCCAATCGCGACCGATTTCCTACCTATTGTCATTTCATTTTTCCTACTGCCGGCGAGTCTCCAACCTCAATCTCATCATCGTCTGTCGAGATTGGAAGCCATCCGGCGTCAACCTAAGGCTTTCAAAGAGTCGGGTCAGGGTTCATTATCAGGGGTATATACACGCATCTGTGAATGTACCTAGACAATAACTCTCGCTCCAAAGACGCGTTCTATTTCTAAGATACTTCTAACACAAACTCAGGTACAAACTCCTGCCGAACCGCGTCCATGCCACCCCCTTCAACGCCAGGGCCCCTCTCCACAAAACCCCGGCAACATCTCCCTCCCCACCTCCCTCTGCCTCCCCCAAACCCACTTCACACCCCTCTGCTCCTCCATCCGCCCATCCCGCCCATGGTCCCAATTCTCCTCCATGGTCCCGCTCCTCCTGCCGCGCAAACACCAGCCCCTCTTCCAACTCCCCCCGGCCAAACTCCCGCACGTAGACGACATCCCCATGATATAAAAGAACGACGTATCAAAGTGCCGCGGGGGGGCGCCAAACCTGGGGGGAGGGCCGGAGGGCGGTTGTGGTACTGCGCCTGGATCCGCCAAGTTGACGATGGTCGTGTCGCCGTTGCGGACACGGAGGCTGTACAGGCGGAGGGTGTGTAGGTCCCGGAGAGGGCCCCTGGTGGGACTGAGGAGGGTGAAGACGGGGTTCCAGCGGCCTGAGATGAGGTATATGTGGCGGAGCTCGAGGACCGTGAGACTGGCGTGAACGGTGAAGAAGCGGAGCAGGGCGGGCGCAGTCAGGTGGAGGCCGCGGAGGGTGAGGTTGGTGAGGGCAGAGAAGGTGACGTCCATAGCGAGGTTCTTGAAGATGCGGGGGTCGGCGTTTGAGAAGAGGTCGAAGGAGTGGTAGAGGTGGAGGTCGAGGGTGGTGAGGCTGGGCATCATGGTGAGGAGGAGGGTGAGGCTGTTGAAACCGTTGATGGGGTTTTGGGTGCCGGCCGGGGTGATGTAGTGGAGGGGGATGGTGTCGTCTAGTTGGTTTTAGGGCTGGAGGATCGTCTGGTCGAAGGGCGTGGTGGAGATGGCGAAGTCTTTGACGTGTAAGAGCGCCGTGGACAGTGCCGCTGTGTCGAGCTGGGACGTGACGGCCGTGATGGCGGTCGACTCCATTTTGTACCAGATGAAGGACGAGAAAGGATGCAGCTGCTCGAGACGGGAGCCGCTCTCGCATATTGCCTTCATGGTGGCCTGGAAGACACGGCTGACGTAGTCTGCGTGTCTGGTGCGGCCGACGACCGAGACCGTCTCGCTGTTGGCATTAACGCCTAGGTCTCCGTTGTTCGAGTCAAGCAGCGCGGACTTGAGATGCACCGTCTTGAGGCTGTTCAGTTGCCTCAAGAGGGTGGTGAGCTTGTGGCCGGAATGCAACTGTTGGTCCCGGTCGTTGCGCGCATGCAGTAGCCACTGGTGGTCCCAGCCGACCGGCATGCCTGACATGATGTGCGAGAGGCTGTATGCTTCGCCTGCGAGTGGTCCGGCCCGAGCCATATACTCCCCCCATGGGCGCATCCAGCGAGCCTCGGTGAAGTCCGCCGCGACTGGCAACGGGTACAGGCTGATGGGGTGTATGTCGATGGGGAAGTATGCGACAGCGAGCACAGTCAGCTGCTTGATTGCCGGGCCGAACTGGGGGTGGAGAGACACTTCGATGAGGCGGTTGAGCGAAGCCGTGGACTGATTTGTGTGTAAGTGTCAGTTAGATGCCCAGCTCGTCCGTTTCAACGGCTTTGATTTCGGATTTGGCTCACCAAATCTGTTGTTTGCTCTCTGAAGTACTCCAGGAACACTGTGCCGGTGAAAAACCGGTTGAACGAGCGGCAGACCAAGCGGAGGCTCTTCAGATCGGCGAAGCCAAGATTCTCCGCGATCAGAATCCCCAGCTCAGGGGGAACGAAGGAGACATCGATAGTGCCTTGAAGCGGCAGGGTAGTCGGTAGAGAGGCCATTTTCAAACAAAGGCTAGTTTCAATCTTGGTTGCTGTCTTGGTCTTGCTCGGAGAGGATGCAAGATCGCGTAAGAAAGAACGTAGGGTCGTGGGTGAGAACGGGGGATGTGAGCGTGGGTGAGAGTGTTTAGAGGAGGCACGTGTCTTTCACGTGACCCGCTTTATTCGTACGCTGCGATCTCCCTGCTGGCTCCTTCACCATACTACACCGATGATAGGTTTAGTACCTAAAGATGTACCTACACTGACCGCCGATTCCTAAAGTTTCTCTGGTGGCTATATTGTGGTTTCCCCGCTGGCTCCCTTACCATACTATACCGATAATAAGTTTGGTACCCAAAGACGTACCTACAATGACTACCGATTCATAAAATCTCTCGAGTGGCTATACCGTTGGTACAGCCAGCTTCAAGTTTGGGAGGGCAGATATTGGGATGCCATGGGGGTTCACTGCTTACGTAGTATTTCAGTCTCGAGAAGGATATGACGCGACGTTAGCGGCAACGAGAGGACCTGGGTCTGATCCTGTGAATACCCAAGTACCTACCTACCTACTCACTCCCCAGGAGAAACCGCCAACCTCACAGCCTGCATGTTTTGACTGTGAACCAACCTGTAGCCGTTTCTCGTGTGCACCTCTCCATCGTGCATCTCTCCATCAGAGCAAGCTTGTTAGACCGCAGTGGGCGTGGAGGTTGGACTTGAAAATAAGTAGGCTGATAAATATTCCCCTCCCCTGTTCGGTTCGTGATTGTTCATCTTTATTTGGAGGAACTGCGCCGAGTGTCCGCTACACATCTTCACACCTCAGTTTTACCAAGGTGATCAGTTCAAAGCACGACAAGATTACTGCCTGGCGTTTTCGCAGCAACCTGCTCGATGGGGTCGACTTCATGCTCACCCGGCACAACGGCTGCTTGCCAATCCAACAAGGTGCTGCCTTCGCGGAGGTTGGCATGGCAAATTGGTAAAGTCTAACCATTCTTCACAAGACCGCATCGCAAGAGGCCATAGGTATTTATACCTATTGAAACAGGCCTTTGGGTAATGTGGAAAAGGCCTCTTGGCAAGCAGTGCGGTACAGACTACTATCTTACCGAACTTCATGGACTGTCTTGCAATGGTGGTAACTGTGCGGAAAGGGCATTGTGGAAATCCTCACATGTTTACGCCCCGGAACATCAAAGTCTTTTTTGTCAAGTTACAGGCCTTGGCTGCACTGTCAAAGGCCTTGAATCCATTAAGACGGGCCATTGGAATATGCCGCGAATGTTAGCCCTTAATTATCGGGAAAACATCGATACCGAACCTAATCATCACGTTAGGTACCGTAACCATACAAGAACCGACTCGACACCATGTGAGGCCACACAAGAAGAAGTCTGACGAGCGTCAGGAAGACCCGGGAAGCAGTCGCTGGCAGTCGCAGATTTAATCGCCACCCCGACACCCGAGGAATCCGTGGCGAAGATACACCAGATCAAGAGAAGCGGAGGGAAAGTGGCAGAAACCATCCATCACAAGACGACACGAAGTCACACTGCTCACCAGCGTCCGGTTCCGTGCCGGGCGGATATTTGCTCGAGCGTGTCGTTCTTGAAGTGGGAGCTGTTGTCTGAGTACGTCGCCTCCGGCCACCCAAACAATTCTGACCATACGAATAAGAATTTGCATGTGACGTGGTACGCGTCTGCTCTCGGTAACGGCTGCTGCAAGATGAATGGGCTGAAGTAATCGACCGCTATAAGAAAATATCTGCATCCGTCTGCAGCGGGCGGATTCATTGGCCAGTTGAAGTCTATCCCCATGAGCGAGTGGGGAGCGAACGTTGCAATAGCTCTAGTTGGGGATTGGGCAGGAAGGCCTTTTCAGAATGTGAAATGGCCTTCAATAGCAAAAGCCATGGGCTGCATTGACAGTAAAAACACACCTTCTGAACTGGCGAGGAGTGTGCGATGGCGAGCGGCCAGCTTTGCAGTGCCCGGTGTAAGGAGAACAGCGGGCACTAATATTTGAGATCGTATGCCGCTACGTCACACATCTCTGCCACAACGACGAGGCTGACGAAGAAGGGGAGGAGATCGAGAGGCTGGATGTTCAGGACGATGACTAGCCATCGATCCACCGCTCTTCAAACTGCGATATAGCTTCGCATGCAATGCACACCGCTACTGGCTGGAGGGGATATAAAAGGAGAAGGAGCGCCTTTTGGAGCAATGCCACTTGACAATAGACTCATTTGTTCCACTTGGTAACTGCCCGACGAAATAGCGAAGGCAAATGGCGGCCAGCCCCTCGAGGACATGACCCAACTTCCAAGCCACCCGACAACTGTATGCCTTCTCTTTCTCGAAGGCCATGCACCACTCACGCCTGTTGTCTTTTGCGGGGTGGGATGTCCTGGCCCTCGCTCAACGCCGATAATTGTCTCGTCAACTGTCGAGGGGACGGATACCGCGGCTGCGCCGGGCGGCTTTGAGCGGCGAGAGCCCCTGACTCATGCCGCTCGGGGCTTCCCCGCCCGCTCTATCCAAGAAGGTACAAGACGCTGATGGCCTGAGTTTGTTGCGATGTCGCGATTCCGTCCCCGATAGCTGGGAGAGCGCTGCCTCTTCGATGACGAATGGTATCGATGGAGCTGAACGCGCCAGGCGACCCACGGTGCGACAGCTACGTTTGATTCTCGGCTCCCTGCCGTGTGGTTGTTCGCCACGAGAGAGATGTTGCGGTAGTGCTGAGGCTTCTTGGCCTGCGTCAAAACAGAGACAATGTCGTGGGGTCTCTGTTTCCTCGCCGAGGCTCGTCTCGAGGGCGGTCTGTTGTTGTGATTCACAGAGACGCGCTCCAGTCTCCACTGGTTCGAAGGAGGTGTTGCTTGATGGCTCTCTTGCTGTGGCAGGAGGATATAAGCTGACGCGTGCTGTGTTCTGGCTTGTGGTGTTTTGATGGCGGGTGAGGAGCGGCGGCTGGACGGCGGAGTGTGTTGCTGAAGCGCGCCCCATCGTGATTAGGGGCCAGCGCAAGCAGCAACTCGAAGCGCCAGAGCAGTAGATGGCGGGGGGTTGTCGGGTAGCCGGCGCTCTGCTGTTTCGTGGTGAGAGGCACCGCGCGCGGTGCTGGATCGTCGAGGCTCGAGGCCGTCCGGGAGAGGCTCAAGAGGAGCGCCGGCACGGCGACGCTCTTCCTGATGTTTCCATGACGGCTTTGATCAGTCCTCGATGGAAGCGAGCGCGTAGATGTCGTGTTATAACCCCGCGCTCGCGTCCAAGGCCAATAGGCGGGGTCTGTCGTGTAAGAGCGTGTTTTGGCTGGGGCTGAAGGGATCGAGGGGCGGGGCTTCGGGGGCAAGGGGGGCATGGGGAGTCGTGAACCAAGACTTTCATCAACGGAGCCGACTTTTCAGCCAACGAAACCCATCAAAGTGATGATGTCGGTAGGAGGGAAAATGGGGAGAATCGTGACGACCGCACTGGTTTCGAGTCAAAGGGGGAGGGATGCGTTTTAGCCACGAAACTATGCCACACCACAGCCTGGTGGTCGCCTACCAGGCCGTGTCTCCCACACACACCATCTTTCACCCCTGCATGTCACTCACGGCCCAAAATTTCTCCAGGTCCGTCGCTCTCACCAAATCTGAGGTGACACCAAAATAAAATTTTCCGAGTGGTGATCTCGCCGTTTTTTGCTCTGCCGTTGGCCTCTTCCACAGTCTCGAAGCTGTTTGTTTGTCTCCAAGCACGTTGCCCTTTCAATGCTTGTCAGTCAAACGCGTCACCGGCAGAAAGGAATCTAACTCCAGCTCCACGCCTTTCAAGTTTAACACCTGTGTGTCGGGTTTCCCGGCCGCAGAAGCCGCGTCTGCAGTCATTAGCGCGTGGGCGAGGGGCAAGCCAGCCTCCCCATCGCCGGACTCCGGTAAGTAGGCCGGTGTGAGCCCCTGACGTTGGGGATTGCGCTCGAGGGTACCCGCATCAGCAGTTGCGCACCCTTCACACCGCCATGCTGCGTGACTCCGTTCTTCTGGCTTTCTGACGAGTTCCTTTTCCGACGGAAGTCATCCCAGCCGCTCGAGCCCCCGCTGGAGCCTCCCCCTTTGCCAGTGCCGACCCCCTCTGTCAGCAGCCCAGAACCTGCAGAGAGCCCCTGAATCCAGCTGAGGCCGCAGAGCCTGCCCGGCTCCAGTGCCGCCACGTAGTATCCGGGGTTCCCGCCGGCTCTCCGCTCAGCGTCCGGACGCATCGTTGTCTCAAAGGAGCTAATAACGCCGAGGATGTCCACGAGTCGTGCCCGGCCTGCATGGCACAGCGCGGCACTTACCGGCATCTCCAACTATCCCAGTGCCAGAGAAGCAAACTTCCTGCATGATCTCGTGAGCCGGTGTTAGCGCCGAGCTCAACAGTGATGTCCAGCTGCAGGTGACCCCTCAGATAGATGCGAGTCGGGAGAGTGTGATGAAGCTGAGTCGGATGTGATGGCCGGAAGGCCAACCGCTCGGCCATGCTACGTGGAGAGGTAGACTACTGCATGGGCTGTTCCGGTACGGCGTCCTATACGACGGAGATGGTGCCGGCGTCCCTGTGTGTCGCTGAGCGCGGATCACCAGGTGCTTCGTCCTCGGGCGCTGTTGTATGCGAGGAGCAAACACTGAACGTCGGCAGGCAGCCCCGCTGACTCAAAGTGGCCTACGGTTGGACCCCTACCATCCAATTACGGCTGATTAGTGAAGTGTGGGTGGTAATTTAGGGCACCGGGTAGGCGGTGACCCGGCTCAGGGGCTACCAGCCGTGCCAGCCCCTATTTTACCAGGTAACGGAGGCGGCTGCCGCGCTTGGGGGATGTCTCCCGCCCTCCGAGCCAAGGCTGGGGGGCTCGCGTAGGGCGGGTCTTGTTCCAGAACCTTTACGAGCTGCAGATTTCGGCGGCGTGGTGCAGATACCTACGCTGCTCTTTTCGGTCAGCTATCTGCCCGAGGAGCAGGCATCTGACCGGAAGCAGCGAAGAGATAATATCAGGCGAATAAGGGAGCAGGTGGAAACGACCTTGCGAACTGAGGTCCGGGGGTGTGCAAGCCAAACCTCGGGCCCGGCCAAGAATAGAACCTACCTAGAAATCGGCCACAGGCCGCCGCGCCGGTCAGAGCAGGCAGAATTACGACATTGGTGAGGCCAGAAGAAAGAGCCCAAGACTCCTAGTGATGAACAATGATGGGCTTGACTTTTGGTATCCAAAACTACCTGTACCTATGGGACTTGCGCAGCTATGCGCGTATGTATGTTGGTCTCTAGAACGACCACGACCTGCGGGGGAACGCGGAGGCGCAGTTACAGCACAACCACCTGCCGTACTGTGCCCGGAGAGGGTTCCATGGTCCTTGATTGGGGCAGAATAGGGCGAGCTTTGTCAAGTCGCCCGTACGGTATGAGTCACAACACACGTCCAAATATTCTCCAGCGGCCTCAACGGCTTCAAATTGGCAGTCTGCAGTGGGAGTTACAGCGTCAGTAATGTGCTGCGGCCTTGTGGTAATAAAATAACCAGAGAGTAAGGAGGCCTACCTTTGCCTTGTGAAAGAGGAACCCACGGGCTATGAAGGGGGAGGGGGAGGACTGGCTCTGCAGCGACCTCAATTTTCTGGCCTGAGTGATGGTTGCAGCGTCAGTGATGTGCGGCAGACACGAACAGAGGTGACACCGGGAGGAAAGAGGATGCCTACCGTTGCCTTGGCACCAAGCTCCAATGCATTGCAGGTCCTCCGCCATTTGCCTCGATGCACGGGAATCTAAGATCTGGTAAGCGATATCCCCTGGCCTGGCCGCGAAAGGCCAGGCGACTGAACAATGCCCTGTCACGCACCCATATCGTGGGGGGCGGGGTCGGGTCCTCTGATGGATGGCACACAGAGATTAGCGAGTCTTTGCGCTGGCCCGGGCGAGAAAGAATGGAAGTGCCTCGAGACTGTCTGACAGCAAATGCCGAGGCCATGCTGACAACGCTCTGGACTTATATCCTCAAGAAACACATCGCCATCAGGTCATCAAGAGCTAAAAAGCAAAGAAATGGAATCCTGCACTCTCCCGAGCTTTCGTTTGTTTCCTGCCGGTTGCCGAATGTCGTGGTGCTCTTTGGAGTCGAAGGGACTTCAAGTCTCTCGGGGATCGCCCAGATTTTCGACCTGTCACCCAATACCGCGCTGTGGCGTGCCACATCGGCTGCAAGAGGGTGGACCCAGTCTCCAGAGCTGTGGTTATCCCCAGAAAGCCCGCTGGAAGACCCGGCTTGAGCTGGATTTTAGGTAAAGTATGTGGCTGGAAAGGGGCGCAGAGGGATTTGCGCCGGGGGAGCCAGGGTACTAGAACGGAGCCAGGAGGCATGAACGGAGAGAACCTCACCTCGAGGCGGAATCATGACCAGGGTGTGCGTTCTCACCGCTCCACCCTTATCAAATACGCCAGCACCATGGCGTGGATCAAAGCAAGGAGTCCGTCAGGCAAAGAGTCTGGCAGAGTGCCTGGGGGCTGATCAGATGTCAGCTCCAGGGGTGGTGGACTTGGCGTTACCCGGACATTGAGGCGTGAGACTAGCTGGAGCAACGGAGCGAGCAACGGAGCGAGCAGTGAGAGAGGCGGAGGGCTGGAAAACGGTCGGAGTTGGGCAGGTGGCTTGTGCTTCTTGGCCAGGCAGAGGATCCCGTCGCTCTTGCCTTACCCAGGCTGGGCTTGCTGGGCTTGCTGGGCTTGCTGGGCTAACTCCGAGCACACCTTTGGGGACGAGGTTGCCAAACTGCGGAGTTTCATCATCACGACACCGAACGGAATCCATTGGCACGCCGCGGGAAATGCGTTGGCGCACTTGGCCTTGACCTGATTGCGCACCTTGCACAGTTTTGGGTGCAATTCTAGAAGGGAGGAGGCCGCCAGGCCTGTTCGTTGGGCCATCCCTTCGTGATCTTTCGCCATCAAAGGTTTGTGGAGAGTTTTTCGGGCCGTCAAGTCGGCCGCACACAGGCTCGGGGTGGGGATGAGTCATGTCACTGCGCAAATCTTCAAGACGATACCTTGGTGAGAGTGCCTTGGAAAAAGGAACAACCTGGAATTGTGCGGCGCAACCACTGTTCCCGTCTTCCGCGCCCCTGGAATGGGGTTACATTCAGCGAATGTGGCGCTCCGGCCACGTGTGAGAGATCTTTAAAAACGACTAAGAAAATGTTAAGGGGGCCCAAAGAGTTAGGTCGATCTGCTACCTAGGGTGAGGGCACTTCCAAAAGCGATGCACGCATGACACGGCGTAGTTCGCAACGCCTTGGCGTCTGCCTTTTGTTCGCATCTGATGCCTTTTCTATCTCCTCATTTGGGCGTCTAATTTCCCAGTGGTGCAGACGTGGCTGCGGCTTCTTCCCGTGTCGTGGTGGCCGTTTTCAACGGCCGTCCGTTAAGCGCCAGTCGCCACGACATTACGGTCGCCGCAATGGCCGCAGCATGGAGGGCAACCGATGTTTGAGTGGGTGTGCAGCTGTTCAAATGAACGATTTTGTATTGGATGAAAGTGCAGAGCATTGTCTTGGGGATTCAAGCGATCCAAGCGATCCAAGCCCTCGGGCTCTGCGCACCAAAATAATTTCGGTGAAGATGGGAGGCAGCCAAGTGGTGCGGCACACGGCGACCGAAAGGCTGCAATAGCGGTGCCAGAAGAGAGGGAGGGAGCGATGAGGAATGGAAGAGATGACCTGAAATCTTTGAAAATTTTATCCGGGGGTAATCTCTGTGAAACGGCAGCTGAATGAAATGCAGAGTTTTCTGTCGCGCTCCGACGCCCTGACAGCTGCAGCTTCCATGTAGTTCCTTCCATTTACAGGCGTGATCGTTTTGGAGGCAAACTCGGGGTAACCAGGTACCGAAGGGGGACCTGCGAACCAGTTCGGCCGGTGGTGCGCCAGGCAGAGGCACCTGAAGCCCTTTTGGCCCCCAACCTGAGGTGACAGCTGAAAGCCGAGGTTGCTCCTTACCATTGCCTCCAAACAGACCCCGAACACAGTCCCCGTTTTCTTTCTCCTTATGTCACATTTTTTTCTTCGGAGGCTGGCTTAAAAGTTTACTTTGCCTGCTCCGATGTGGTAGCGCACGAAGGTTGCGGCATACGAAAGGCCAGTTGACAGTCCCATTCAGTGCTCAAAGTTCTCTGCTGACCTGGATAGACAGGAAGCATACAGCTCTCATTCCCAAGGGCATCAGGACCACCATTTCCAATGCAATACTGCCCGGCAGCGCTTGAAGAGTCCTTCCCCCGATTCCGAGACTTCGCTTCGAACTACCTTTCCTTGCCTTCGAATACTCCCTAGCACAAGAGATTCCCCTTTCTGTTGAGGAGACATTGTGGAAGTAGGCCTGGAAGATGATTCTGTTGGTGGACTTTTCCCGACGGCCACAGTTTTGAGAATTGTGTCTCCATGCCGAGCGGCAGTCGTGTTTTTGCCGAGACCCCCTATCGCATGCGAGTTGCGAGCAGAAGGCGTCGTTTTATTCCAATTGGCCGTTGAGAACGAGTTCGGGGCGTCTGCGGGAGAATTGCGCAGGCGTTGCGATCGAGAACGCGTATGCTGAGAGAGATCAAGCCCGCCAGCATCGAGTCTGGCCGATTTGGTCTGTTTCAGAGGCAGTCAACACCGCACCAATGAAGCATCACCAGCCCTTCATGTCAGAACATTTCTTTAAGTTACTTGAGCCAGCTCTCTATTTCTACCAGCCCCTTCATTGAGCTAATATTTTCTTTCCATTTTCATTCTTCGGGGACGAAATCTGTTCGATCCTGGTGGTTGCATCAAGATACCGCGAGTGGGAAGCGACCTTGGAAGTGATAAGTGGTTGTAGCCTCTTTCTATATTGGCTATATGTTCCCGCGGTCTGTCCAAAACCAGCATCATGGCCGTCATTGCTTGGGGTCAGTCGATCTTTTCAGTGCTACTGCCGGCGCCCCCGTTCTTATGAAACCGGCTATTACCTTAAGAGTTGGCAAGAGCTGGCACTTGGTCGATGACAAGTGTGGTTAGACTTTGGTTAGCAATCAGGTGTTTTAATTGCCTCAAAACTCGAGTGCTGATTGGGCTTACATTTGGAGATAGGGGTTGGTACCGAGCGACCGCAATATACTCAACTTCAATTGGTTCCGGAGAATCATGATACTACGGAGTACGTCCGCGGGGATCTTTATAGGTATCCTCCAATAGCATGACTTCCCGTATTGCTTCAGATACCGACAGAATTCCTCAAGCAGCAGCAAAGACATGCTCAGCATTTCATGTCCGATGGATGGCCTCGTTTCGCAACAACATGAGTGAAAAGCTTACAAAGAACTATTGCACACACCCTGCGGACACCCAGCGTTGCGAGATGGACGTTGTGCAGCTCAGTCGCTTCATCCAGATGGCATGTTTGGAGTTATCGCCGACCCAAGAACAGCAACCGGAGCCATGCTCCCGGAGACACATCGGTAGTCGTTAGGATTGAGCTCGCACCCCGGCTCCGCGATGGCGGCGTTGAGTGGATCGGGGGACGGGTGGCTGCTTATCAGATCCGCTGTGGCTCAGGTTCAGACGCCAGTGACTGCTGCCATCCGCGCCAAGGACAGGGTCGGCCTGTTTGTCACCAGTTGACGCTAAGGTCGTTGCCCCTGGCCCCGGGGAAGATCCCCACTGGCTTCAATGCCGCGGTTCCCCGTGCACATGGCCGGGTTCTCATTCCCGAGACAGCGGCACAGTCCCAGGGCAGTCACGGAAACGTCAACAACGTGGAGCTTCGCTTCGCCCATCTGACAAGGACAGCGAGCTATCTCCCCATATCAGCCCCGCTCTTGATCTCTTGATCCACTGTGTAGGATCGGTCGTCGTCATTCAGGCGTGCGTACTTCTCATCCACCATCCAGACCGGGTCCTCGACGGATTCAGATGCATATACTCTGTAATGCATTGATACGTATTCAGGGGTTAGGGATTTTGGTCTGGTTTGTGCAAGATCGCCTGTCCTGAGCGGCATTCCAGCGGCATGATTGGCTTTGGGGGGCCACGATAGCGCCTTGAAGGAGCAGTCCATGTGCGGTAACTGCATCGCCCACACACTTCGTATCGCCATGTCCTGTGTTTTGGAGTCTGTTTTGGAGGTAAGTGGGGTGCTGGACGGCTGCTCGACGCGCGGCCGCGCGTCACTTTTTGCGTGATGGGGTGCTGTTGGTTGGTTGCCCAGTCACTGGAAAGCTGGAGCCTGGAGGATTCTGCCTCGTTCGGCATCGCGTGGCTCATCGCCCAATCAACTGGTGTGCATGTTCGCATTGACCCCACTCGAAGACTGCTTGAAACATGGCAAATGGCAATAGTAACACGCACTCATGTATAAATCGATTGAACCAGTGTCTCGAAAGGGAAGTGCCAGAAAGGGATGAGCTAGGTATTAAGTTGAAGGCGCCCCAGACAGTGCTGATTTGAGCCCTGCCCCCTTTCACTGCTTCTTTGACCGCCATGACCATTACGCATATCATTGGTCGGAAGCGGAACGAACCGATAAGCCACGAAGATAAGCAGCGCGGGCCCTCCACCAGCATCCTTCGCTTCTTCACCTTCTCCCGCAACCAAAACGCCGGTCACTCTGCTGTTGACAGCGACCCGCACGGCAGACGCCAGCCCTTCCTATCGCCGCCAGGCTCTGCTACATTCTGCCAGGGGTGCAAGCCGCAGATGTCTTCCACACGGGTTTTGCGCACCATTGCGGTCCTGTCTCTCGTCCCCGGATTCGCCCTTTCGATCGCATCGGCCGTCGTCGTGAAGTACGTCGTCTGTGCCATTGGCCTTCTCCCGCTATTCTTCTCGGCCGGCTTCAACGGCCTCCTGCTCGCCACCAGCAGCAAAACCAGCACACAGAGCCGAACACCAAGTGCCCATGGCGACGATGGCGGCGAGTCTCATCTGCGCCCCAGCGCCGAGGAGCGAGGGTCACTTGACCTCGAGAAGAGACATTCGTTCTTGGTCTTCCTTGCCGATGTGATTCTGGCCACCTCCTTGATGATAGTCCTGGTGTTCACCTGGATCCTTTTTGGTAGCGGGCGTTTCGGCTGGCAGTATTATGGATACAGATCTTCTGGGAGTGCAGCAATGCTCGCGACCTACACCACCATCCCACTGCTAGTGAACTTGTAAGTCTTCTCTTCTCTCCCTGCCCCGGTTGCGGCGATGGTTGCTGACCGGATCGCTAGCTTCATCCACGCGTGGCTGGCAGTGCGTGAGTTCGTTGCTGGGACTGGCTTGGGCGGAGCGTTTACTCGCGTCCGCTACCAAGGCATCCCCGCCGACTGCCCTGGCTGCGGCGTGAACATCCGCCCGGCGACCCCTCCCACGCCGCCGTGGTTCGACTCCGTCACCGCGCCGAACGTGCCTTTCCGCCAGGTGAGCAGTGTCCCGGCCATCAAGGTGCCCGCTATCCTCGGCCAGGCCAAGGGTGCTGCGCGCGACTGGAAGGCACCGGCCTGGATGAAGGGTGCATCGGGCCCCGAGACCGAGTCGCTCATTGCAAACCAGGAGGGAGGCGAGGCTAGCCAGTTGGGCTATCGCGATGACTACGATGAGGATGCGACAAATGTCCGGCCTTCGGTTGACTTGCCTCCTGTTGAGGAGCAGGCGTCCGCTGTCGAAGAGGTTGTGGTATCGAAGAAGGACAAGAAGGGCAAGGGCACCGATGAGGAGCAGCAATCGTGGTAATGGTTGAGGCTTTGATGGGCATCGGTGTCTTCGACGTCATGCCGGTGTCGGAAGGAGGGCGAGAGGTATGTTCCTGGTTGGATTACCCCGCGGCTTTCTGGTTGCATATACGTGCGCGTGCCACAGTATGGCCAAGTTTAGGTGTCGAGTGGCCATTGTTTTTTTTAGTTATAGGAGTCGTCGACTTCGCAACTAGCTTTGGAGCGACATTGGTTGTACAGCCCCTGAATTTTTGTCACATTGCGCTTTGTGTAGGAACACTAGCTGGTGTTGGACTGCAATGTCTCACCACCTGCATCGAAATAAAACTTTTATATGCAGGACATATGATTGCTCGACTCGGCCGCAACTGCATCACAAGCGACCTCTCCCCGCAACCGGCCAGGCGACGACCGGCGAATCCTGAGGGATGCATCGTCGGCTAGGGTCCTGAGCTCCCCTCTCCTGTGGTCGAGTGCCGGTATCCAAGCACGCAAGACTGCAGGGCTTGGCTGCACAGCAGCATTAGCGCCTATGTGCATTAAGATGCATTTTGAGACCGAGGAGAAGTTTTACCCCTCTTGCTCTCGTGAGGACACTGAATGCTCTGCAGACATTGCTAATCAAGCTGCTGTTGCCTTCATTGGACGGCACTCTGTATTTCCCTGTGGGCTTTCATTTGGGAGAATCTCCTCATCACGGTCTGCACCTCGCGATGCGTTGTAGACGATCTAGACGACCTGAAGTTTTGCTCATTTGGCTGCTTGCATGCCCGCTTGCCCGGCGGTGCGGGGTTGACGGTTGGCGTGCTGCCAGCCGCTTCTGCACCCCGTCTTCCCCCCACGAATGACTGTCTGGGCCTCGAGATGGAAATCTGCCATTGGCCCACCGATCGGATACCAAGTGTCGCGCACATCTGCAAACAGTGCGGCGGATATGCACTGTAGATGTACCCGGCATCCGATCAGATCCAAATGAGTACAAGATCCGTGTCTTTCTCAGGGCGCAATTGCTCAGTTACTCGGATTTATTCGTCTCGCTCCCTGATCGCTGTTCTCGGGGTCTCTTCATCATTTTGAGACGTCGCTGTGGCCTCGTTGCCGTACCCCTATTCTGTTGTTTACTTGGTTCTTACTGCTGCCCCACCAACCATGACTCGCTCCGAGGAAATCAATGTGCGTCGCTTCGTCGGCTTCTTTCAAGGTGCCAAGGACTGTGGGACTGATTCTCAATTCAGGGCTCTGCCTCGGTCATAAATCGCCGTCCTGTCAACAGGACGAATCCTTACCAGCCAGTGGGAGACTTTGTGTCAAATGTCTCCCGCTTCAAGATTATCGAGTCGACCCTCCGTGAGGGCGAGCAGTTTGCCAATGCATTCTTTGACACTGGTAGGCAGATGCCGGGTTTTCTCCAAGGAGTTGGCGCTGACATTGGCTTGCAGAGATTAAGATCAAGATGTACACGCCTCCCCTTTGGGTTTCCGGTGGTGCATTAGTAACTGAACCGGATCTCTAGTGCCAAGGCCCTTGATGACTTCGGCGTCGACTACATCGAGTTGACTTCTCCTGCGGCGTCTGAGCAGTCCCGCAAGGATTGTGAGGCTATCTGCAAGCTGGGATTGAAGGTAACTGGAAACTCGATTGGTTGAGCGAGCGTGTTGACTGATTACTTTTTTCCACAGGCCAAGATTTTGACACGTCAGTTTTTGTCTCAGCATACGGTCGTCAAGAACTAAATGGTCTGACCCGTCTTAGATATCCGCTGCACCATGGAGGACGCGCGCATCGCCGTGGAAACCGGCGTAGACGGACTGTATGTCTCGACCCCGATTCCCCAAGCTTCAGGCTGACAACCCCAAGCGACGTTGTGATTGGAACATCTCACCTACTCCGCGAGTTCTCGCACGGCAAGGATATGGAGTACATCACCAAGAGCGCAATCGAGGTGATCAACTTCATTAAGTCGAAGGGTCTGGAGGTTCGGTTCTCGTCCGAGGACTCTTTCCGCTCCGATCTCGTTGATCTTCTGTCTCTCTACAGGACCGTCGATAGGATTGGCGTCAACCGCGTTGGTATTGCCGACACAGTGGGATGTGCCACGCCGCGTCAGGTCTACGACCTGGTGAGGACACTCAGGGGTGTTGTGTGTACGTGAAAGCTTCCCCGCGGTAGGCGGCTGAGCTGACCGAGGCACCAGCTTGTGACATTGAGATTCATCTGCACGACGATACTGGCTGCGCGATTGCCAATGCGTATTGCGCTCTCGAGGCTGGGGCGACGCATATAGATACCTCGGTGATTGGCATAGGGGAGCGGAATGGCATTACAGTAAGTTTGCAGCCGGGAATCAACCGCCACTTTGCTTGTTGCTAATTATCCATAGTCTCTCGGAGGGTAAGTTATATTATGAGCTGATTTCACTCATCTCTATTCTATCACTAACACCCACAGCCTCATGGCCCGAATGATCGTAGCAGACCGCGACTACGTCACTAAGAAATACAACCTCCACAAGCTCAAAGAGGTAACTCCCCCTTCCCCTCCGCCTTATCCCCGTCCCCGTAGCAACCAAGTAACCCCTGCACCCTCCTACACAGCTCGAAGACCTCGTCGCCGAAGCCGTCCAAGTCAACACCCCCTTCAACAACCCCATCACGGGCTTTTGCGCCTTCACGCACAAGGCGGGCATCCACGCCAAGGCCATCCTCAACAACCCCAGCACATACGAGATTATCAACCCAGCCGATTTTGGTCTCACGCGCTACGTGCACTTTGCCTCGCGCCTCACGGGGTGGAATGCCGTCAAGACGCGCGTTGGCCAGCTGGGGCTGTCGATGACGGATGAGCAGGTTAAGGTTGTGTGAGTGCCTACCCGGCTTTTAACTGAGGAGGGAGGAGGTGTTTGCGGAGACCGAGACTGACGGGTGGGATAGCACGCAGAAGATCAAGGCGCTTGCGGATGTGAGGCCCATTGCTATTGATGATGCCGATTCGATCATACGGACGTTTCATCTGAGCTTGGCGGGGGAGATCGCTGGACCTGCTGAGACGGTGGAGAATGAGATGGTGGCGGAGGACATGAATCAGAAGGTGGAAGAAAAGGGGGGTGTCTCCGTGTTGAATGGAGATGGCAGAAATGTGGCGGTAGAGAAGGTCGAGCCTCAGCTTGAATCTGAAGTTCCTGTTGAGGTTCCGGTGGTTGAGGCTCCGGCCACCCAGGCTACGGCTGCCGAAATTCCCCCAGCGGAGACTCCGACAACCGAGACTCCAGCGGTCCGGGACCAAGCAGTTGAGACTCCAGCGGTTGAGATACCGGCGGTCGAGGCCCCGGCAGCTCGGGTCCCCGAAGTTGAAGCCTCGGTACCTGCGGCGCCAGCCGAAGCAATGGCCGAAATCGCAGTTGAGATTCCGGCTGTCAAAATTACACCAGCGGAGACTCCGACAGTCGAGACTCAGACGGTCGAGGTCCCGGCGATCGAGGTCCCGACGGTTGAGACCCCGGCGGCTAACATCCCCGAGTCCAAAGCCTCGGTAGTTGCAGCCCCAGCCGAAGCAGTAGACAAAGTTGCAGTTGAGGATCCGGCAGCCGAAATCGCAGCAGCTGAGGCCACAGTCGATGCCCCGAAGGTAGAAGCCAGAACGCCAGTTGAAGTCCCCGTGGAGATTCCGGTCGATATCCCGACAGTCGCACTCTCGACGGTTGAGCCTCCTGCTGATGTTTCAGCCGAAACCGCGCCGGTGGAAGCCTCGGTAGCCGAAGTCCCGGCAACAGTCGCAGCTCCAGTGGCCGAAATTGCTGTTAAGGCCCCTGCTGGCGTCCCCGAGGCCGAACCTGCGGCAACCACAGCACCGGTCGAAGTTCCAGTTGAAGCTAAGGCTGCTGAGGCCCCCGTCGCAAGACCTGTTGAAAAAGCTCCAGCCGCGGCCCCAACAACCGAAATTCCCACCAACGCCCCGACCGGACCCCAGGTTAGCAAGGCTCCCACTGTTGACACCCCGGCTCCCGCCAAAGTAGCACCTGCAGCCCCAGTCCCAGAGGAAAATTCAGTCAATATCCCAGCAGCAGCAGCAGTAGCAGGACTAGGAGGATTCGAAATCAATGGCCCGGCAGTCACAGCCCCAGTTGAGGCCGCGGCTGAAGCTCCCGCTGAGGAGCGTGTGAAGCTGGAGGGAAGCAAGAGCTTTGTTCAAGTACCGGTTCTGCCGGAGGTTTGAGGTGAAAAGTGGATTTTGTGTCCGGTTGAGAAGGGCGTTTTGGGGCGTGGTGTCAGTTGGCTTGGAGTTCTTTGCTTTCGGTGTGTGCCTCCAAGGGGGAGATAAAATAGGAGTGTGGTTTGATACGGAGAGAAAAAAGACGTGGAACGTCGCGATCTCCTTGATTATAGCGCTAGTGTTATCTGCAAAAGCCCAGGAAAAGAGAATCTCTATTTGCACCAGACTAGTAATGTCGAAGATGCATTCCTTGTTGTGGTATACCTTATTGCTTTTGAAAGAGGCCTTCCTGTATTCTTCAGCACCCTATTGTAATGCCAGAAAAGTCTCTTTATGTGTCAAGGACACATGGTTGCCTACTCATCCGAAAGGTTAATACATAGTAGGGACGGATGTAAAGCTGACCTTACTAATACCTAATACCGTATGCGCTCATGTAATATAGTTCATGTCCATCAAGACGCAGACAATGCCAGCCTCTCAGCTCTGCTTACTAACAAATATCGTTCGAATCCACATCATCATTCAGCAATGGTATAATCCAAGTCCAAGATCCCACCTCTCCGCCAGCTACCTAGATTGTCTGGAGGTACCTTATACGGCATGTCCGCTGATACGCAGGAACGATGCGCCCAGGTACAGACAAAGAGGAGAATGCCAGTGCGGGGACAGCCACTATAAAGTCTTGGCACTCAGGGGCGGTGGGGAAGTGTCGTCTCCACTTCAGACTACAAAGACCATCAACCACACCTCTCTTCTTCAACTCCCGGGTTCCCCATCTCAGACTTTTCACAACTCAACCCACAAACCCCCCTCAAAATGCACCCCTCCACCTCCCCCTCCCCAACCGCCATCGCCCTCTCCCTCACCCTCAACCACACCCCCCAATCCTCCCTAGCCTACACCCACATGATCTCCAGTATGATGTACGACTCGCTCGCGCCCGAACTCATCACCGCCCGCTTCCGCGCCCGCCGCCTCATCCACACCTACAATGCCCACTTCCCCCCAGACGCAACCCCCGCCTCTCTCACCGCCGACCGCGCCGCCATACTCTCCGAAATCTTCGGCAAAGTCGGAGCCAACCCCTTCGTGGAGCCCCCGCTGAGGGTCGACTACGGGTGTAACGTCTCGATTGGCAAGGATTTTTACGCGAACTTTGGGCTGGTGATACTCGACTGTGGGATCGTGAGGATTGGGGAAAGGGTGATGTTCGGGCCGGGGGTGGCGATTTTTACGGCCACGCATGAGGTTGGGGTGCAGAGTCGCAGGGAGGGGAGGGAGTATGCGGTGGGGGTGGATATTGGGGATGATTGTTGGGTGGGGGGGAATGTGACGATTATGCCGGGGGTTAGGATTGGTGAGTGCATGCGTGCCTACTGGGATAGTTGTGTCTGGGGTAGAAACCTGGACAGAGATGTTGTGGTCAACTTGAAGGGGATATGGGCGCTGACATTGATGCGTTGTAGGGAAGGGGTGTACTATTGGGGCGGGGAGTGTGGTTACTAGGGATGTGGAGGAGTTTTCGGTGGCGATTGGGAGTCCGGCGAGGGTGGTTAGGAAGGTGGAGAGGGTCGAGGATTTGCCGTGAGAGGAGGGTTATTCAGAGTCTTGGAATGGAAACATGGTTAGGCTCATGAGTCTTTAGCTGAACGGTAGGAGAGATACTCGGAAATTTCCTTGAAGATGCTTGCCCAGAATTTGCATTAAACGCTTGATTATCAGTAAGGAGTGTGTCTATACTTCATGCTGGGTGCTGATCCATCATTCTTTTTGCGATCCCCGAAATAAAACAAGTGCAACCCGATCTCGCACTGACCTATGCATGTATGCAATGACAGAGTAAAAGGAACGTCGTGGTTATTCCAGAAAGCCGAAAACGCCGGATGCAAACCCCAACCGTCATGTCATGATCTTATCTCGTCCAGCTCATCACCAGAACGGATCTATGCCGAAGCCGGGTACGAGCCGCCAGGGGGCTTGCCACCCGCAGGGAGCTGGCCAATCGGGGGGGAGGTAAACACTCTCTGCAACGTCTCGGTGAACCAGCCCCAGAAACCAGCCTCCACGCCCTTGTACTGGATGCAATCAGCGCCGCAGAATGTCGGGCGGGCGCCCTGGCCAGGGCATGAGGCCGCCAGATTCGAGACCAGCGTCACGCACGCAGCAGGGACGTTGTGGAATTGGCCGACTAAAGAGCAATTAGCGGGGTTCGAACCAACAGCAGCTCTGGGCCAATACCAAGAAGGAAAGAAGGAAAGAAGGAAAGAAGGAAAGAAGGAAAGAAGGAAAGAAAGAAAAAAAGGAACTAACCACCCCCCTCATAAGAACTAACAACCCCATACCCCCCAACCGCAAAGCTATTCCCGCAAAGATCGAAAATCGCATCCGGCACACCGCAGAAATCGCCCCCGCGCGGCCGCCACTTGCCGCCTGGGCCGCCGGTGCCGGGCGTCACTTGTGGGACATCGCCTGGGCCGGGAATGCCGCGGACTGCGTTGGTTGCGGAGCCAGGGAGGGTGGCGCCGGTGGAGCGGCGGGCGGTGTTAATAACGACGTTGTTGCCGGTGCCGGCGACGGCGACGTTGATGACCGGGGCGTCGGCGGGCATGTTTGGTGTGGGGTTTGAAGGTGGGAGATTGAAGGTTGGGGGCTGAAGTTGAGATTGGAGGTTGAACCTGAGGGCTGGCGAGATTGGTGTCTGGTTGGGAGTGAGGAAGATGATTGAGAAGATGCGGACTGTGAGAACTGGTGGATGAGTTGGAATGTGCTCTCTGGGGTTTGAGGATGGACTCATATATACACAATATCGACCAGAGAATATCAGTTCGAGTTATTTACAGCTCTTGGCGACCAACTTGTTTGTTGATCTTCAACTTGCTGTTGCAGCCAGATGCTGGGGCTCAGATCAGCACGCGTGGCCTTGGATCTAAACACGGCGCATCTACAGAACGAAGGTAAAGTAGGTGTGCGTGTGCATCTGCATCTGCACGATCCTTGGCGTGGTGTTGCGATACCGCGATGGCTGCAAAAAGTCCTTCTTTAGAAACAGAAATTGTGTTGACTGACCGAAGAGGTTGACCGAGGATGGAAAGTGCTGGTGGTGATGGCGTGGGGATGTGATTGCCCGTGCATCTCACTAGCGTATCGGATCCGCACGCTCTCCCGGATTCGCTGACGGCGATAGCTTCGCCTATTTTTACAACCACTCGCCAAGCAAAAGCTAGAGAGACTTCAGACGAATTTGAAGCTTCTGGATTCTCACTCGGCAAGCGTGGCCTGGTAGCGCTGCATTTCCGCCCTCAGCCAACCGGGGTGACGAGAATCGGGCGATGCCCGAAATAACACTCTGCAGATAGCACTGCGCCGATTTGTTTACCATCACCTTGCCCTACGTTACACAAGGCTCAGCGATTCCCTTGACGCATCTAAGATACCTTAGGTTTCAGTTGTCTGACTTTCATGTTGGGTTGTATATTTAGACTAACGGTTTAGTGTTTAGTACTTGGAGGTCATCAAGGGCGAGAGTCCGGCTGGGGGCACATTGACGCGATGTCGTATTCCTCTCCGTCGTGCATTCGCCTCATGATAAATCCATTACATCAAAGCCAGAAATGAACTAATTCAGTTCTTTATCCCCGTCATCAAAATACCTTCTTTGGCTTCTTTCTCTCGAAGTTCTCAAAAATGTTGTTCAATTCCGACGGCGTCCGCTTCTTCTTCTTCTTTGGCTCGGCCTACATCTTCTTCGGCCTCGCCGTCCAGCTCCCCGCCCATAGCACAGCGCGCTACGCCCTGACAGCGCTCAACATTGCAAGCGGTATCGCTGCCCTGAAGACAGCAGGGGGCGGCGGCTTTGAATTTTGCCACCTGTGGGCGCTCGCCACAGTCAATGTCGCCCTCCATGCATTTTCTCTCCTCGCCCTCGAAGGGCGCGTCGTTGATATGAGCGCTTTATCTCTTCACCAATGCGCCCGGACGGCCTGGAGACACTGGAGCAACATCCGGAGCCTCACGATCCTCGAAAAGTCCACCAAACTCTCCGATACCAGTCCCAGTTATCTCACCTTTGCCCTGAACAAATGCCTCCGCATCTACGGTCTCTGGCAGCTAAGCCAGCTTGATCTCCGCATCGCCACAGAGATCATCGTGAGTCTGAAGATGCCAATATCCGACGACCACCGGCCCCTACCAACCCCTCTCCCCTCCCCTGAACACCTCCTCTACTGGGCCTATGAGAGTATCAGATGGATAATCTACACATGGTGGGCTCTTACCGCAGCACACGACTTCTTTTCCGTAATTTTTGTGTCCATCCTCCGCTGGTACGTCCCTCACCCCTTTCCCCCTTCCGCATCCCGCATCCTCTCCCCCTTTCCCCTTTTCCCCCTACCTCTCCCCCTGTTGCCTGCCCCCTCCCCCTCCCTATCACTAACCCCTCTCCCCCAGGGACACTCCC
>Ga0247758_1000300_pt1 | contig 43424 bp, 43 predicted proteins | sample UWRJL156409C4_FD_180950 | JGI IMG/M metagenome (GOLD analysis project Ga0247758, IMG submission 180950) | Plant litter microbial communities from Arlington Agricultural Research Station in Wisconsin, United States - UWRJ-L156-409C-4 | ecosystem: Environmental > Terrestrial > Plant litter >...
TTGCAACCAGGCACCGAGACAATTCCCGTGCGGGGCAGCGTCGGTGCGATAAAGACGGAAACATTTCGCCCCCTGGACACAGCCAAGCAAATCTTCGCTGAGCTTCTCGCCCAAGAGAATCCCACCGCAACCACCGGCGCACGGGGTCCATCGTTGCCCGCGAACCTCAACGTCTTCAAGCATCTGCCCGAGTCGTACTGCACGACGGTGGGGTACAGCCCGGGCTCGGGAGCCAAGGATGAGCTCTTCTCGACCGGCAACCAGTATTCGTGCGCCCTCAAGGAGATGGCGCGGCCAATCACGTACACACCCGTCGAGAAGCCCACGAGCAAGTCGTGGGGACAGATGATCTCGGGTCTCGTGCGTAACGCCAAGTTCGCCGAGCTCGCGGGCATGATACGATCTGTGACGGTGGACATTCCCTCGGCTCAGATGGACTCGGTCCGCCACGGCGCATTCGTCTACCTGCTCCCTGGTGCCGGCAACGTGGCCAATTGCGAGGCGTACTCGGCGCGTATCCCGGCGCTTGATACCGGCGCTAGGGAGCTGTTCACTCCTGTCCTGTTTCCCGTGGCTACTACGTCGCTGACCGGGAGTGACTATGATGATATCTTTCCCGAGGCGGAGGATTATAGCGACGGTTGGGCCAAGGTGGTCCATTGCCGACAGCCCCAGCGGACAGAAGTTGTTAAAGAAGAAGAAGAAAAAGAAGAACCAAACGCGGGCCCACAGCTTGACGAGACGGCGGGCTCCCGTCCGGTTACGGAGATTGGCATCCAGATTGGCTGGGACGACCAGCAGGTGACCGTCTGGGTGGATCGCCAGATGGATTCCCGCAACGACACACTGAAGACGGGTCTTGGAGTGCGTGGCTATCGCGTGGACGCCAGATCCGCCGGCGAGGCCGATGACAAGTGGCGGTCCTTGGTCCGCGCAAGGGGTTCATACGGGGTTGGCCGCTTCCGGCGCGACGACTTTGACGACGAGTCCGCCGTGGAGGTGTACCCGTCGGCACCTGTCGACCCCGACAAGCAACCCAAGTTTTGGATGCCCATGTACTTCTCCACCTGGACAGGCCCTCCCCTGGTCGGCCTAGACAACGACCGCATGCTCCTCGCGGGTCGTGATGGGGCTGCAGACGGCGATGCGCCAAGGTTGGAAGGCGTCTCGGTGCCTGACTTGCCGCTGCTCTATGGCAAAGATTACGAGTTCCGAGTCCGCCTCGCAGACCAGACGGGCTGGGGGCCCCAGTTGGCATCTCGGCCCATCAACCCGGCCGTACACCCGGTCTGCAATATTCCATTCAGACGATGGGTCCGGCCGCTCGCACCGATACTACAAAACGAGTCGCAGATTCCTCCTCTCGGTAGTAATGACCAGGACGATCGAGCACCTCTCAGCCTCAGCTTCAAAAGGCCTGAGCTTCACTACCCAGCAGTCCAGTGCACAGGGAACTACCCCGACGCCGCGCAGCGACTGAAGGATATAATCCGCGTGAACCCGAAGGTCGAGCCGTCACTCCCCGACCCGGACGTCAACCGCTTGGAAATAACGGTGCAGATCCAAGCCCCAAGCCAAGATACGCTCGTGGTCGACGGGAGCTTCCGTCACCTGTACACCACCACCCGCGCCTTCTCGGCCTCCGACATGGACGTGGCCCTGGAGCTGACCTTTGCCTGGATCGAGTGCCGCGACGTCGACCGCCCCGACTTATCACTCCCCAACGACAGAGACCCCTGGCAGGGTAACGCATCAACCGGGCCCCTCCGTCTACCCAAGTCTCGCACAGTCCGCATATCCGTGCGCGCGCTCTGTAGGGAAGACACGGCTCTGGATTACTTCGGTGCCGACGATGTGCGTCGCGGCCCCGTCGTGAAGCTAACGATGCGGAAGAACGCAGCGACCGAGACGTCGCTCTTCGCGGCCTCGAGTCCTGACGAGCGGTTTAACGCGTATTTCCTACAGCCCGAGGACGGCACCGCCCAGCAGCCCGTGACCGTCGATGGAGCTTCACCACCTCCGACGCCTGTTTCTCGACTGGCGACGGAACTCAAGCTGCGCAACGATGGCAATACCCTCCGCTCACCGCCCGGCCGTAGGGTCGTATTTGCGTGCTCCGCAGGCCTGCGGCACGTCATGGGCCCAGACGGCGCGAGCTTAAATCTCATGGGCACCGTGTCGCGGCTCTGGCTCATCGCGATCAAGTTAACACTAGATAGAGACTGGACCTGGGACGGCTTCACCCACAATGGCATCGTAGTGGAACGAGCCATCGGCGAAGAAGGAGACGGAGACGGAGACGCTGTCGCATCTGTTGAGGTGATGCGTTGTAGCCCGAGTCGCAACGTAAACCGCGACGCCTTGACGGGCCTCGAGGTCTTCCGCGCCGGCACCGATCTCGTCATGGTGGACGCCTTCGACCCTTTGCAGATCACCACTACTACCGCGTCCGGCTTTCCTGCGGAGATCCGCGCGCGATACAAGGTCTCCTGGACCATCGTCCGAGCCGGCTCCGGCGGCGTCACCCCGACCGACCCCGCGCTCGTCTTCCCCATCCGCCTCCCCGTCACCACACCCCCATCCCAGCAAGCCAAGCTCGTGTCCGCCGGCATCGCCCTCAGCCCGTACATCGCTCTCGGCCGCTACGCCAGCAGCGCTCCCCGGCGCCGCATGCTCTGGATCGAGCTCGCCGAGCCGCCACGCGACCCGGGCGACCGCTACTTCGCGCGAGTCCTCGCCCGCGCCCCGGACCCTCTCCTCCAGAGTCCGGGTCCCCCCAGCAACCCCGCCCCGCCTCTCGCGCCCGAGCCCGACCTCCCCATCGACCCGGAGCCACTCCGTCGCGTCACGGCCTCGGGCGCAGACGACAACGCCGGCCTCGACGCCATGCAGCCGCTCATCGCCAGCACCACGTCGGCCGTCCACTGGGGCCTGCCCCTGCCGCCGGGAATAGGCGAGGACTCGCCCGAGCTGCTTGGCCTCTGGACGTACGAGTTCCGCGTGGGGCACGGCGCGGGCCGCTGGTCGACGGCGCAGGGCCGTTTCGGCCCGCCTCTCCGTGTCGCGGGCGTGCAGCACCCGGCGCCGGCCCTGCCGTGTGCGGCGGCGTACCGTGTCGACGTCGAAATGCCGCCGGCGGGGGGCCAGGCCGGGGGGGCCGGGGGGGAGGCCGTGATCGAGGCGACGGCGCCGCTGGCCACGCAGGCGAGCAAGGGGCAGCCGACGTCGGTGTGGTTCATGCTGTATGCGCAGGCCGAGCTGATGGATGGGAGCAGGCAGAGGAGGAACGTGTTGCTGCTGAGGAGACATGCGGATGCGTATGTGAGCATGGAGAAGCGTGCGCCGCTGGCGGGCGGCTTCGGTGTGGCGTGGTTCCCCCGCAAGGATGTGAGGGGGGCGCTGGCGGACTTGGGCTTTGCGTCGAATGCGCCGCTGAGTGTGCTGGCGGTGGAGTTGCTGCAGGAGCCCGGGGAGGCGGAACAGACGGATCCGTTGGGTTATGGCCTGGGAAGTGTGAGGATTTTGAGGAGCTCGCCGCTTGTTGAGGTTAAGTCTCGATGCTGATGGAGGCGATTTTTGGTGGTTGATTTTGCTGCAAGCGTAAGGTAGGTTGAAAAGATTCAAAGTGAATCCCGAGTCAGAGACGAGAATCGAGATGCCCACTACAATTAGATGCCCACTATAATTATTCAGGTTTCCGTGATGCCGAAACGGAGTTTTATCTCCTGCACATGCGCACTCTGCTTTGAATCGGAAGGTGCTCAGTTCGAACCTTTCGACAGTTGCGGCACTGCATCGCTCGGCGTTCCTTCCTATCTCGTGGCACATGGCTGGGACAAATGGTTTGCGCAGAGATCCGGGCGTCTGCCGCCCCTTCTGCCATAGATCGCTCTTACCCTGCACGTTATCGTCTACATCTCCCTCGCCGGGGCGATGCCGATCAAGCTGCAGGGTTACAAAGCGCGCGACGATGCCTCTCCCCCCGCATTCCGGTCGCTCGGCCGCCAGAAGCTGCGGGCAAGCGACATCATGTCGCTCATCTTGGTGGCCACCAAGCTCGCCGACGTCAGAAGCTGCCTTCTAGTCGGGAATGCTACCGATCCGGTTCGCGCACGTCATATAGAAGAAGGTGCGGACGTAGAGGGACAGGCCCGACGATAGCGACAGGAAATAGCTGAAGCCGTCTCATTGGCAAGCATTGCGTGGGAACGCCAGACAACCTCCAACGCAACTGACCTGGAGAGACGACCCTGTCGACACGTCACCAACGACACAGCTTTCCCCGTTGGCCCCGAGATTTACAACGTTACAAGGTCACCCTGTATGAGGCTAACTTAAAGTCTGAGGAGCACGCAGAATGGGCGAGGCAGAAGGGCGTGGAGAGCGAGGATGAGGAGTTGTTGTCATGACGGTAACATTGCTTAGCCGCGCCCAGGGTGGTTAGTTTAAAGCCGCTGATCGACAAGGATTCGGAGAGGGTACGAATTTCGTATTTCAAGATGGTAAGGTGATGAATTCTTAATGCCGCATGAACTGCAAATCGAAGCTGAAAAGAAAGAACTCAAGAGAATTTACAGGAGAGAAAACAGCACTTTCACCTTCTCGAGGTCCGCCTTCGTCTTCAGTGTATCTCCAACCTCTGGCAGTCCACTTCTTCGATGTCTGGCGCGTCGTCATCCGGATACGCCAGATGAGCCTCCCCCACCAGCTTAAAACCGCCTTGGGACCGCTTTCGCAGAACAAGCGGAACTAGTCCCGTGTTGCACCAGTAGATTTCGTCTCCCGCCTCCATGGCCTCGGGTCCGATTCCCCACTTGGCGTTCCTGGTCTTGAAGATCCGCCTCCCCTGCGTTATGAGAGCTATGCGCTGAAGTGTCGTGCCAGATGAAGGATGAGGAGGAGGGATCCTTGGATTGGTGGGGGGAGTGAGTAGGGTAATGAAGGCAATAATGTCAGGTTTGAAAACGTTCGATTTATGGCTTCACAGATCCCGCGCCATGCTCTGGTAGATCGTCAATTCTACGGACATGCCTCCGTTCGATGGAAAATACGGGTAGAAACGAGCGGCATGTCTCAGCAAGTGTGGCTGATGACTCCATGGATCTGTGTACTTCGATTTCAGTGTTCCCTTTAGTGGCAGGTTTGCCTAATCGTTAACGGCCGAGACACTGCCCCTTATCGGATACTTGGCGAAGCAGGCGCAACGCCTCCTTACCTCGTCCAGCCATTCCATACAACCCCCCAACCGTTTGTGCCCTTCGGTAGTAGGTAGGGTCACTCGCTGTCCATAGGCGAGATTACTGTACTACGACGGACTAGCGGTATCTCCGTCCTGTAACGATCCACACGTTGTTATAGGGGTAGCGCATCTGCAAGAGGTGCGGCTGTGCCAAGGGTGACCACAAGGACAACCGAGAAGATTTCCGATTCGTAGCGTCTGGGGTTTGTAACTGAGTTCAACCAGTGTTGGGCATAAGGATCGTAGCTTTTCATAGATACAAGGTGTCAAGCTCTGTTCGTAAGTATCGAAGTCTGTACTTGTATTGCTCACTGCTGTTCCAATCTATCTGAGCATAGGCGGCGCTGCCGCCCCTATATATCCGGATGGACCCGACGACCCGATAGTCATGGACCGGGTCCGCGGGCCCCTATTCATTCGTTGTGTGGCAGACCCGAACCTTAGCGACCCGACGTCGGCTTACTCCCGGATCGGGTCCCTGCCCACTGGCTGGTCTAGCGATTGGCTCCCGTTGTTCTTGTTTGCGCCCCACCCGTGATGACCCATGTCCCAACCTAAATCATGACACTAGGGTTATGAAGCAGTTCGTTACCTAGAGGAGGAACTTCCAACTGGATAATAAGAACATTATTAGCACCGATTACAAAGACACTATTTATAACGGTATTTACAATACGTCCTAAGCCAGGCCATGGCGCCGCCGGTGCGGCGGCAGGGCCGTGGCTAGCACGCAGACAGACCTAGCCTCCTCGGCGGCCCTTCTCCGCCATGTCCAGGAACTAGCAGAAAAAACAGACCGAATCCACCCCAGCTCGCAATGCCGCGTCGTCGTGTACTCGTTGAAGGTTCAGCTCGAAGATTACACGGACGAGATCAAAGAATGGCTGGTAAGAGGGCAGCGTCCGGCCGTCCTGCCAGGAGCTGCCGTTGGCGGACTACACCCTTTTGCGAAATTTTTGAAGCACAAGTTCCGCGAAAAGACGATCCTGGAACGAGTTGCGTACTACAAGGACAAGATTGGCATATCTCTACACATTGTCGGCCGGTTTGTTAAATGCATCTCCCGGAAGAGCTCGACCGGCACGGGGAATGAGGCGGCCCTCTCCCCCAGCACAGCACCTGCGCGTCGCGTACAGAGGGTCTAACCCAGGTGAAACTCAGGACATCCATAACTCAGACGCTAGCAGTGGCTCGGCAGAAAGCGAGCAAAAGGCGCACTCAACGGGATCACCCGAGCGCAAGCCAGAGTTTGAGCTCCTGCTCCAAGCGGCAGATGCCATCACCAAGGCTGTGCGGGAGCGCTTTATCGGTTTCAACAAGCCATGGCTGGAGGGGCATCATCAACACAGGAAGCCTCCATCAATGCCTCTGTTCCAGACAGCAGCACCGTTGATCGAAGCCAAAGTCGGCACCAGCAAGTCAAGCTCCGAAAGCTAGCAAGACAGCTCGCCGCCCTGCGCAAACTCTGCACGCGCGAGGGGCTAGTCGAGGAGTTTTGCGAGGCGGAGACACCTTTCGGGATCGCCGAAACATCGCTTGGCGAATGGACCGCAGTCGTCGAGCGCGTGACGGCCAAGCAGCGCCGCTGGCTAGACCTCCTTACGCTGAAATCTTGATCCAGTGGCGCGGCAGATGGGAAATAACGGGCGCTTCGCATCAACGTGTGGCTCTTCCAGACCCTCGAGGCCTGCCCCGAGTATGTCGACCTGCACCGTTTGGTGTTCCTGCAGCTCCTTGAGTTTGAGAACTCACGGGCCAGCAGGCTGCGTGAGGTCATGAATATCGCGGATCAGCAAAATCTCACCACCCAGGACTAGAAGAAGCGAATGTGCTGGTACTGGTTTCTCGACGGCGCGACGACCGGAGCACCCGGCAGCGGCCAGGGCGTCTGGAGCTCGGTGCTTGGGTCGGAGTCGGAGGCGACATTTCGGCCGCCAGACCCGGAGGACGAGGAGGAGGGTTGCAGTGTTGATGGCGGAGACAAAATATATAAATCCGTTGTAGGGCTGAAAAACCAGAGCGGCGGCCTGGCGTGGGGCAGGGAGTGGGAGTGATGGTGGCGGTGTGCCTAGTGTGCTGCCCGGAGAGGTTTTCCCTGTTGGCGCCTTGATGCTCAGCACAACAGATGAATACTATGGAAATATCCACAGCTGCAGGGATGGTGTTTCCGAGCAGCAGAGACTGGCTGCCAGGAGGGCGCTGGTGGACTATGACGGCGATCCGGATGACGTCCCGATCCGTCCTGCGGAATGTAGTTGAAAAGAACGGCCAGATCCGATGAGCCCAGTAGTGCGTTGCACTGAATCGGGCTGCGTATCGGGGGGAAGTACGGGCTCGTGCCGTCGTTGTCGTACTCACAGTACCCGTTGCCGCTCATGTCGTTGCAATAGCGGTCAAAGCCCATCCGCAGCTCGTTGGATGCCATCGAGGCCCGGGGCATCGTTTGGAACCGCACCTCGTCCTCGTCAGCAGCGCCGTCAACTTCATGTCCAGGGCCGGTGGAGGGGACAAAGGCGTAGTAGGCGTGTTGACTTAGCTGTACGTGTTGGTCCTGGACCTTTTGATTCTCGTCACCGGTTCGCCTCCGGATGACCGCAGGGCTATCTTGCCTCATCGGTACTGCTGCGTTGATGGACCTGAATGGATCCGGTTTGCCAAGTACCTTGAAGGTTGAGGTACTGGGAACCGAGCGTCAAATGCCGCTCCCGTCTTGAGTAATTCGAGACATCCTTGATGTAATCAGGTAGGGTGACATCGCGCTGCTGAGACGAGCTCGTCTGGGTGACACCTGTTTCGATGCCATGGATCTAGCATGAGAGCGTGTAGGGGGCCGCCAGGGGACAGTGCGCCGCTTCGCTCGACGATAGAGAGCAGGCAAGCTGGTGCTCTCGCTTCGCCATCGCAGATTCAACTTTCTCAGATCTTCTTGGCTGTGACGGTGAAACTGCACACTCCAATAATAAAAATAAGGTGGGTATCTATATGAGGTCGTTCATACATGACTGAGTAACAGAGCTGCGGCTTTCTGTTTTTATAACCGTGCCGGCCCAGTTCCGTTGACCACGCCCAAGTTTGTCGGCAAAGCTTCCTCTAGTGTGCAACACGGCCTGACTCAATGCAAACAAACAAACCGAAGAACCTCAGCGAGCGTCTTGACACATGCCTGTCTAATGGCAGCAGGATGAGTGACGGTGTCTAGTTAGTCAGCCACGCCCTGTCATGCAGGATTGGTGCTGTGTCACTTGAGTTTGCTACGGAGTGACAGCACTGGGGAATTCTGATTGCGAGGGGCGAAGCCTACCTATGTACCTGTAAAGAGTCACTTTGGGGGCAATCAGCACTAGGAGCTCGCCGTAAATGCTGTGGACTTGGGCCAAGATACCACCCTGGATGTGCTTGGGGCATGCTCGTGGATCTCCCCAGGTCTCTCTTCACCATTCTGGGCAGGAAATGCTATGTCCGAGCCGACTGGCACGAGACTGGCTTTGAGGTCGACACGGGGGGCCCAAACCGAACCACTGGCGCCCCAGAGCAGCCGACTTTGGAGGTAGTGAGTCACATTTCCTGCTAGATCAAGTACCGGCGAGAGGCGCGGTCTGTCCAGCAGATCTGCACAACAACGTCCGTGTCGCTGTCGACCGGCAGCAGCCGTCGCCGAAGTGGGGCTCCGTGCACCCGGTGCTTGGCGCGCCGACGGCATTGTGCCTGCGACACGCCGATGCACAGACTCGGTCCCACCTCTTCCTCAATGCGCGTGCGGCATTTAGCCTTTCACCCCTTCCCCCTCCCAGCGTGCAGCCAAAGGACTCGTTTTGTGCATCACCAAGCATCAACAGGCGAAATGGCCGAGCGGTCTAAGGCGCTACGTTAAGGATATCCTTAATAACATCATGGAAACATGATTCCGTAGTCCGAAAGGGCGTGGGTTCGAATCCCACTTTCGTCACAGCTTTCATTTTTGCTGCTGTCGAATGTCCATTCGACAATATTTTTGGTGTTGTGGGGTTCTCCACTAGAAAAGAGAAGGCGGAGCGGAGAATGGTTGAAGTGAAGGAGTTGGAGAAAGGGGAGAGGAGAGGGGGTTTAGGGTTGTCCAAGCCCACCGTGAGGGGTGGGATCAAAACTGGATCAGCACCTCGAATCCTTTGACGCGCCAAGAGGTCTGTCCCAATTATATCGGCTTCATCCGACACACGTTCTGCTCTGCTTTCTTCTCACCAGCCCATCTCTGCAACTCCCAAACGGTGAGCCCAGGACGTTCCCATTACTGCTGGATGCACTAGCGACCCCCCCCGGTGGCTCTAAGGGAAGCTCGCCCTCCCCGCAAAAACAACCGAGCGAGCATGCGACGGCGCCTCCGACCAACACGGCGCTTGCGCACGTTCTGGCGTACCCATTTGCCTTATTACCTACCCACTCCTAGTTCATGACACTTGAGCTTGAATCGAGCAACCAAGCACGTGCCTGCAATAAACACACAAATGCTAACCCTCTCGCTGGGCCTGGAATCGTAACCCACGGCCCACAAACGGCGGGCTGAGGTCCCACATCCCTCGACGAGGCTTGAGGAGAGACCCAAGGCTCTAGGACGGGGGCTCCGAGATCCTGGTTGTGTTTGGTAAGAGAAATACTCTTGGTCCCTGGGAAGGTGCCTAAAACGACGGATGACACAAAGAAAGCAGTGGTCACTGGATCTGACATGCCAGTGAGGCAAATAATTGTCTGCGGGACAGCTCAGCTGCTGCTGCCAGGACAGGAAAGGAAAGGGAAGGGCTAAAATAGCTCGGTGCAGTGCAGGCGAGGTGGATAAGATTTCGGCATCTGGCATAAGTGGTGCAGTGCACGACGGGGATGCCCAGTGGAAGAAGCAATGGTGATTGTGGATGCCAGATTCAAAAGGGGTCTTGCATCTGACTTTTGTTCTTTTTGTTTCTGGAAGGTTGATCGTCGTGAAGTGGGCGGTGGTAATCCGTAATGCGAGTGATGTAGTTTGGGGATCAGCGGTTCTCTGTTGTTGCGACACTTGTTCGCTCTGCCAGCACCGACACTCCTGAGAACAGCACCCTCGCTCTCACTTGGGATCCCTCTCCCCCATACCAACCATCACCCTCATTCCATAGAATCAAGATGAAGACCGCAACCCTAAGACGCACAACCTCGATAGTCCGCTCACTCAGATCTCGTCCTCGCTGCACGTGCCGTGATTTCCCACCCAAAGCAGATATATCGTCCTCTGCAGCTATTCTGCATCTGGTCCGGCAAGGGCGGTGTGGCTGAGAAGGAACGAGAGGAACAACGCGCCAAGATCTTGGGTCTCGGATGATCTGCAGAACATAGCTACTGCAGGCAGATTTAATATGCGAGACCACGGCCGCGGAACAAGTAGTGTTGCCACTGCTACTGCTCGACTGCCTTGGCTGATGCTGCATGCGGGCGGCAGCCTGGCGGTTGGACATGGGCTGGCGGAGGAGCGCTCGCACCATGCGAGCGTGATAAACGGACGAGATGCCTGGTGGTATGGATTATGGGACTTGTTATTTGCTGGGTTCCAGGCTGTCTGGGTCTTGGAGAGTCGCACGAAGGTGGCGGTGGGATACTCAGAAGCGACGTGAGTTTTTTTCTCGGTTGGTTCCATGTCTTGGGAGCTGGTCCTGGGAGCTGAGTGTGTGTGTGTCTGGTAGTTTTGTCTGGCTGATATTGGGTTCAGCGCGTACCCTGAGACGCGGGCTCTGCTTTCAAAGCAAGTACGTTTAGCTATTCCACTTAATCAGCCAGCCATCTCAGGAATGACAACACGAGAAGCGGTGCGAAGGTGACAAAAGCTGCGACTCATGACCTCTGCGAACGGATCATCTGCATCCGGCTGAGACCTGCGTGCATCCTCATTCCCATCGCAGATCATCCCCGCACTCTGAGGCCAGGGTCCCGCGGGTAACAGTGGGAGCGCTCGGGAACTTTGCAACGCGAGCAAATATTGGGTCGGGGAATACCACTCACGAAGTGCGGTTGTGCAAGGTCGATAACACCCTGCTGCCCAACCTGGCCGTCTGGCACTCACACCGCGCACGTGAAGTTCCAGAGCAGCTTGGCATTAGTCGCCGACAGCTCTTGGCGGAGAACGTGCCAGTGGGTTGGGGTCGGGATCCTGGCACGTTGACCCCCGTTGGCCTGATAAGCATTGGCGCGATAGCTTATTCCCACGGCACCAATGCTGGCTGTCGAGATGCGATTCGGAGGACTCGGGTCGAACAAAGAGTGCTCCTGGCATGGCGTACACTGCTCACGCAATTCAATGCTTTGTGCAAGACGATTCTCCGCATGGCATCATGTCTGCCGAAGTCAGGAGCAAAGGAACGAGAGATCTCCAGAACGCACCCCGCTGACTCGGAGAAAGCAGGCCCCATCACTCAGCTCACTGCGGGGATAGCTCCACGGGTTGCGGTGCTGGTTGCGCCTGCTCAACCCGTGCCTGCAGCCAAGCCCAGGGCCTACCCGTGCCTTCCCCCAGTTGAGAACCCCGTGCTCGTTTCAATTGGCCACTTTGAGCAAGAAACACTCTTTCTCCCCAGAGTTCCACCAGCGACCCCCAAATGACGACATGTGAGGCTGGTCTCTCATCTTCCGGAGGCGTTGGGGGGACGGCGACTGAGAGCCGCTCATTGTCCTGCGCCAAGGCCCCAGCCGGGCACGACCCTGGCAACCCAGCTGCAGGCCAAGAACCACTCCCGACGACTCTCCCCAATTGCGTGCTCGCTTTGGTCTGTGTCGCCATCTCCCCCAGAGCAAAGGAGAGCTCCTGTCGAGCTGCCTCAAGGTCCTAACGACCGAAAGCGCAAATGCCCAGGACGCGCCCAGGAATGCCCAGGACGCCCCTTGGACGGAGAGTCGCGCCTGGCCTGTCTTTCGACGAGCGCAAAAGTCTTGGGAGAACAAAGACGAGCGATGGCTTGCTGCCCAGAGAACTTGGCGGGTTCTGGGCATCGGGGGAGGAGGAGTTATAAGGTCAGACGGGTTTCCGAGCCTTTTGTGTGTGTTTTGTAGTATGGGCAGTCTCTGAGTCGCTTCTCTGCAGATCCGAAAAGCAGAATTCCGCGGAAAACATCCCAGTTTCCAGGTCTCTCCACCCACAGAGTCGCATCGTGAGAGCGACTGCCGGCGCTAAGATGGGCTTCTTCTCCAAGCTCAACGTGCCCGATGAACCGAACCAGTTCCCCCCGCCAGGGGAGGACGAGCAGGCCCTGGCCCTGGAAAAGGATTGGACGCTTGAGGAGGAGGTAAAGGCGAAGCGCAAGTGAGTTGAACCTATCGGCAGTCTTGGCGAGAGCCGCCGGGATGGGCCCTCCCCACCTCCCTGCGAAGACACCGGCTAACACGGCATGCAACTTCTAGGCTCGATTTCATCATCATGCCGCTGCTCACCTTGGGCTTCTTCTGTCTCCAGCTCGACCGCGGCAACATCTCCAACGCCATCACCGACAACTTCATGAAGGATGTCGGCATCACGCAGGATGAGTTCAACGTCGGCCAGCAGATGCTGTCGCTGGGCATCGTGCTCTTCGAGATCCCCTCCAACATGATCCTGTACCGCGTCGGCCCCGGCAAGTGGCTCACGCTCCAGCTCTTCCTCTTCGGCTTCGTCTCGACCTTCCAGGCCTTCCAGAGCTCGTATGGGTCCTTCATCCTCACGCGCTTCCTGCTGGGCATCACCGAGTCGGGCTTCATTCCTGGCGGTCTGTGGACCCTCTCGACATGGTACACCCGCCGCGAGTCCGCCAAGCGCATCATGTTCTTCTACTTCGGCAACCAGTTCGGCCAGGCCTCGTCCAAGCTGCTCGCATTCGGCATTCTGCACATGCGCGGCGTCGGCGGCAGGTCCGGATGGTTCTGGCTCTTCACCATCATGGGCGTCTTCACCATCTTCTGCGGCTTTGTCCTCGGATTCTGCCTCCCCGACAGCTTCAAGAACCCGTGCTCGACCTTCCTGCCGGGTATTTCGTGGTTCAGCCAGCGCGAGTTGCACATTCTGCGCACGCGCGTGCTGATGGACGACCCTATGAAGGGCAAGAAGAAGAAAAAGATCAACTGGGGTGCGTTCAAGAAGGCCTTCACCAACTGGAGGCTGTGGATGCATACCTTCATTTCCCTGTTGAACAACGGCCCGCAGAGAGCCTTCGACACCTATGCGCCCAGCATTGTGACGAGCTTCGGCTTCGGCGCCCTCAACTCCAATGCCATGGCTGCCGTGGGCTTGTTCCTGCAGATCCCGACCTCGTGGCTTTTTAGTTGGTTCTCTGACCACTAGTAAGTTCCTCTTGGTCTGGGTTTAAGTTCCCTGAAACAAATGCTGACCAGAGTTATTAACAGCAACCGACGTGGTGAGGCCGTCATCGCTGGTCTTTCGATGCATTTGATCGGTTACATCTTCAACCGGTCGTTCACCGAGCTCATCGGCGTGCGAGGCGCACGCTACTTTGGCGTCGTCTGGACACAGACCTTTGGCACCTTCTCTCACCCGCTGAACATCGCGTGGATGTCACTGACATGCCCCGATTCCGAGGTTCGCGCGTTGGCTATGGCCATGTAAATTTCCCCCAGACTCTCTTCGATCTCGACTAGATTACTAACACTCCACAGGGTCATCATGGGCGCCAACATCGCTGGTATCTACGGCGCGCAAATCTTCCGCTCCGACGACAATCCTCTGTACAGACGCGGATTCGCCATCAACCTGGCCATCATCTCCACTGCCATCGTGCTCGCTACCATTCGCTACATCGACGACAGGATTAAGCGCAGCAGAGCGAAGGGCCAGGTCGAGCTTGTGCCTGAGTCTGGCAGCGAGGAGAACGCCGATGACAAGGGCATCAAGGAGAAGGGCACATATGTTGATGAGAGCCAGCCTATCAAGGTTGTGGGTTAGAATTAGGTTAGCCATTGGGGATAAGAAGGGGATAAGAGACTTGGGTTGTTCGTTCTAGCTAAAATGCCATGTGCTTTTCTCGAGTCTCAGTCTTGCTGGGATCTTGTTGCTGTGATTTCTTGGCTGGCCAGTTTATGAGTGCGCGGATGTTGCCAGTGGCCTGTTGAGCCTGGCGACGTAGATGATAATAGCGAGATGCAGTTCTGCATTGCGATACACCTTACACACGATATGATAGGCTCGAGTTACTTGAGGCGTGCCCAAACTACGTTGTCACGGGCGCTGACGCGTCGCAACAGGCCTCAGCTTGATCGGTATACGCCTCAACTATACCGGGGTACTCGTTGACTACAATAGAACAGGCAACCCAAGAATACAAGAACGTCGCTCCCAGGTGAAACAGGAACCCTCTCCCCAAACTGTAACCCAGGAACTCTTGCCCCTCGCCACAAATCCTCACCTCGTCATGATCATGACGATCACCGTGACATAATCATCACAATATCGTCAAAATCCTCCGCCGTCAACGTCGCATCGTCCCCCCAGAACTGCTCCGGGCAGATCTCGAAGTACAGATCTTCTGCTTCGCTCCTCGCCTTTGCAGCGCCGTCCAAATCGTCGATTGAAGAAAGGAACTCGCTCTGCTTGAACAGTGTCCGGGCTCGCTCGGCTTTGTAGTACTTTGCTCCGGTGAAGTATTGGAGGGCGGTGGTGAACATTTTCCTGGTAGGAGGGAGGGTTAGCTTGGAGGAATGAGGTGATGGTGAAGGATGAGTCGATAGTGGTGAATGGATGAGCTGGCAGGGAATCGGAGGAGGGGGAAACTCACGCTGCTGCCTCGGCCTTTCCCTGCTTCCCGTAGTGCTCGCCCAGCTTGATGCGTACCTGGTTGGTCCGGAATGAGCTGTCGCCTTCGACTTTCTCGTACAGGAAAAGCGCCTGCTCCCAGTTCAGGATCGCCTCGTCTGTTCGTCCGGCCTTCTCCTTCGCAACGCCTAGGATCTGAATGGTGTATGCGGTTCTGTACAGACGCACCGGAGGGCAACGGTTAGCAGGGCCCGCTCGCTCTGGGAATAAAAGGGCATGGTGAAACTCACTTGATCGACTCGGTTGCATAGTTCTTGACATTCTTGCGCCGCCACTCTAGCATCTCCTCGAGTATTGGGCACGCTTCCGCGGCTCTGTCGAGCCCGATCAGCGCCCAAGCGTGGTGATAGTCTGCCCAATGCGGCCAGTAGTCACCCTCTAGAAACTCGGGCGTTTCCTCCAGTAGCTTTCGTCCCTGCTCCGCCACGGTGATAGCCCCCTCGTACTCGCCATTCATCACCAGACCGAGTGCGAGTTCCGTGTATGCCATTGCCCTAAAGGCACCGTCTTGTTCGGCTGGCGGCTTACTGTCCTCTACGAGGATCCGCTGCTTGAAATGGGCTTGGGCGTACTCGAGGCCTTTTTCGCGCTCGCCGAGGCAGTGGCAGATGCTAGAGAGACACATCAGGATGTCAGCATGTTGCTCTGCCATGCCAGGCTTGTGCTTCAGGACGATCCTTAGGGCAAGGTCTGCGAGCGAAATGGATCGGTCCCAGTTTCCGTAGTCTTTTAGGTGGCTGGGACCACGGATGTTAGCTCGCGGTTGAAGAATGGGTTGGTTTATGAAGGCTCAGACTCGAAGGGCAGGTCTTTCTGCTCTGTGTGAAAACCATGATGAGGAGTGCGGTAGGGTCTGCAACGTCACTCCTCACACTAGCTTGAGGACCCTCTCTCTTGACCGGAGCCTTCATACTCCAGAATTTGAGACTCACATGCTGGCGCGGGTGACCAAGGTGACAAATGTCTCCAACATCGGGAAAGACAACTTCGGAGTATACCGTTCGAAATGGCTCACGAGTCTTGAGACATGAGGGACAGCAATATTAGCAACCTCCCAGGCTTCAAGACGACGCCCAAAGGCGAAATACCGGTCATCGTTCCAATGCGACGCCAGGAGGGTTATTGCCAGCTGAAACGACTCGACAAACTCATCCGCAGACATCATCTGCCGTGTAACATCTCGCACAACACGATGAACCGAGACAGCCTTGGTCGTCTTGTTTTGACTCAAGAGATTGGCCGTGTTGAGCATCGTCGTGATGACACCGAACTCGCTAGCGAGAGGATATTCTTCGAAACATCCTTCGTCAGATTCGAGGAGGCTTTCCGGGATGGCATCGCGGTCGAGAAGGGATATGACTCTGAGCAGGGCCAGCGCCGTGGGTAGTACGGCCATCAAAGCCCAGGCCGTAGGGAGGGCCTCTGAGCATGTAAACTTCCCGTCGCGTAGAGCGGGCAGGTCTGATTCGTATGTGGACAAGGCTTCTTCGAGCGTCAGCCCTTGGATGTTGATGACGCCCGCAACGTGTTGGACCGCGATGTGCGAGCGACCCAGCCGTTTAATCAGTTGGAAGGCGGCTTGCTCCTCTTGAAGAGGAAGATGAGGGCGCGTCAGCCAATGAAGCACCTCTAAGGCCTCGTCGACTGTCGGAGGAGATAAGTCCGCGCCAGCGCCCGTTGGGGACAGATAGTGCCTTGCCACTTGGTCTCGGCTCGTTAACAAGATCGATCCTCGCCCTTGTTGGGGGATGTACTCCTTGAGTAGCGTTACGCTCTCCACGTTGTCGAATATGAGAAGCCACCGGACGGGCTCTTCTTCGCGTGAAACAGCATTTTGCTCTTCGGCCGTGTCTGTGGGCGTCTTCAAGCTGTAGGGACAAGAAAGCCAATTCATCACGGTTATCCTGCTTGCCGTGTGGTCCTTGGACTGCGAAGGTGTGAGCAGTTGAAGCTGTACCGCGATTTTCGAGAACGCATCGGCAATTTTGAAGCTGTCCTCGGCAGAGATGGAGAAGACGGCATCAAATTCGCTCCCGCGAGTATGCATGTATTGCTTCGCGATCACGCTTTTGCCGACGCCTGCGGCCCCACAGAGCGCAAAACTACGGAGCTCTGAGGTACCATCACTCTTCGTCGACGGCAATAAGTTGTCGTCTAGGAGCTTGAAAAGAGGCTCCCGGTCGACAAAGAATGCGCGCATTGTTCAAGTATTCTTTGTTTCTTGTGTCTCGAGTGGGGTCCCACCTATCGCGCTGGTCATCGGTTAGCAGATCTTCAAAATCCCGCGATTGAGGCAACACGAACGAGGTTGGCGGAAGTGAATGCGCACGACTTGCCGGTCTTGGTCTTGCTGAAATGTTGGCGCGGGGCTGGCCTCGTTTGGCGCTCCGAGACCTGGCCTTGCGGTTGGAAGGTGAGATGAAACGGTGCAGCGAGGGAGCCGAGGCTCACACCGGCTGCGAACTGCTGGGGATGAGAGCCGGGCGAGCGAGAAAACAACGCAAACATTATTCACATTGTGAGAGGGCTTGGTTGTAGTGATTGAGGTGCTAGGTATATAGCAATGGGCCATTGGTTGTACCAATGCCCTTGAGAATATGGTATAGCCTCTATGTCAACACTTCCTGTCTTGATGCCGAAAAGCGTGACTCACTGAAAGGAACCCAGTGCTTGGGTGACGACGGGGGCTGGATGGGAATTTTCGCAGAGAATTGTGCCAGAAGCTCGCAAGCACCGCAAAGCTGTGATGATTTCGGCGGATCTCTAGCTCCATCATGGAATGCGGGCTCCTATTCGGGGCTGGCGGAAAGGAAACCCCACCTTTTTGCCTGAGGTCGATCCTCTGGCCCCACTCACGAGAATGCATGACCACTGTCCTCGAGCGCGCCTACCTTAGCAAGTGAATAAAGGACGCAAGTCATTGCCGCGGACCAAATCCGCTGTGTTCTCACCTCTACCTCGGTTCCGCTTCCTGATGCTGCGGCGTATCGTTGTTTTTCGGCTTCTGGAGCGATCTTGTCATCGACTTTATGGTCTGCCGGAAAACGGTCTTCTTTGGTGGGCTTCACACATTCTCCCAGAGCAGTGCCTCACTGTCTTCGCAAACTTCCCGTCGCAGCAGACCAGTTTGCAGCCAGTCTTCAACGTTCAAGATCGACGCTCTCTCCAGCCTAGCCATTGCCTCGTCCCAACTACCGCGAATAAAACCCACTGATCGCGAAAATGGAAACATTATGAAGCGTATGCTATTGGTCGTGTTCAACCAGTAGGTAGAAACCCTGGCATTCGATATGCGCGGTATGGCACCTGGCACCCAAATCACCGCGCTCGCTTTGAGGTTGCGGCGGATACGGCAGTTGAGGCTCCCGTTCGTCGGCACCATGGAGTCGCAACTCAGCTGCATGTTCGTTCACCTGCGGCTGGTGCAAGCCTCTCCGCCTTCTGTATTAATGAGGTTTCGTCAGATAACGGCCGACCTTTCTTGCGCTCGAGCCGCGATGTTCCCGACACGGCATTCCGTAATGTGGCGGTGCCTTGGATGTTAGGATGTGTGCTGCATAATAACCGGACCATCATTCTTAGAGGGGATTTGCGGCGAGGACATTAAGCTCCGGCGTCGTATGGCCCATCCAAGCGCAGGGGACCGGCTAAATGTTTTGTACCACCCGACGGTTCCTCCCGTTGGCCATAGGGCGGACGAATGCCGATCCGGATAATGTGTGAGCTGTATGGGACTTGTCACGCCGGGTGTAATATATGCTCGTCATAGCTTCCATGCGCCGGACATTGCGGACAAGTTCGAGACAGGTCATCGTCCTCTTTCAACTCGGTCGACTCGTCAGAATCGTCAGCATTCGCATCTTGCCCGCAACGGATACACTGAACCTAGTGATGGCAAAACTATCACACATCTGACAAGATGGAGATGGTCGGGGCTGTTGCCGGCATCCTGGATGTCACCGTCAGGTGCACGTCCAAGGTGTGGAAGCTATGTCAAGCATGGCACGATGCACCCGAAGATGTCCACTATTTGCGAGACGATCTCGCACGAACAGAGCACTTCTTCAGCGAGACGAAACAAGGCATTCAGAATACGATTCTGGGTCCTGAAGAGTTTCTCGAATTGAAAGGGACGACTCTGCGCCAGGAAAACCTGAAGATTCTGGTGGGAGAGGGAATCTGTGTAATTGAGCGCATTGAAGAGATCATCAACGACTTGTACATGGGTGGAGAGCACACGGAGCTGCTGTCCAAAACTATGCGCATGGTGTGGTTGAGGTACAAATCCAAGGTTGCCAAGTTGCGAAAGGAGCTAAATACCATCTCTCTTGGTATCTGCCGGCTTCTAATCGCCCAGAGCGTGTAAGTAGTTGTCATTCCCCTCAAGGAACCTGGTCAAGCTTACCATTCCTAGGACCATCTCCGCTGAGATCCACGCCTCGATCGAGCGATCCGGGGGGGAAATTGTCGCCCATATTGAGGACCACCTGGTTGGTACAACAGGGAAACTCACGTCTCATATCGACAAGGCTCTTGGGTCCTCTGAGAGCGCAATTCTGACCCACTTCAACCATCGCTTCGACAAACTTCAGCACGAGATTGCGAGCTTGATGAGGGAGGAAGTATCCATGATGAAGGGCCAGGCGGTAATAGGTGAACAGCGGGGCGGTATACACTACAAAAACGTCCCCTCCCATCTGTTCAACGATTCCAGGCAGCCCGTTGTACCCCAGGACGTTTCACACATCCAACAGGACTCGCAATGCGACACCAGCTGTCCCTGCATATGTCATTCCAGCAAGACCGGCAGCCACTACAGCTGGGGAGTAGCAGCACTTACTCCTATCATGGGGTCAATCTCAGTGACCTGGTCAGGAAAACCGACTGAAGCTTGCACAGACTCCAAGTGCCGCGAGACACAGAGCCGCCGACCAACCCGCGAAGTAAGCATTCTCTATAAATTTCCGGACTGGGTCACCCGCGCGGCGCTCTCCGTTCTGTACTCAAGCAACCTAAACGGCACACCAGAGTTGGTGATACGTGTTCTGAATCCCATCGACGGTTCCCGCGTACTTATCACTGAGAGCATCTTTGGCTACATCGCCCGCAAAGACGTCGCTGGCGTCAAGAAACTCCTGTCTGAACGCCGCGGCTCCGTCTACGACGTTTGGGGCCGCGAGCTCCAATCTCCCCTCGCCATGGCCGTCATGAGGGGCATCATACCCATCGTCAAAGTCCTTATGCAAGCTGGCGCTGACCCATACCAAGAAATGTGGGTAGATGGCAAGAGCTCCCGGGGCGTGAGCGTATCCAGCCTCGCCCTGAAGCAATTCCTCTCTCACCGCGAGGCCGAACTCCCCGAGCTTCTCCCAATCGCGCGTCAGTTTGACCTCGAGGACCGCCCCGTCCTCCACATGGCTGTTACCGGCTTTCTCCACCTGGACCTCGCTTCCGCCCTCCAGAACCCCTCCCACCAGCCCGATATTAACCGCCGCGCGATGGGTGGCCTCACCCCCCTCCACCTGGCCTCCATGTGCGGCGACCTCGCGGCAGTCCGCCTACTCCTACGCGCTGGCGCAAACATCAACGCCCCCTCCGCTCATACCGGCACCACCCCTCTCCACCAAGCGTGCTCCACCGGCCGCTACCTTGTCGCAAAACTCCTCATCGCCGCCGGCGCAGACGTCAACGGCCGCGATTATTATGGCCAAACCCCTTTGCTAACCACGGCCCAACACAACCACTCCGAAAAGACCGCCTACCTCATCACTTCTCTCCTCACCCAAAACGGCGCCAACACGGAAATCCCACCGAGCATAACCTCCTGCGGCGGAAGCCCGCTCATCTTCGCAGCCGCGTTTGGGTCCTACGGCTCCGTCCGGGCATTGGTAGAAGGCGGGGCGAACTCGAATTTTGTGGATATGGACGGGGACAACGCTCTTCTCGGAGCAGTGTATCACCGGAATCACGAGAGTGCGGAGTTGCTGCTGAAGAATGGAACGGATTTGGCGCATGTTAATCGGCAAGGGAGGACGGTGCTACATGCACTAGCGAGGTGTGCGGATGAGAGGATGTTGGAAGTGTTTGGAAGGTGCGAGATGAAGGGGTTGAGTACCACTGCCAAGGATATCCATGGGAAGACGCCGTCACAACTATTTAATGAGCGTGAGGGGTCCACAGAGGAGTTGAGGGTGCTCTTTGAGAAGTTGTTGGATATGGTGGAGGGGCATAACTGGGGCGGAAAGGTGAAGGGAGTGCCTGGTGAGGAGGTGTTGCTGGTGGAAGGACAGGCAGAGGAGGAAGGCGGAGAGTTTGTTGATGCGAAGGAGGTGCAGGAAGATTGATGTGTTTGGTGAGATGACACATCTTTCAGGCTGCCCTGCTCCTATTACAACTGCACGATGGAAAGAAAAAAATGATGAGCGGCCAGGAAATATGACAAATGAGCTATAACAAAATCGAAATCACCTCATACATCTGTCTATCTCTACATCATCAATCATGAAACGTGCATCCAACGAGATTCCCTGCTCAGTTAAAGTTCTTATGAACCGTCCCCTTCTTCTCAAACTCCTTGTTCATGAATTCCCTGTCTCCAGCGCGAGCAATAGCCTCGTCTCTTGGTTGTTTCGCCGTGTCGCCCACCAGACTATCGATACCTGAGTTGATGTTCCCCCGGAGCGACTCCGTGAGACCCTGCATAGCCACGTCAGCATCTTACTCTCCTCGGACGGGCTCCCAGTGACGTACATGACCCTGAGCTACAACGCCCTTGATGTTCCTCGCAACCTTCTCCCCGGTATTCTCCCCTGTCGGACCAGCCGTGCTTGTGAGACCGGTGCCCGTCGTGGCGGTGTGTGTTGGCGCAGCGGTAGAACTATGGGCCGATGCAGCGCGTCCATCTCTATCGGAATCAACGCGCGGGTCGGCGGCGTTGGCGAGGCGGGTGCTGTGTGGGCCGAAGGTGCCTTCGGGGGGGTTCTGGGCGGTGCCCGCGGGGATGGTGTTGTTGTAGTAGTTGCTTGTCATTTTGGTATTTGTGATGTCAAAGTGTTATCTCGAGTGAGTAATTGGGATGTTTGTTGAGATTCTGAGCGAAAAAGGGCAGAGATATAGGTGGTTGTGAAAATTGACGTCATTGGATCCGGTGCGCTGGACTGGGCAGGCAGGCCTGACGTCAAGGTCGGGCTGTCAGGTGGACCGGAGGGCTAGTACTTGTGGTAGATCAAACGGATGCGAATGCGGAGGAAGCAAATAAGCGGTGACAGAGAGGGGGGTAGCAGACTGAAGACTCATTCTTGCTTGCAAGATTGCAGAATCATCTTGGTCTTTTTGCAAAAATTCCTGCGCGTCCCATGTTCTGCTCAGAGCGGTGTTCTTCATGAGATGGTGGTGGGGTTAGATTTGCTGGCTTGGTGTGCGATAAGATCTTGGAGATACGATAAGATAAGATAAGATAAGATGCACAACTCAACTTTGCTGGTCAACCAAGACCAGCAAGATTCGCGCAGCAAAACTGTACGGAATTACACAGCGATGCAAGCTCCTGTTCCTACCGAATGAATCATTCGCGTCTGTAAAGCGCATCAATGTCTCACTCTTCCTTGAAGTCCCCGAATCTCCCCGATCAACTCGTGGCATCGCCAAGAAATGTCGCCGAAGCGGGGTCCTCGCGCAGCCGACCTCGGGCCCTACTTCTCACTTACAGCTGAAAAGCCGTTGCGACTGACACCTCATCTTGACCCCACCAACTCCTTCGTCGGAACTTCACACCTGCAGTCAAACTCAAAAACAACCTCACCTCCCTCAAACCATGCCCTCCCATCGATACATGCTTAGCACACCTCTGCTGCGCGGCATCACCATCCAGGACGTAATCTCCCACCTGCAAAACCCCCTGACGGTCTTCAGCCTCAGCGACATCATCATCGGACACGAGAAACTCCCCCAGGCCTCGGCCTCGACGATGGCGAGAGCAGCAAAATAAGATACAAAGTCACAGACGCAGTGTCATACCTTCCGTCCGGGCTCTGGAAGAGCAAAGTTTCGGTAATCATGGAGTTCACGAACCTTCGTCGCGGGGTGGCGATTGTGAAGCATGCGCCGCTGGGGCTTACGATTCGGGAGTCCTGGAGAGTTCTCGAGCTTGATGCTGTGCCAGATGGGAGAGCCGTGCAGCTGGAGGCCGAACTGGAAGGGAGTTGGCTGGTGCTCGTGGCCTTTTCGTGGTTCATGGATGGGAATCATCGGTTGTATTTGGAGACGATGGTACAGGCGATGAGGGACGGTGCTGGTTCTGGGGGCTGAGCTGGGGGCAGGGCTGCAGTGGAGTGTGCTTGGCTATGCTTAACCTAAACAGATTGAAGGCTATGGCTGTTGGGAGCGGCGTTGGCAAGGTTCAAGACTGGTGGAGGATTTCGCTCACCGCATCGGGTATATTTTCTTGTCCTTCGGCCATCGCTCTCATTTCCTCGCATCTTCATCGCATTGCCTTTCCGTCGCATGGCATCTTCAACGCACGAGGCATCACACTCGTGCTCCCGAAACACACCAAAGAAACCCGCAACACATCAGCAGACAAGCCATTACCTGGTACCCACGCACGGTCGTCAAACCGACACTCGTCAGGCCAGACTCGTACCGCAGTCATCACTGCTTGATCTGGCCTGACGGGCCCTCATACGACATCATCACAAACGAGGCTTCTCCACCGCCACACACTCACGACAATGAGCTCTTCGTGGACCACCAAGTCCTCACGGAAGAGGACGACCAAGAAGGGCGGTATGGCTCAGGTGCTCTCTTCGCGCGTTATCAAGTGCTCTCGGAAGAGACTGGCCATGGGGGACGGCCTGACTCTGGCACGATGCATCCTCATGTGGGACACCGACAAAAGCTCGAAGGCCAAAGAGACCCCAAAGTTATTCCTCAATGGCCTGCCGCCGGAAATCCGCCTTCAGATCTATCGCGAACTCCTCATCGCGCCCGGCGCCATAGACATCGACTGGGAAAAGCCAAGACTGCACCCTGAAATTCTTCGAACATGCAAGAAGGTGCTAAACGAAGCCCGCCCAGTTCTTTACGACGAGAACACATGGAAGCTACACATTGGGGTGCCGCAGAGAAGGCTTGATGAGAAAGCCATCCCTAATACGCCCCCAGTCCCGAGTAGCTATGACCAAATAAAGCAACTTGATCGCACCTTCACCTTCAGTGTTTGGGGCACCAGTGACAAAGACTTCAACGAACGGCTTCAACATGATGAAGATCCCAGGTTCCGAAATGGCGAGCGGAGCTACTTCAACGATATATACCCTGACTTCTTCGGGTTCTTCCCATATTTTGGCCATCGAGGCCTGGAGAGACTCCGACGCCCCGCGTCCTCCCGATCGCCCGAGATATGGGATAAAGCCAAGCACCCACGCCGCTTTGAGATAGAGGTCGAGTACGCCAAGATATATCCCAGTAGCTTCATGAGTTCATGTTGGATACTCAGAAATACCAGGAGGCATATTGTCGATCTGACCAAGGTCCTGAAAGCCCTCCCAAGGATTGACTCGCTCGTAATCACATGCGAGAACACCACTATTGAGAGGGCTTCTGGAAGTCTCGACATATGGAACACTACGCAAGGAGAAAGCTGCTTGCATATGTTGCAAGCCTACTTTGGCTCGATACGCAACGGTATGCTAACCCCCCTCCCATTTCTTCCCCGTCCTCGAATATCATTCCAATCGCCTAACGTCAACCACTACCCAGTTCGCACCGTCACAATCCACGGCGTCCCCGCCCCCGTCGCTACCCAACTCAAACACAAAATGATGGCGGGTCCCGACGTGCCTCTCGACCCTCTCTTCGCCATGTTCAACGCCTTTGAACAGTTTCGTTTTCGGACCTACGGCGAGCTGCGCAATTACGCCGATCGCCTTGGCGATGCCGCGCCGGTCGACTTTCTCCATGGCGATGACCAGGACCGGATACAAGTAGCCATGGAGCGTGGGGATGGCGAGGCGTTCCGGCGGTTCCGGAAGGAGGCGATGCGCGGGCTCAAGGCTATCTTTCCGGGAAAGGACGTCGATCAGGTGTATGTCGGTGACCCGGATGGCGAGATGTATGAGGAGGATGAGGATATCGAGATGGGAGGGATGGAGGACGAGGGCGTTGTTGGCTAGGAAATGGAAAATGAGGGTGACAGGGTTGATTTGGGTGTAAGGGAGTTTTGAATGGGAATCGAAATTGTTTGGGCTGGATGGGAAGCAAATTGGACATCTGGACTTGGTGCGGTTTTGAGGTACGAAACATGGCTAGATTGGAGTTTGGATCGGAGGTACTTCGGGGTTTTGCTTGAGATAGATAGATGATGATCAACGGGCTGAGTAGAGGTTGCTGCGGTTTTTATTATGCCAGCCTCTCAATACATTTTCATTCCTCGTTGCAGACAAAGCGATTCATCAGTCATGTACAGAAAACTTTTGCCCTTTGAAGCCAACACAAAGCGGATGGACTCGATCAACGACCCCGTCGAGTTGAGCCAGAGTGATTCAGGACCCCGCAGGCCGCATCAGTCAACAATGCACAAAGAACTGAACAGCGCGACACCTCAACGAAATCTGCGAAGACAGCATAACGACAACTGATGACAATTAGATCCGGGAGAGCACTGAGGTCGGAAGAAATCTTGCCTTGCCCCGCCAACCAACCGAGAGCACAGTCAGTTTCAGCTCCCATCGACGGCAGAGCCTGGCGTGCTGAGTCCTGCTAAGATGTGGTTGGCCATCTGCTAAAGAAGAAGTTGCTTCTATTGAAGCTTGATGATGGAAAGCTGTCATCCTTGGTCGTTCCATTACCTTTGGGCGACCCCTGCGAGTTCACGCCACTGGGGCAACAGACCGAACCTCAGTTCCCTCGCCGGCAGACAGCAGACGCGCGGCCCACCACTGTTGAGATTACCGCAGACGCCCCAGGGCGCGAAATGGGAGTATTGACTATACCAGCTAGACGCCACCATGGCCGGCGATCGGAGGTGCGACCCTGGAATCGCCGTTGGCTGTGTCCAAAGGGGTGATATTTTGTGCCGAATATCAGGGTCAACAAGGGTCCTTAGATGGGAGACGATGGCTGACGAGTTCCGCATCTTAGGGACGGCCTGGACCCCGCAAGAGCGACCACATACGAAAGGGGAGGCCGCAGATGAGGGAGTCAGTGACATGACGACTTATGTCGATATAGACATGCTTTGTGCTCTTTTGAGCCCGGGGTTGGGATTGTCGTTATGCCATTCGGTGTGGGGGTCCAAGGCTGGGTTAAGGGGCATGCCATCATTTTAGACCCTCAGGCACAATGAGACTGGATGTCATGGTGTATGAGGATACAAAGGGGTGATTTCTTTTTCTTTTTTTTTCTTTTTTTACATCTTGAGTTGAAGTCAGCGTTAAAGGACGCTAAGTCTTGTCGATACATAGGACCACAACCCCTGTCATCTCTGTCGCTCTGCCTCCACAACGGGCTCACTGCTAGGGAGACCCCAGGACTCGGACACTACAGTTTGGACCCTCAAGCGCCATGACTGCAAAAAAGGTTTGAGATTGAGTAGATATAGACGAGAATCACTATTGAGGGACGTGCCCACGAATTTAGGCAAGACTTTACCCACTCTGAGTTGAAGCTTGGGCGTGGGCCTATTTCAGGCAAAAGGCACCTTGCCACCGTAGCAACCATCACCGAAAAGCAATAATACCACGGGCAAAGTACTATGTATGTGATGGGTTAACAGAAGGATAAAAGCCCTCAGAGGCTCTCCTGCCGCTGTCACTGGAAGCACCCAACTGCTTCCCCCGTTTCGCTCCCAGCACATGAACCAAAAACTCGCAATGAAAACTTCACTCTTACTCACCGCCGTCATTTCAGCCCTGGCCATATTAGCGGCTCCAACACCTCTCCTCAGCAGCTATGGTGCCAACATTGCCACAGCTGCCCAGCTTGCGGAATCGCCAACGGCCACAATCCTCTTCGACATTGACGGCAACGAAGCCCGTGCCAGCTTCAAAGTTCCAGTACCAGGAAAGAAGACTGCCAACGAGCGACTAGTCGCGCTCTCGGTGCAGGGAGTTAGTGGTCTGGGCCCTGGACAGGATGGGAAAAGCGTCGTCTGCCAGGCGTACGGCGATGCTGGTCAGGTTTTGGGAAAGCCGTTTGATTTGCTTACGCGGAGTTTGATATCGGGAGATGAGAGGACGAAGGTTGTTGTTGGGGCGATTGAGTGTTGGTGGAGGAGGTAGGGGGGTCTTCGGTGGTGAATGTTGGGCCAGTACGAACCCCTCGAATCACAGAAAACAGCCTGGCTGTATGAGAGGTTAATCTGAGCACGCGAAATTTACATTTCGTTTCTAGTCCTGAGCTGGGGTGAGCTGTGGCTACCATGTCGCCTGGCAGAATGCCATTTTCATTCCACATACCCTTCTTCGCCCTGAATGTCATGGTCTTCGTTGTGTCGCTCGACGCCACCATACTTGCCGTGGCGATACCGGTTGCGTCCCCATTTCCCATCAAGACCTCAGCAAAGCTCGGCCGAATCGCACGCCAGAGAATTTTGAAGCGCGCTAAACAAACCCAACGGCCTGGATGAGCTAGGGCAAGGTGAGGCTGCATAACGGTACTGAGTCATAGTGCCCAGAAAGCTACACGGTCTTGTGATTAGGAGAAGCACATCGGGGCATTTCCACTTTCAAGTATAACTCCCAAGTTCTCATTCTGTGACAATCTATGTACCTAGGTATTCTCAACTCGTTAGGGAAATTCAGACTACCCTGTAGCTCTTGATCTTCTTCGCCGGGCTGAAAGTCGTGACGCCCGAGGGGCAGCGATCGTAACCCCCGTCGCACTTGCGGCTGGTGTACACCCTGACGGCGGTCGGGTCCTCGTGGAGATCGGTAGCCGGCCGGAAGTTCACAAACTTGGTGTTGTGAGTGTCCCACCAGTCCGGGGACAGATCGATGCAGCCTCCAAAGCTTGTTCCATGGGTGTTCCTTCAATAACGTTTAGTCTAGGGATGCATCCAGCGGGGCATATGGATAGGCTTTACCATTCATGGCCGGCTCCATCCTGGAAGAAGATCTCCCAAGCCGAGCTGCCGCCAATGGCCAGGAGGGCAGCAGTGAAGACGCTCGCCTTAAACTGCATTGTGCTGTCTCGGTAATAGTTCGGTTAAGCTGAGTGGCAGTAGTGTGTTTGGAACGAGGATGACTGCTCTGGCTCAGGTTTATAGGTCGCATGTAGTAGAGATAGCCAAGGTAAGGAGCCCAGGTATTTATCTTCACAGGTTGAATTACGGATCCGTAACGGAACGGCAAGTTTTTGGCCACGAATTTCGATGTGCAGTTGCATCATATGATTCGTTAGTCCGCTTAAATTTTACGACGGAGCGTCAGGTCAGAGTCTAGAGCACATGAAACCGCCTGGCCGAATCGGATTCTCGTATTCACGTATGATAATCGGAAATTGAATAGATGAAGAAGGTGCAAAGCCGTCCAAGCATCTGATCTTGATTAAGCAATGACCCCAGTCCCTTATTGGCGGGGTCCTCAGACCTATCATTTCTCCATCGCCATCCTAATTAATGCACGCACCAGTAAGCAATTAGGAGCGGTCAGCCCACCGGAATTGTTATCCTGGCCAATTCGCCTGCATCACGGTTTTCACGTGTGATTCCGAGCCGAAGAGCTGCGGCATTTCGATTGACGATGGCGTTTGCACGAGCGAGGAGCTGGTGATGCTCCCCCCATAGGTGGAAACAAAGCTGACCGGCGTCCACTTGGGCGCAATAATCAGTGTGCCGCGCCCCAATACAGCCCCACCGACCAGATCCGGTCCAGCATGATACATACACAACCCCGGCGGCTGCCACAGCAACCAATCCTTCAGCAAACGTATCCAGCTTCCTTGAAGGCGCCGCCGAGATAGGCCAGCCGTAGGTGCAGCATTTCCGGGTCAGGAAAAGGGCTGTCGATGAGTAAAAGATCGAAAGATTCATTAAACGCAAGAAGATCGACTTTGCTGGTGAGGATCAGCTCCCATCGGCATCAGGAGCAGGTAAGGCCTTGCCAGGCGCAACTAACTCCAAAATTATAGCCGGAGTCTACATGATCTCAGAGGTAGACCTGCCGTCTGGCATTAGCGCCTTTATTCCGTCAGAAACCGCATCAACCCAGCAGGGGCATTCGAAGTCTGGACCACATCAGCTGCCCGATCCTGAATTGCCGAATGCGCCGAAACAACTAGACGACACGATGATTCCTTCGGAGCCATTTTCGACCCCTCTCTACGGAGCATCCATGGATTGGGAGGAGTTCATCGACTTTCTTTCTGAAAAAACCGATGGGATTGCCGATGCTGGCGAAACGATTCATGATGCTGGCGAAGTCCACAAATAAGCAGGTCGAACTGGACAGGGTAACCTTTCACCAGCTACGGTCCTTGGGGGGAGGCCGTCAAGTCTACCTGAGCCGGTAGAAGAGCCACCAGCTGCTGGCCCTGCAAAGTCTCAGTCGCTACCACGGGACAGGACCTCGGAGAGTGGCGAAGAAAGCGCAGGCTTTTTTCTGGGTACCCCGCCTCCCATTCCCTTTGCTGACTTTATGCGATTATTCGCGAAAGAGAACGGCTAGATCATCAACGGGTATGTCTCCCAGATTGGCGCCGAAGACGACACGGACGATCTAGAGGATTTGAGAAACAAATACCTTCAAAAGCCGATGGTTCCGATAAACAAACATTTCGCCGATTTCTACAGTCGGATGATAGATTTGCCCGAATTTTCGATATTTTCCCTTAAGGGGGAACAGCTCTTTAAGGCTGAGGTAAATATGGCGGAACTAGCCCAAATCAACTACATCGGCTTTGGCCTAGACGACTATGCCACGCAACAGACTAAAGTGTTAAGCGACCGGGAACTCAACTGTCTACTTTACACTAGAGCCATCAACTTCAGTACCGGCAACTGCTCCCGCGCCAAGATGCTATTCCTAGAATGCATCAAACGCCACAAGCAGATGGAGGCGAAAGATGGGCTCGCGGCAAAGTTTGCACTTGGCCTAATCCTCTTACTCCAGCAAAAATAGCGGCGGATTTCCGCCGCGATCCGCATCCTAGGCGCTATCGCTACAGAATATCAAGCTAGATTTGGGCTACAAGACACCCAGACGCTGTGTTCGATGCTGTCTCTCGGGTACGCTTACCATTAGAGAATTGGTCCACGACATCCCAGGTTCTAGAGATAGCGTTAGAGTGTTATATGGCCGCCACAGGACGATGGAAATCAGCGTTTGTCGACCAAGCAACAAGTAAACTCGCAGAATGCTATCTTAAAAGTCATCCAGAGACCTCGTATTTTCAGCTTACGAGGTTGCTCCAGCGGGTGCTCAGTTGGGCAAAGGAAGCAAAGGAGTCTCCGGATTTGACGTCCAGCGACTCCTCTGATTCCGACGCAACTGGGGATGATGGATCTAATGCAACGCAAAGCTGTGTTGATGAAGGGGAGACCAGTAGCAGTAGTTCTAAATAAGTGCAAGGCGTCAATGACAACAATTTCCCCACGACTAGCTTGTCCCCGTCGGGGTCAGCAGAGCTACGTAGCGCCTAGGTTTTTCATATGAGCCTCAACTCGCTAGTCTCATTATTCCGCGGAATTCATATCCATGGTAAGGTTCTTGTCTGTAGGCCGGAGCACATGGATGGGAGCTGTTGCGTGAATGTGTCAAGCCTGTAATCACTATCAGCAGACAGCCAGGTGTTTTGCAAGCACACAAGGAGCTTGAACGGACTCACTCATCTAACATGATACCCAAGTAGCGTTGTCCGGTTTCGTAGTGATCGTCAGCCGACTCGGTGGCAACGGACTGCCATAAAGCCTCGAGTCTAGACAGTACCCCAACCGCCATCTTGGATTGTATGAATCCCCCAAGGAGGAGGCATAGTACAACACATGTGCTCAGAAGGAGCCGTCGTGGTAAAAGACGATTGACCCACTTCCTTGGCGTTTCGTTTTCTCAGCTGGGATCGTGCACAAGCGGAGCGTCGCCCAACTTCGCATCTCGCACATCGCAGATCAAGATTCGCTCGTCCATAATGGTTGACTTTGGGAGAGCAACAGGTGGGACGGCTTGGCACTTAAGTCTAACGAGACGCGGCAGATATCACGTACTTTCAGAATGGTGTATCACACTGGCACTCTGTTTGTGGTCTGCGATCCACCTCAACCTCCTAGAACATGGGAAGCCGAGAGCGCATTTATGTAGAAGCACGTTATGTGTGCTGATGGGAGGTTTCGAGCCTGAGCTGGTGGTGTGGGCTGCCTCTAAGCAGAACATAGAAGCCCGAACGCTGCTAAGGGAGGTATCGCGATACATTCGATTCAACGCACCGCCCACTTCCAATAACGCAAAGAACGCAGCTGTCAGCAAAGGCACTTTGGAGACCACAAAACCAAGACCCCAAGCCGCCCAACACCACCAATGAACGATAACACATGGGCTCTATGCCAGCATAGGTGGCGTTGCATTTAACACTAAGCGTTTTTATCTTATCTAAGAACTAGGTAAAGAAGTACAAACTAACACTCCTAAAACCTAAACTCTACCTTTCAGCTAATCATAGCACGATTATAATGCTATACCGTCCTTACTGTCAAAAAGAAAGGGGTTCTGGCCCCTGGCCAGAACGCTATCAAGACTAAGTGTTGGAAACGAAGGGCCTGGAAACGGTTGGAAGCGTGGATTTGTAACAATAGCCACATGCGCCCAATTATTGCTACACAGCAAGCTTGCTAGTGCATACATCAATAAGAAAAGCCCTCTGGCAAAACCAGAGGCCATAAGGAATATAATTACGCCGTTGCAACCCATCAATTCCACCGAATCCAGTGTACAGTGTTGCTAACATTACGCGCTGTCTCCTTTCCATCGACGAGAAACTTTAGGCGGGGGATTGAAAACGGGCCTCTGAGGCTGTGCAGCGGCTGCGTATAGGATCACTATATCTCAAGGATCAGGAGCAGCTCAGGACAAATCAGCCACAGCTCACCTCAGCTCAGGACTAAGAACGAAAAAGGAAATTTCGCGTGCCCAGATTCGTCTCAGATTACCAGTCTGTTACTCATCTCTGCATTCCCTGTGTTCCTCTGTCTCTGCTACCCGCTTCTGTCCGACCTCTCACAATGTCGAAACCCAGAGTCTTCAGTAGCACTGGCTCTCTAAACCTCGAGGATGCTGAGATGGTCATTCTACCCTTGAAGAAGGCTGATTTTAGAATGCAGGGTTTCTGTCTCATGGCACCCGGCCGCGTATGTCGGGAGCTCGTCCGAGCATGAGCAGCAGTCCGAGAGCTGAGCGGACGAGAGGCACTTCGAGGAGGAAGAAAGCTCAACACCCAGCCTTGATCTTGTGCAAATCCCTTTTCCAGAGGGCGGTGGGTTGAGCACAACTGACAACCACCTGCATGAATCCACGCGCGGGAGCCATGGAACAAGAGTTTCTGGTATCGCTGCCGGGTCGACATCGATTGGAAAGTCTGCAACTTGCCCCCCAAGCACTGACCTTATAAATTTCATCCCATCTTCAGCACCTAGAGCGTGACCTCTCTTCAGCAACTGAGTGGGTCGCCAGGAACTGGTCCCATTTTCCCGCACCTACTGTTTTCCCTTTTCTGCCACCACGCAACCACTATTTTGGCAACTGCTCTCTCCATCCGCATTCTGCCTTCTGGCAAGCTTTCTTACAAGACATTCGTACAGAAATATCTGCAGGATCTAGATCATTTGGGCTCTCATACCACTTGCTTCGACGAACTTGCTACTCAATCAGCGAGGGCGACCCAAGACCTCATTGCGGCCGACGCGTCGACCCGTCTCTCACCGCCTTGCGCTTCACAACTGTTCGTACCCTCGCCCATTTCCCCAAAGCAACCCCATCTAATAAAACGTAGACAGCAGTCAGGATGTTCCCGCAGGCTACAAGAGCCTCACGAAGGATTCGCGGCCTTGATCCGCTTCCGCAGGAACTCGAAATTATTCCGGGTCTGATTGTGGAGGCGCTGCCCGCGCAAATTGCTTCGAAGAACTCGTCTTTCCACCGCTTCGGAGCTCTTCCGGCAGAGATTCGCAAGATGGTGTACCGGGAACTCCTCGTCTCGAATCAGCCGATCGATATCGACTGGGTCAAGCCCCGTCTCCAACCAAACATCCTCCAGACCTGCAAGCAGGTCTTTCAAGAAGCGCATCCCATTCTGTACGAGGAGAATACCTGGAAGATTCGAATTGGCAAAACGGAAGAGCTGCTCCTTCTAACCATACCCATTCTACCGCCTGGCCCTCCGCGGCCGCTCTGCCCGAAGCTCAGAATTTTCTCGGTGGAGGAGTGCATGGAGATGAGGAAGTACGACGAGAACCCGGTGATGCGAACATTCGACAAAAGCTACATCCACGATATCATGCCTGATTTCATGCAAGGCACACTCGCAAAGGGACTGTGGGTAAACAGCAGCTTTTGCGTTGATGGCTGTCCCGGATGCACCCGGCCCCGGCATTTCTTCCGGGAGGAAAAGCTCCCTCGTCACCTGATTGTGGCATTCGAATGCTCAGACCTTAAATACAACGAAGTCATCCGGCGCTACAACATTGAGGTGCTTGCCAAAACACTTGAACACATCCCTCATATCCGCTCACTCGCTATCACCTGCGAGAATGCGCCCCAAGATATGTGGGACACTAAGGAGGGAGCTGAGCTCGGTGAGCAGCTCCAAGCATGGCTCGGTGGAACAGTCCGCGGGGTGCGGTCAATGAGCACGGTCGGAATTCCCAAGAGTCTCTCGACGGCGTTGATCTCCCAGATGATGTCGCACGGCCCGAAAAGCCGGCTGCTCTTGATGTACAAAGCATTCGAGCAGTACATGCGGAACCTATGGTTTGCCAGCGGCTGTTCTTGGGATGCCTTGCATGGAGATGGTGCTCCGCTCGCCCAAGCCCGGCGAGCGATGGAGCGCGGTGACTGGGACGGATTCCTTCGTCATCGCGAGGTTGGGGTCAAGGAGTTGAAGGACGCCGGAGAGCGGCTGGGTTTGTAAAAGATCTTCCAGGAGGATCGAAGCAAGGACGAGAGCCGCTGAGAGGGGGGGGTGGGCAACTTGTGGTGGAGGGGATGGGTCTCAAATCCATACTGGAGCAATTCCTATGGAAGAGAGCAATCTGGCGGTTATTCGTTGTTTTCCAGACGGTAAAACTAAGTGGCAGTCATTATTTAGTGTTCTTTGTACCCCAGGTCCTCTCACTTGAGCCATAGTGCAAATAGACGACTCGGCTCGGCACCCCACACTAGTACATGCCCTCGCTCTTTCAAGTAGGGAGAATCTTGTGCAATGCTGCTTTGTTTCCAAGACTGCCATCATTTTTATGTAATTACAAACCTTTGAAACAGAGTAACTTAAGGTACCTACCAAAGCTGACTTTCTGAAATTTCCTCACGGCTACTTATTCCGGCTGGCCAGGTTCTTTACTTACTTGACCCCTGATCTTATAAGCCAGCGGGGTAAGTATTTAGGAAACTTATGGCAGTCTGGTATCGAAAAGCGCATTTATAGTCTAATGCTGCAGTGTTAGTAACTTAAGATAGTAAGAGGTCCTGGGATTCTTATCAGGCTTTTAACTTTAGGCTTTATACTAGAGATAACACTTAATATTTCTCACTTATTATAGCTTAGCTTAGATGTGATAAATTAAGTAAAAGCTTAGAGAATGGCTGTAAAGGAAAAGACACTTTTTAATTAAGTTAATAAAATTAGCTATAAATTTAATAAAATGTTCTAACGTTTTTAAACTGTATAAAGTAACTTAAGGTATGCCGTTTTATATCTTATAGATTATTAGTAATTAAATATTAGTTAAGAAGGTAAGTTACCTACATTCAAGCTTTATATACACGTTGTAGTTTCCCTTAATATAATCTAATACATCTTGTGAGATGGGAGTGTTATTACTATCCATATTATTATTATTAGAGCTATTCTTCTCAGCGTATCTCCTTTTCTCCTCTACAGTTCTTCTCTTAACCATTTTCAGAGTCGGCTGCTAATAGGTTTGGATAGGAGGGCCACGTCTAATAAGAATAAAAACAAAGCAATCTGTCTAAGAGTGTCTCAGCTTAAGGGTGAGATTTATCCACTTTTATAAATAAGGAAGATAAGAATAGAGACCTAATGGGGGACGTAAACTAGGTTTTTATATAACTCTGGGGGGTAGGGGTGGCGCAGGTAACTGGGGCTGGTGAGGGCAACTTTAGGGTAAAACAACTGCTCATGTTGTTTTGCCCCACACCTTTTCCAACTGGATAGGTCACCCACCTTCTGCCCTTCAAGCACTCTCACACGTCCCTTCCACAACAAGATTTTCACGATCCCCGACCTTGGTCATTTTGGGTCACTCTGCTACCTCTCTTGGTAAAGCTTGCTTCAGCTATTCTTGTTCTTTTGCGACTCCGACTTTGTTGCTAAGTGAGCGCGACCTCCGGCTTGTCACGACAGACCGACCTGTCCATTGACCTCTTTCGCTGCTCTTGCGCGTCTCGACCTCGATTGATCTCTCATATTTTTCAACGCGTCTCAGCTGTGCGTTGCCCTCGCCCTTCTATCCGAAACAGTCCTAGCTGACAAGCAAGTGAATAGCACCTCAGTCAAGATGCCTTTGGCCATCAAACCCTCGCATGCCCAGGAACTTGAGGTTCTGCCGGGCCTGGCCGTAGAGGTCCTACCAGCGCACAAGGTTTTGAAGACTCGGAAGCGATCGTTCCAGCTGCTCATAGCCCTACCCGGAGAGATCCGAACGATGATCTACCGCGAGCTTTTGGTAGCAGACAAGCCAATTGATATCGACTGGGAGAACCCCCATCTCCACCCGAATATCTTGCAGACGTGTAAGCAGTTCCTTCGCGAAGCACACCCTATCCTTTACGAGGAAAACGTCTGGATGGTGCGGATCGGCACTCCAGCTCACCTGCAGAAGGCCAAACCCATCGTACCGCCTGGTCCGCCGAAGCCACTATGCTCGATCTCTTTCCGCAAGTTCTCAGAGGAACGGCGCACGGAGATGCTCCAGAACGACGAGAATCCAGAAATGCGATCGTTGTTGAAGAGCTACTTCAACGACGTCTTCCCCAGGTTTTTGAACGGCGCGGCTGGGTGTGGACTGTGGCGGAATTAGGACTTCTGCGACCCTTTCTCTCTCAACCGCACAATGCACTTCTTCGAGAAGGAGAAGTTTCCGCGACGAATCATCGTGGTGATTGATAGTGCGAATCTCAGACACCTCAACTTCCACCTCGGCTACTACATCGATGTGCTTGCCTCGTCGCTGGCCAACATCCCGCACATTCTCTCGCTGACGATCACCTGCGAGAACGGGCCCGACAACATGTGGGATACTGAGGTGGGATTTGATCTTGCAAAGTATCTCCAAGCATACATTGGGGGCATGGTCCGCGGAGTTGGGGCATTCAACACGATTGGGCTTCCTGATACTGTCTCGACGACCTTGACTCGCCAAATCACCTCTCGCCACCCTGCAAGCCCGCTGCTTTTCATGTACAAAGCGCTGCAGGACTTCGCTTGTACCCATTGGATGCACACCACCTGTAGATCGTGGGAGGTGGAGATGGAAAAGAGGGCTCCGTATTATGAAGCCCGACGGGCAATGGAGCGTGGAGATTGGGACCAGTTCATGCATCATCGCGAGGCTTGGGTCAAGGACATAATAAAGCGTGGGGAGATGAAGCGCGTTCCGAAGGGTATTTACTCCAAGGATCAGCCTAAGGAGGAGAGCCGCTGAGAGTGTGGTAATGGACAACTTGCGAGGGAAAGGGCTTAATGAGATGGAAATCCTGATAACAATCTGCTTAGGAAGGGTGTGGCGCCCAATCATTCGCACTTTGTTCTTCAGAATATGTAGATCTTTGCTTTGAATACCCAATAACAGACAGGTTGTCCTACCCAAGTATGCCCCACAAAGCATTGTCACCCCGACGTTACCTCAAAGCATTTCGCCCCCATGTTATACAAATGAAAGAAAGCCCTCCGGGGCCTACATATCTGCATCTCTAGAAACACAGATTCTGCTAACAGCGCAACCCAAGCTGAATTTCTGAAATTTCCTCACAGCTACTTCTCGCGGCTGGCCTGGTTCTCTATTTGTTTGATCCCCGATCTTGCGAGACAGCGGGGCGAGCATCCGGGAAACCCACGGCAGTATGGCATCTAAAGTCACATTCATGGTCCGACGCGGCGATGGCAGCAACCTGAGACGGCAAGAAGTCGTGGGATTCCCATCGGCTTTCCGATCTCGGGATCCGTACACCAGAGAGAAAGCTTGATACTTCTCGATGGCTCAGATTAGATGCGGCGTATCTATGGGCAACATAGGAAAGAGCTGCGAAGGAGGAGGTACTCTTATTAATGGAGCGACGCTATATACCTAGAACGGCATCTTCAACCACTGCTATTCTGCATGACTAGACATTAGATCGAGTCAAAGACAACGGAGATCATCGAGTCTGCGGCTACTGCCTCATCGAGTTTAACGGTGGCAGTCACGGCGTCAGCAAAGTATCACTTGGCTGTTCTCCAAGGTCGAGGCAACGACTAGCGGGTGGCAACCTGGAAGCATCTCCAGTTCCGGTGGTAATTACCAAGCTTCAGACTAGCTCCATCTAACCCAAGCGAGAAAAAGAGGTTGCAATGATACGAGATCGAGCAGCTTCGCTGTTGAGCATATTGAAGAAAGTGAGCGAAGGAGTATTTAGGCGGCAGTCTCACAAGACAATGCCGGACAATCATAGGATATGGGAGAAAATGCCCAACTACCCCACCGTGGTGTCTATGGAGGACGAACACCGTAATATTAAAAAGGCCTCGTCATATTATATACAGAAAATACCTAAACTCAAGCCTCCCTTCCCACAAGTCGCGTGACTACGCCGGCCAACGTGCCGAGTGTGCCGTACGGCACGCTTCTGCAGTGCTTGGAGCAGCGGGAAATGACTTGGAAAGCACACTGAAACCATATCCTGGGCCACGACGTGCGGGATGAGCGTCTTCCCGAGCTCTGCGAGCCTTTGACATCTCTCCAAGCCGCGGGAGGCCCAGGATGGAATTTGTGTCCTCCTGATGACGAGCGACCGCATCAGCTTCCAAGGTGCAACTTGAGGTGCACATGCATCTGACCGAGAAGTTCCGGCGATAACTTCAACTATGCAACCCAGTCAAAACCCACGGAGAATAGACCGTATTCGGGATCATCCGCCACTACGTCTTGAAGTACAGCCGAAAAACAAACCGATTTCGATGGGACGACCACATCGAAAGCATCATACTTTGGTGGGAACTTTACATTGGATCAAGGGACACTAAGGGCGACAAGGCTCATCCTTCCAGTTCCACACCTCAACCCGGTTTGAAGATCCCTCCGAGCACCGAATGCAGCGGGCAGACACTACACATGGAGGGCATGGCAGGCTAGGTATATAACAAAGCACTTCAAAACACACATTGGGATTCGCAACACCCGATGATCCAAAGATTATCTGGATGACGGAACCGGGTACCTAACAATACTTTCCTACCCACAGATAACGAGAAGAAAGTTCGACGCCCCTGGCAGCAAAGGAAATCGATGCCAGAAGCTTTGTCCTCTGTCCTACGAAGTGGGTGCCACCACCCACTGGCACCGATATGATCTCTCTGTCCGAAGAGGAATGTAGCATGAACTTAGGTATTCTAGCACAATTCGGTCCTGTAGTAATGTTTGTCTTACTCTTTATGTTTTTTTCTGTGGTGGTTGCGCGTCCGCCCGTCAGAAGATTGCATTTATTGTGACGAATCAACTGCCCTCACAATGCAAATGGTATCCAAAAACGCAAGCAACTCCTCCTCAATCACACGAAACCCCAACAGCCTAGCCCGTGCCAGCCCCCCTAAACACCTAGCAGAAACAGAAACAATCTCCTCCCTCACAACCTCCAAGTCCTTCTCCCGCAACCTCCGTTCCTTCTTCCTCAGCTCCCAGAACAACAACCGCTGCCTCACGTCCTGCGGCAGCGACTCACTCAGGACCAGCCTTGCGAACATCGCCGGCGCTGTTGTGTCTCCTTCCTCCCCTACGGCACGTTGCACCCTTACCCAGAAGAAGTTGCCATCTAGCTTCCGGAAAAAGTATTGATCTTTTACTCGCTTGACAGGCTCAGCTCCGCCCTGACAAATGAGCACACATCCGAGACCAGCACGGCCCCTTTTTGGATGGCGAACTTGGGGTATGAGAAATCTTGGTAAACGGCGTTGTTAAATCGAACGAATACCGTGTCATTGCGTCGGCTGGCCGATTTATGTTCAATTCAGGTTCAAAAAGGCTTACACAGATACGGGAGACGAGGATGCATTAGCACTTACCTCCGGGCTACCAGCGTCACCAGCCACGGCCCTTCCCTACTCCTTCTAAAGCTCGCTGTCGGTTATAGCTTCACGGAGGCCGAATTGTAGCCAGTATTGTGTCCAGTCATGGTCGTCCCCGCCATAATCATTGGATGGCATCTTGGCTGAGTGTTGTTTGCTTTGGTCTGTTTCGAACGTGATGCAGTCGTAATGCACAGCATTAAATAGCGATGGCTGAGTCTGGCAATGCGGCGTAAGGTACCCAGATCCTTCGAGCACTCTTGCCATTCCAGCCAACTGCGCGTCTGTTATCACAGTGTGCCTTCCCAACCAAGGCTCAGCCCGGTTGTGCAACCGACACAAGTTCCTTGCCCTGCCGACTGCCCCACGGTTAATCAGAGGCGAATTCAGTGAGCTGAGTCGAGACAAAGAGAGCACTGGCACGTCTTGAGTGCAAATTCTGTAACTCGGGCATAGGTACTGATTGTTGAGAGCATTTTGTGTGTAGGTAAAACACTGGTTGGTGGTAACGTTGTCCAATGAGAGCTGTTTCCGCGTCTGCGGCCCTTGAGGCAGCAGCCCAGAGGGGTTGGAAGGATTGGAAGGTGGGGAGCGCGACCGCATGAGAGCAGGTTTCCACCTTCCACGGAACCTCAATTGACCATCAACTCCGAGCGACCGCACATCAGCGCTGCAACCCGCGATGGAGTCCCTAGCTGCGCTCAGTATCGCAGCAGCAGTCGGGCAGTTTCTCGACCTCGCCTCGAAGCTATTCAAGGCATCGCGGGATATCGCGCAGTGTGGGGCTGCAGTGCACGTCGCCCAACTTGACCAGGTTGCGAAGGAGCTCGGAGAAAAGGCGGCCAACATCATCAACTCGCTCAAGCCGATCGATGCATCGACGCTCAGCATTGAGGAACAGCGACTGTGCGCTCTCGCTAGCGAATGCGGAAATATCTCTGGAGAAATCGAGAGCGCCTTACTTTATCTCCGGACCAACTCCTCGACCAAAAGATGGGACACATACCGCATCGCCCTGAGCTCCGTCTGGGACCGCAAAAGGATCGACGAGGAGGCGAAAAGGGTCGTTGACTGCAGGAGCCGACTGACGCTGGACCTCCTCGCCGTCGTGAACAGCCAGCTCCGACAACAAGGGCATTCGATGGGACGGCTTGAAGACGGAAACAAAGAGATTATCGATCTGTTGACCACGGTGATTGCCAAGCTGGACCGACGAGAAGCTGAAGTGGTTTCCGCCATTTTAGCTGCCGATAGCACCACTCACGACTCCGCCCGGGCCAGCAAGATGGCCGATACTGCTCCCGAGGTGTCGAACCAGCACTTTCGAATGATTTGCGGTGGATTGTTATTCCGTGGCATGTCGGCCAGGAAGGAGACGATAACCGAGTCCCATGACAGAACATTAGACTGGGTTTGGGAACGCGAGGATCCTGGTAATAAGCTCCCCTGGGACGATTTAGCAGAGTGGCTCCGACACGGCACCGGGTGCTACTGGCTCTTCGGCAAGCCAGGGTCTGGCAAATCAACCTTAATGAAGCATCTGGAACAAGATATCAGGACCGCAAACTGCCTGCGAGACTAGGCGAATGATGGAGCAAAAGAGGGAAAACACAGGAAGCTTATCACCGCCTCCTTCTACTTCTGGTATGCCGGATCCGCGCTTCAAAACAGTCTTGCCGGGCTGCTACGAAGTCTCCTCTACAGTGTCATTTCAGCTCACCCAAAGCTGTGTCCTCTCCTCTTCCCGGAAATCTGCCAGCTCCCGCCGGGTGACAATATCACGGAGTTCACAGAAATTGAGCTGAGGGCGGCTTTCTCAAAACTCCTCAATTCCTCCCCTGAGGGCCGTCTGAGAGTCTTTTTCTTTGTCGACGGCTTGGACGAGCTGACCGGCAACCAGGAAGAATTATATCACCTCATTTCTAAGGCGATGACATCCAAGGTTATCAAAGTTCTCGTTTCGAGCCGACCAATTCCCGCCTGCGTTGGTGGCTTCTCGCATTACCCGAAGCTACGTCTCCAAGACATAAATCGGAAGGACATCCATACCTACGTAAAGGACACACTTGGGTCCTTCCACTTGATGAAAGAGAGAGAGGTTGATGACCCGGGACTTACAACCAGGCTTTTTGAGGACATTTCTTCGAAATCAGCTGGCGTGTTTCTCTGGGTGTGCCTCGTGGTGAAACGCCTAATCTCGTGCCTTAACGACCACGACGCAACCGAGGAGCTGGAGAATGAGATAGAACGGCTCCCATCCGATTTCGAAAGGCTTTATCAACATCTATTGGATACCGTTCCAGAGAAACATCGCCCGCTTGGCTCCAGATACCTCCAAATGGCTGTTGTCAGCATCAACTCAAAATGGGAGCTCAACACGCTCCAGCTCTGGTTCGTCGAGAACAATGTTCCACTGGACGGTGTCGGCTCGCCATTACGGCCCATCAAGCCACAGCAGGTGCAGTGGCGCTGTAAAGACATGGAGGGAAAGCTCAACAGCCGTTGCTTCGGACTCCTCGAGGTCTGGAAGGATCCAAAATGCCCGGCTTCCACACCAGATAGGGGCCGGGTTGAGTTTCTCCATCGAACGGTTTACGAATTCTTGACCCTAGGGCCAGTGTGGCAAAGTCTCGTGAGCCTGACGGCGAATCTGTCATTTGAACCTCGAACCGCAATACTGGACTCGCTATTGGCCGACCTGAAGGTCATTCCCGAGGAATATCTCAAGATGCCAGATACTGCCCCAGCCCCCGTTGACGACAGGGACGGAGACCACAAATACCACGTGGATGGGTTGTCCTTCCGCATTCACAAATTCATCGATCACCAGAAGAAGGCGGACAGACCAACGAAGAAGCTGTTCGACAGGACTTACACGCCGGAATTCCAGAGGGTGATCGAACACTACTGGAGAAGTCCGGCCCTTTTTGGCTCGCCTGCCGAGGAGAGTCGAGTCATCAACAACGTAACAGCCCGCGTTACAAAATCGGCGAATCTCGACCCCGGTGACGCGTTCATCCTGTGGTGTGTCCTCCGCAGCCCAATCTCAGACTTCCACGTCGTGTTGGACCAAAATTCCCTGTGTGGCAACATTTGGAACAGCCTGTTACTCGACACATTCATCAACGAACAGGACCACCGCATTCAAAAACTCATCGTGAGAACACGGAGTCGGTATATCTCTGACCTAGTTGATTTCAGAAAATTCACCACCTACCTGCGAAAACGGCTGGCGCGCCCCATATTGATGGGAAGACAATCATTCGGCGCGAGCGGCGTAGAAGTCGTTCCCGTACTGGACATGTCCATCATCCTCCTGAAAAGCATCGGTCGCCGGGCGGCCGCCCTCCGTGATGAGGGGAAGGGCGATCTCGAGGTATTCGCGGACCTTCTGCACGCTTCGTGGCGGTATTGCCAGCCTGAGCTTGGAGCAGACCGCCAGGCACAGCCCCATGCGAGTGCCATCCTCCCAAGGTTGCGTGCGCTGGACGCCGTGCTGGGGGATGAGGACCAGGGGGAATACGAAATATCCCTCAAACGTGCTGCTGAGCGCCAGGCGTCTTTCTTGGGGGTGCACAGGTCGAGTAAAGTGGTGGCTGTGTGGGAGGCAGTTACAAGGGCGAAGACGGCGAGGGGAGGAGCGGCATCTACGAGTGATACGGGTACTGCATTGTCTCAGACTGAGACAGGAGTTAAGCACGCACCTTGGCGAGATGTGTTGGCGCCACCAGCATCATGAGCAGCGAGAATCGGGCGGTTATGGACTTTTAGTTAAGGTGGTTGGGTATACAGGTGTCAGAATCTAGCACTCATGGCCAATTGTGGTGATGGTTGTGTATTGTTGTTCTGTGGAAGAGAATCTCTGGCCTGCAGGGTCCCCTATTGCCAAGCCGGCTACATCCGCGAATGGCTCCAATT
>Ga0247758_1000301_pt1 | contig 43386 bp, 48 predicted proteins | sample UWRJL156409C4_FD_180950 | JGI IMG/M metagenome (GOLD analysis project Ga0247758, IMG submission 180950) | Plant litter microbial communities from Arlington Agricultural Research Station in Wisconsin, United States - UWRJ-L156-409C-4 | ecosystem: Environmental > Terrestrial > Plant litter >...
CAGATCGCTCTTTGCGTGATTGGTTAGCTGTTTGTTTCCACGATGCATTAATAGAGACTTCACCGACAGCTGCGATAGCAGCATTAATCGTGGAATGGATAGGAAAATAGGTCATGATAGAATCCCTTAATAGAGAAGATAGGAATGGAAACGATGCAGACGATATAGACGATCGCATCCCATAGGACTCACATAGAATCCTAGGCGGATAGAATCAGAACAGGGTCTAGATTATACGTTATGATTGTTGTTTGGTCTAGCTTTATTTAGTAGTTCTACTAGAACAGCTACTTGCTCACCCAACATACAAACAGTATCTTGTGTTGCTCTGCCGCTAGTGAGTGCTAGTTGATATTTTCGTCTAGCGTCTCTCAAACATTTGAGAAGTACAGTGTACTCTCTAGTAGTCAATTCTAGCATATCTACTCTCTCAGTTGCTGAATTGATATTCTACTAGAGAAAATCCAGCATTGTCAACACGTTGTTCAATCTTTCCATTCAGGCCCGAATAGATATTCCATTGCCACAGTGGCAAATCATTCTGTACGCAGTAGTAATCAAATGCCCAGTTCACACCGTGAGTTGCAATTGTATCTTGTACCATTTCAGAGAATGGGAACTTTGTAGAACCCTTCAATGTTTGTTTAGTTTGCATTCTTTGTCATCCTAGAGAAACCGATCAAACCGTCGGCAGGTACTCTTATATAAGCACGCACCGTGCCAGCTTTGCCAAAATAAAAAGTCCTTTAAAATCAACAACTTAGAATCCACCCTATTCAGGCCCGACAAAGAATGTCACTTTCTATCTGACAAATATTGTCACCCATGACAAATATCGTCACTCTCACAATGCAGAATCCTATCTCACATCACGCAGTCAGAAGTAAGTAAGTCCTAACTAACCTACCCAGACTATAGTAAGCACTAACTAACTTCCAATTTTGAAGTGAGTACACACTAACATTGACGGGGGTAGAGGCTTTTTACGGGGGCGTGGTTTCATATCCTACTAGGGCTCAGAAGAAAATTTCTAAATTTTCCAGGTAGAGGTGACCAACAAAAATTTTTTATTTTCTAGATTCGTCAGCAACTAGGATTCAAAATAAAATCTAGACTAGTCCGAAGAAGTTGAAAGGAGAACAGATCGTGACGGGAACCAACATAGTATCTAGTGGGATTCGCGGACGGGCGAAGGAAATGCTGAGTCTTGGAATTCCAGCAAGTGCAGTAGCTGCGAGATTGGGAGTAACAGATTCCATGATTTCGCAACTCTTGGCGGACCCAGATTTCGCAGCCAGCGTGCAGGAAGCAACAATTGAATCCAGTGACGAAGATCAGCAATTCGATAATCTGCTACAGAAGACAGAATTGGAATCTTTACAGAACATCTCAAACAAGATCAAGTTTGGAAATCTCCAACAAAGTCTGGTTGCTTTCCGAACTCTTAATGGAGCCAGAAAAAGAAGAGATTCCAGCATTCTTGCAACTCAGCCAGTTGGATCAGTTGTACAGATTTCTATGCCTGTCGTCCTGATTCCAACCTACGTGATGAATGCAAGAAGTGAGATCGTGGAAGTTGATGGGCAGGTTATGGCATCTGCCAGCCCGAAAAGATTGGATGAAATCGTGCAGCAAAAGACTGGAGTTGCAGTCACACTGAAGCAAGAAAAACTAGAGCAAGCCAAACATGTTCTGGAATCTGTAGTTCGCAGTGTAGTAATGCCAGCCAGAAGGCCAGTTCGACAACTTGGAAAGACAGATCTTGTAGATCTACTTTGAAACTTTTGGAGAACTTGATGATTTCAAACCTGGTTACTCTCTTGGTTCTTGTCTTAATTATCGGATTAGTGTGGTGGATCCTAACAACTTACGTCACCCTCCCAGCTCCATTCTATAAGATTGCTGGAGTAATTGTTGCAATCATCTTTGTGCTTCTTCTCGTTGGGATTCTTTTTGGTGGAGTTAGTCTACCGCACATTCTTGCTCTCTATCCAGGAAGTAAAGTACTGGTCTGATTAACTGGAGATCTAAATGAATTTTGGTTACGCACTTTCTGAACTAAAAAAAGGTTCTTTTGTTTGCAGAAAAGGCTGGAATGGGAAAGGATTGTGGCTAACTTTGCAAGTTCCTGATCAACACAGCAAAATGACACTTCCCTATATCTACTTGAATTATCCAAAAGACGCAGCAAATACTCCAGGAGCAAGAGTTCCTTGGACACCAAGTCAGACAGATTTATTGGCTGATGATTGGGAAGTTGTTGTATGAGCAGTGAAGAGATACTAGTTGACAGTTCGAGTGCGGCAGCAACAGCTAAGGCAGATTTCAACTATCTTGCAGGTCTGGCATTAGCAGGAGAGTTTCTGTTCGCATTCCCGAAATGGTATCTAGTTCTCTTCTCTCTTCTCACACAATTCAAGAATCGAGTAGAACGTTTCGCAATCGGACTTCCTCGTGGATTTGCCAAGACAACATTCATCAAGATCCTCTGTCTTTGGTACATCTTATTCAGCCACAAAACATTTATCCTAGTGGTGAGCGCAAGTGAAAAGAAGGCAACCAGTATTCTGTCAGATTTGGAAGACATGCTCAGTTCTCCAAATATTAGAAGACTTTTTGGCCATTGGGACTCCGCGCTCGAAGAGAACAACAACACAACAAAAGTATTCTATTTTCGAGGAAGAACAATCGTACTGTGGGCAGCAGGCGCAGGAACCAGTGTTCGAGGAATCAATAGAAAGAATCAAAGACCCGATGTAATATTGATGGATGATATCCAGGACAAGGAAGATGCCAAGAACAAGGAAATGGCAGACGATTTGTTGGTCTGGATGTTGGGCACACTGATGAAAGCACGCAGCCCGTTCGGTTGCATTTTCATTTTCGTCGGGAATATGTACCCACAGAATTCTATTCTCGAGAAACTCAAGAACAATTCCCAATGGGTGTCTCTTATTGTTGGTGGGATTCTAGCAGATGGAACTAGTCTCTGGGAAAGTCTGAGGCCAGTTGAGGAACTCCTGGAAGAATACCAATCTGACACAGAAATGGGACACCCAGAAGTCTTTATTTCTGAAGTTCTGAATTCAACTGACATTGCACTCGCATCTGGCATTGATATTTCCAAGATTCCTACACTGCCCTCTTATTTTAAAGAGATCTTAGACGAAGATCAGAATGCAGGGGAAGCAAGTTTCATCCTAATTGACCCAAGCGGTGCAAAGAAGAAAAGTGACGACTGTACAATAAATCATTTTGAGGTACTCGATGGCAAACCTATTTTCGATGAACTCGTTTCTGGTGTCTTTACGCCCACTGAAACCATCAAACTCACGATTGATCTCGCGATACGTAGAAACACAAGGCTCATCTGCGTTGAAGATGTTGCTTACCAAAGCACTCTCCTTCACCACTTCGAACAGTACTGCGAGCGTGAAGGAATTACTGGATTTTTCTTCCAGCCGGTTTCCCCCAGAGGACAGGCAAAGAATAATAGGATTAAGCGAGGAGTTGTAAAGATCATTGCAGGAGAAATTTATCTCCATCCTAAAGTCCGCTCAATTGTAGTGAGTCAATATATTGGATGGAATCCTCTCAAAACAACTAATGTGGATGACGTAATTGATCCCATTGGATATGTAGAGGAAGTCTTGCAGGTTTATCCAGATCTTGCAGGCCGACAAATTCTAGAATTCAGAGCGTCAGAAACTAAAGCATCACACTCAGAAGATCTTCCCCTTCCCTGGTAGTTTCCCAAATCTTTCCCAAAGCAGGACCATCAAATGGCAACAACATCAGCATTCACTAGAACTCTGACAATTGATCAGAGGAAACATCTTTTGGATTATGCAAAGATTTGTGCCGGACAATCAAGCGAATTGGGAACATTTAGACAGTTGCTAACTTATCGGGATCGTGCCTATCAAAGTCAGCTGAATATGACGGCCGAACACTTGAAGGCAATCCGCGCAAACATGCTAGGAGATGCCAGAAAAATTCGGGATCTGACAGTTCCAATTGTGATGCCGCAAATAGAAAGTGCAGTAGCTTACCAAGCAGGAGTCTATCTTTCTTCCTGGCCAATTTTTCCAGTTGTTTCCTCCCCGCAGAATCAACCAATTGTAGACCAGTTCCAAACAGTAATGAACAATCATGCAATACAGTATGGTTGGACGCGCGAGATGATTAAATGGTTTCGTGACGGATTCAAATATAATTGGGGTGCAGCTTTCGTACACTGGAAAAAGACCAGCGTGACTCGAATCACAACAAGTACAGATGTTTCCACTGCTGGTCAAGCAAAGGTGAATCAACTTACTTACGGTGGAAACTGCATCACACGAATTGATCCCTACAATTGTTTCATGGACATGCGAGTAGAGCCAGCCAAACATCATGAAGAAGGAGAATTCTTCGGCTGGAATGTTCTAATGAATCGCATGGCATTCCGTCGTTTTGTAGAAGGCCTCGACAAGACGCGGACAACAAATCTGAATGAAGCAATTAATTCTGGCTACATGGGAACCAGTTTTGGTGACTCATCGAATCCGCAAGATTTTTACATTCCACCAGTTAATCAACTCCTTGACATTAATCGTCTCGCATTATCTGGTAAAAACTGGCTGGCTTGGGCAGGGATAGAGCGTCAAGGTGGCGCAAACGAAGTAAATTACAAGAACCAATATGTAGTAACTCCTTTCTTATGCCGCGCTATGCCGGCAGATTTCGGTGCGATCGGAAAGCAGCCCACGATTTATTTCTGCTACATCGTAAATTGGCAGTATATTGTCTACGTCGAAGAAATGGTGACAGCAAATGATTATCTTCCGGTTTTTATTACCCAGCCATACGAAGACGGACTCGGATATCAAACAAAATCGCTCCTTGACAATGCTCTTCCATTCCAAGACATGTCCTCTGCGCTATGGAATATATCTCTGGAAAGCCAGCGTCGTAAAGTCTTTGACCGTCTCATTTACAACGAGCGCTTCATCGACAAAAAAGATATCGACCCTGTATCCGCTGTTGCACGTATTCCGTTGAGAAATGCTGCAATGTTTAAGGGCGATGACATAGGGAAGGCAATCTATCAAATTCCATACCGAGAAGACAATCTCCAAGCATCCCTCCAAATGAGTGAGATGGTTTCTCAAATGGCAGATGTTTCTTCAGGCCAGAACAAAGTTCAGCGTGGACAATTCCAGCCAGGAAATAAATCTGTCACGGAATTTGAGCAGACAATGGATGGCAGTAATTCCCGTCAACAACTCACTAGCATGTCAATTGAGCACCAGTCAATTACTCCGTTGAAGGAAACTCTCAAAGCAAACATGCTGCTGAATCAGACTTCCGGAGAAATGCTGGATCGCGAGAATAAGCAACTAGTCAAGATAGATCCAGTGCAACTCCGCGACACAATGATGGAGTTCAAACTTACTGATGGACTCCTGCCAATTGAGAAGTTGATGAATCCTCAGTTGCTCATGGTGTTCTTGCAAACTGCTCAAGCAATGCCAGTTGTAATGGGAGAATACGATATCATGGGGATGTTTATCTACTGGATGAAATTGAAAGGAGCATGGTGGTTGGAAGATTTCAAACGTACACCAGAACAACAGCAACAATTCACTCAGATGTTGCAGCAAACAAGTGCAGCTCAGAATGCTGTGCCGCCAGAACAAAATCCTGCATTAGCTGCCCTACCACAAGGACAAACAGCACTTCAGTAATTTTGGAGATTACACATGACGCCAGATTATTCAGGAAGATTCAATACGTTTATTCTATCTCCTGCAGAACTCCAAGCTGCACGAACAGTGAATCCATTCTTTCTAGCCTACCTACAGAATAAGATCGCAACCTACGCAAATGCAATCATAGAGGATGGCTATGACGGAGAAAAGAATCAAGTAGATTCCCAAGTTCTCACAATGCTCCGACACGAGAAACTCAAGGCTCAAGTAATTGTACTAGAAGAACTTTTCATGGAGTGTTCGGCTCCAGAACAAACAGAACCAAATGAAGAAGATCCAGGTCAACAAGAAATGTTCGATCCAAGAGATCCAGTAGATCCCACAAAACCACGTTCCCAAGCAAGTCACTCGTGACTAGCAATTTCTTAACTTCAAGTGAAAGAGAAAATCATGGCATTCCTCTCTGGTATTTTTAGTGCTCCTGCGCCCTCTCCTGCTCAGCCGAATCAGCAAGGAAATCAGCAGCCAAATAATCAGCAGCAGCCTGCACCAAATCAACAACAAGGACAACCAAATCCTGAGCCCCCAAATAATGCAGCAGCTCAGCCGAAACCAGCAAATTCTTCAATGGATACGCTGATGCAATTGATGACTCCCAGCAAGGAAGTTGTAGAGGCGCGGAATAAACAGAATGAAATGCAGCAGCAAGGAATCTTTCCTGAAGTAAAGCCAGAACAAATCCAGGCAAGTCTTGCAAATGCAGATTTCACAACTGGAATTGCACCAGAACTTGCACAAAAAGCACTTGGTGGTGATGTTCAGTCTCTAATGCAGCTGATCAATACAGCATCTAGAAATGCAGTTGCATCAAGTATGCAGCTTTCTCAAGGTCTTGTAGAACACGGAGTTAAGACAGGGCAGGAACGATTTAGTTCTACGTTAGATTCGCGATTCCGTGATTTGCAACTCAGGAATCAGAATGTTGAAAACCCGGCGCTAAATCACCCATTAGCAAAGGGAATGCTACAAAGCATTGCAGCCCAAATTGCAAACGCTAATCCCAAACTCTCCCCCTCAGAAGTTACCAAGCAAGCGGAAACACATTTTCTGCAATTCGCCAAAGATTTATCTGCACCCACACCTGCGCAAGAGTCTCTGAACAAGCCTCCTGAGAAAGATTGGTTGCGGTATTTGGAAGATGGAAGCACAACAAGTTCTAATGTGCCTCCTAATTCCTAAACTCTTCGGCGCTTAGCGTCAAACAACTGAGGAATTATCATGTCTGTTGGACTTCTTTCTACAGCAAATCTCCCCGCAAATCTGGCGAAGTTGTCATTCAGTGCGCTGATTACAAGACTGATGCCAAATGGACAAGCACCACTGTTTGGTTTGACTGCACTCTTGAAAGATGAGACTGCATCAAACATCGAACATGGTTACTTTTCCAAGACGATGATTTTCCCAGAAGCTCTGCTAACTGCCGCAGTAGCTGATGGAGTTGCAACTGCACTAACTGTCGCATCAACTCAAGATCTAGTAGTTGGCGATATGTTGCGTGCAGATACTACTGGCGAAGTGATGCTAATTACTTCCGTAACCAGTGCAACAGTTCTGGCAGTTCAGCGTGGAGTAGGAACAATTGCAGCCGGGGCAATCGCATCAGGAGTTCACCTCTACACAATCGGTAATGCATTTGAAGAAGGTTCTGTTCGTCCGAATGCAGTAAGTATCATGGCAGTTCGCTATGTTAACTTCACGCAAATCTTCCGGAATTCTTGGGCAGTGACAAAGACTTTGGCAGCAATGCCGATGATTGCAGGTGATGGCCTAGTTGCAGAATCCCGCAGCGACTGCGCATCTTTGCACGCACTGGCAATTGAGAAGTCTTTGTTCTTTGGTCAGAAATTCATGGGAACTCGGAATGGTTATCCGTTCCACACCCAAGAAGGAATCATTGCTCGCGTAACTGCGAGTGCGCCATCGAACATTACAACTTTGCTGGCGACCACAAACTGGACTCAGTTGCAAGCCGCGCTAGATTTGACACTGAATACAGTGACAGATGTTAAGAGCGGAAATATCCGGACAATGTTTGTTGGTGGCACAGCTCGCATTGTGATCCACAACATTGCACGATTGAATTCAACTTACCAGATTGCAGGAACAGATACTTCTTGGGGTTTGCAGATTGATCAACTGCGTACTCCCCGTGGAACTTTCGAAATGATTGAGCATTCTTTGTTCAATGCATACGGAAGTGGTAGTTCCTGGTCGAAGATGGCAGTGATCGTGGATTTGAATGCCTACTCTTTGGCATATCTCCGTAGGACAGAAGATCTGGAATTCAATGCAAATGGCACGCCAGTAGATAATGGAATTGATGCTCGTGGTGGAACTCTGACAACAGAACTCACGAGCTTGATCAAGAATCCAGCAGCATTCGGAATCATCTACAATTTCACAGCTGCCTCGGTGGGTTAAGAAGTTCTCGGTTAGTGTGTTGGGAGAGAGTTCTGGGCGTCTGGAACCTCTCCCCTTTTTTGTGGGAGAAAGATTATGCCAGTTGTAAAAGTTCCTAAAACTTGCACCAGTATCACGATCAATGCTGGTGTAAATGTTCCAAATCCACAAGGAGAAATTACACTTTCAGAATCTGAAACAAGAGCACTAGTTCCTAAAGATCACCAGCAACTTTGGATGGTTAAGTCAAATCCAGATGGCACCGTGAATCTGAAACTCCCGCCGATTATTGATTCCATCACACTTGGTGGAGTTCCATATGGCAAGGATGGGAATGGAGTCTTTCTAAACATTCCAGGACTTGTAGCAGGAGAGTTTCTTGGCGGAGAAAATGAGCAGACATTCAGATACATTCGTCCGTAAGCAACCATGCCAGTAATCACATTTCATCGCTACCAATTCCCTTTCACTCCGGTTTCGGAAACTTTAGAAAGATTCTACAAAATGCTTAACAGTGCAAACTACGTACGTGACGCGCAAGTCATTCAATCTGGCGTGCAATTCCAAAGTGATTTGGATCCCGCCGTTCTGAAAGATCCAGCAACCAAGATCTACGAACACCAAGTTAAGGGAGCTAAGATCTTCATGCCAGATGGCGCAGAACTTGTTTTCCACGGCGGACTTTTCATCACACAGAATCCAGCTATCATTTCCGAACTTGATAAGATTGCAAACAAGACCGGAACAATGGTGACCACGAATGAAGTTGCATTGAAGAGACTCCGCGCGGAAATTCAGAAAGCAGCAGATGACGCTGCCCTCCCCGCTTCAGAAGGAAATGTTCTTGGTGACAAAACAATTGAACTTCCTGGAGTTGAACAGCAGCCAGCCCGACGAGTTATTTAAGTTGTGAGTTGGAGAGAGTCATGACCACTTTCGAAGAATTAGTAGATCTCACCAAAGCAAACACAAAGAGACCAGAGTTAGAAGCTCTGACGGAAACTTGTGTTAGGTTGGCAACAATGCGTGCCCATCAGGTGGATTTCTTTCTTCGAGATTTGACAGCAGCCGCTCTCCTTTTCGTTCCAGATGGGCAACAAGTATTCGTTGACATTCCAGCGATTTCAGATCTATTGCCTCGTAAGCGATCAATTAAGTTCTTGCAGTCAATAGATCTGGGAACTCTCACACCCGTAGAAAGATTGGAGTGGAGAGAATACGGAGACTTCTGGGATTCTGACGGAGATCTCCGAATTGGAGTCTACACAGAAATCGGCGATACTTTGCGAGTTCGTCCGTGGGTGCAGACAGGAAGATTGGAAGCTCTCTATTATCAGAATCCAGTCACGACGACAGCGAACTACAGATCCTGGATTGCAGACAATCATCCAGATGAAGTTGCTATGTGGGCAGCTGGATTAATTTGGGCTCGAACGGGCTTTCTAGAACAAGCACGAGTTGCACAAGAACTCCACATCACACCATTTAAAGATCTTCTCGTTTCTTCATATTTGCTTGGCACGGTGAATTAAGGATTATCATCATGGCAACCTATGTACCGAATCCACAAGACGTAACTCAACCTACAGAAGATAAGTTTGTTGAGAGTGCAGCCGCTGAATTCAGAGCACTTAAGACGGAAGTACGAGACCAAATTGAAGACATAGAAGAAGAGATTGAAGAAATTCAAAATGACATAGCTAACATCGTAGGCTCGAATACTCCCTTATCTTCCGCAGCTATTGCAGAGTTGTTCAGTGGTGATGATGTAAGAACTTCTTTCACGTTGCTTCGTAGTCCAGGAAAGCAAGCTAATTTAGATGTTTCTGTTTCAGCCGCAGTTCAGCGTCCAGGCTTAGATTATATTTGGCTCGGTGGGACAACGTTAGATTTTGTAGTTCCACCAATTACTGGGGATAAAAATATTCTTGTTCGTTATACTGAAGGATTACCTGAAGATAGTGACGGAAGCATTAGAGGTGATTTAGGCAATCCTGATCTTGGTGATGCACTTGTTGCTGTGAAGCAACCATTTATAGATACAGTTGCTAGAACTCAGCACGAAAAGAATCTGGAAATTGTGAGTATTTTAGATTTCGGGGCGACAGGATTAGATATTGCCGCAGATACTTTTGCTTTTCAAAGTGCGCAAGCGAGTAGAGAATTTACTTTTATCCCAGAAGGATATGTTTTCCGTGTTCTTGCTGGACTTGATTATTGGAAGTTTTACGGGCAAGGCAGAGTAATTGAACCAACTCGTGAGTGGACATTGTCGGCTTTCCCCCAAGTTCCTGTTTTAGGAAAACATTATGTTCCAAGAACTTATGGAACTTACGAAACAGCAGCTGGACACTCAGTTTCAGTTAATTCCAGCAGCGGTCAAAGAATAGAAAACACACAAGTAAGTGGAACTGACACACGAGATACAAAAGGATTGGCACAGAGTTATTCTGGTCGTGATCATGTAGGACAATTCATTGGTGCATATGGATATGTTCCTGATGTGCTTGATTCAACAACTTCATATACTGTTAACAGTTTGGATAATGCTACTGTTCCTGGTTTGAATGTCGCCGGAAAATTGAAGGTCGGCATGGTGATTGATACTTTACATGCAACGCCATGCACAGGCAGAATTACAGGAATTAACGGATCAGTGATTTCTGTTGATGCTTGGTGGCCTAAAGTTGGTGCTGCACCAATTGCTCCTGCTAGTGGAACTGGCGCCATAATTAATCCAAACAATAAGATCTTTGGGCAGAATATTGTCGTTAGTTCTTTGGGTAATGGAACAACAACAGGAGCACAAAGTTTTGCTGGTATGGAGATTGACTTACATACTCCCGATTCCCCTACTTCTATTCCAGGAACTTGGGGAATTGATATGGTCACGGTAGGTGGATTTGCTGACGTAGGATATCAAATACGTGGAAAGCGTAATATATCTTTTTCCAGTAATCCAGCTGGTGGAGGTGGCAATTACGGCTTCATGTCTGCTGGAGATAAACGCGGTGTTTCTGTGCAAGATGCAGTAAACGCAGCCATTGAAGTTATCACAGGTGGGATTTCAAAATTCTTTGTGGCTCCTACCGGTGAAGCAAAAGCAGTTGAATTTTTAACTGGAGCTACAGGAAGAATTCGTGGTGGGGTTACAGCACAAGCTAGCACCACTCCAGTTAATCTCGGTCTTCCAGGAGTTGCACCAAATTTTGGTCATTTAATATTTGTGTCTGGATTTAATACTTCGGGCGGTGCTACGTTTGTACACCTCTTATTGATCCGTGTTGGAGCTGTTATTCAAATTGGTGGCTTTGATGCTACTGGCCTCACTGTGGCGTACAGTATTTCTGGAGGCAGCCAAGCACAGATAAAAACAACTTCAGGCACTATTCAATACGATCATATGCAAATCTTGCTTTAATTGGTAGGAGTATCAAATCATGACACAAAGACTTCCTGCCACGATGGCACTGACTCAGCAGCCTTTCCCTGGATCTGTTCTCAGATTGCAGAGTGAGAAGAACGCAGAGACAGTAACACCGTTAGATTTTGGTGCAAAAGGTGATGGGATAGTACTTGACACCAACGCCATTCTTTTGGCGCTATCTTCTGGCCGTCGAGTTGATTTAATGAATTTGACGTATGCAGTAGATGCAACTATCCCAATTAATGGTGCTGTATTTTCTGGTAACGCTACACTTAAGTTTACAGGCAATGTCACTACTGCTTTGGATCTCAGGCCAGGAGCTGATTTAATAGGAAAACTTAACGTCGATATTTCCACAATCGTATGTCAAAACGGGATTTTGTTAAACGGTGCGCTGCAATCAACTCACGATACAGCGCAACGCTGCGATACTATTTGGGTAAAGGGAAATACCCATCCGAATTCGGGATTTGGATTGTTATTTGACGCAACAGTTGGAGGTGCAAATAATGAAGCTTGGATTCATTACGCAAAACTGCGCAGAATCATCTTAGAAAACTGTGGAGTAGGATTGCGTATTCAAGCAGCTGCATCTGGTGTACTGCGCAGATATGTGAATGCAAATGTTATTGACGAATTGACTGTGATTGGCTGTAAGAAGTTCATCTCTATCGACGCAGGAACAGCAGACGTAAGTGCAAATTTTGTCGAGCATTGTATCTGCCAGTACGGAAGTGTTGCTGGATCTTATCCATCAGTTGGCATTGAAATTCTGGGGACAGCTGGAGCAAATAGAATTGAAGCTTTTATTTACGATTGGAGTCACGCAACAACTCAGGGTCCGATAGTATCTTTTGGTTCAACAACTTCCATGAACACAGTTGTATCCAGCGCATTTTCTTGGGAAGTAAAAGATCTTGGAATTCGTAATCGTTATGAATGTGCACTTACACCCTCAGTCAGCAATTACTGGTTCTCTGCTTTTGGTAGGGGTTTTCTAGGCAAGCAAGACAATATTCTTGCGCATTTTCAGCCAGCTGTTGGTTCAGTAATATCAACGACAAGCACAACAGGAACTGCTAGTTGCAACTTGGCCACAGGAACATTCTTGGATGTTCAGCGAGAAAATTCCAATTATATTGGAGTAGCTTTTGCAGCAGGAACTGGACAAGCAAATTTCATTATCGAATACAAAAGCCTAACAAATGCAATCAATGATGTGAGTATGGTAGGTGCTTATTTTGAGCCTGGATATCTTCCTTCACAAGTAACGGTACAGATTGATAATGGTGGAGGATATGTAAGTCGGGCAAACTTTGCTGATGTACAAGGTAATGAAGTATTTTGTCGTTTAGATACAGTTGGTGGAACTGACGTATACAACGGAGTAATTGGAATTAAATTTATTATCTCCGCAAGTGATACACGAACTGTACGTTTGCGTCATGTGTATGCGAACGGATCTGTTATGAAAACTTATCCTTCTCGTGGCGGAGACAGAATGGTAGGAGATCTGCGTTGGCCAGCTGGTGTTGGTCCAGTTCTTGTGGACACAGTAAGTGGAAATGAATATAGATTGCAGGCAACTAATGGAGTACTTACACTAGTCTTGAATCCAGTCAAAGTAATGACCTATTTTTAGGATCCATCATGCCAATGCAACGATTTAAACTTGCTCTGAATCAGGCAAGAATGCCGATGGTTCCTTCTTGGTCACCAAGAGCAGCATTGATTCCACAACTTGATGTGATTCAGAAATCAACCAGCCAGGCATTCTTTGGTGCAGTTGAGAATGCAGACTTTAATGCACCGCAGATTTTGTACGGAGAAAACTTTGTTCCTTGGACACAGGGAATCAAGAGTGTCAGCTATTCCCAAGTTGTTCCAGGAATTACAGACCACACAGATTTTGATCAGATCTTTCCACTGAGGGATGAAGAAGAAAATCAAGTACTCTTCTCCCCTGCTAATGGCGCAAATTATATTGTAGGTCCTAGCGGAGTTTGGATTGCAAATCCTCCATTAGGACAGCAATGGGCTGGAGAAACTCCTCCACTCTTCCTTTCTACAGCTTCTATAAATAATTTAGAAACTGCGAGAGTGACGCCAGCCTATGTGGACGGAAAAACATTCATAGCCTACAGTGGAATAGGACTGTCCACAACAAATGGTGGAGCAACACTGGATAAGGATGGAAGTATCTACTTGTGGAATCCCACAACTCTCCAATTCGAGAGACAGAATCCACAAGGAACTGCCGGCCTCATCCAGAATCTAGATATCCCTATCGGAGAGATTGGTGGAATTGCAAGTTCCAATGGCTATCTCCTAGTTTGGAGTGGACTTGCTGTTCATTGGGCAGCATTCAATGGTGAAGCATTTGATTTCACAATCTATGCAAACGGAGCAATTACTGGATCTGGCAGCCAGATTCCAGAAGATGTTGAAGGACCAATTACAGCCATCCGGGCAGTCTCTGGTGGATTCATTATTTTCACCAGTCGGAATTGTGTAGCAGCCTACTACAATGCAAACAATTTTGCCAGCCCGTGGATTTTCAAGGGAATCTCAAATGGTGGTGGACTGGAAGATTTAGAACTTTCCACGCGCGAGACTTCGAAAGGAAGTATCTTTGCCTACACAACTGGCGGAGTTCAGCAGATCACACTGAATGCAGCGGAATCATTTGCTCCAGATGTTACGGATTTCCTAGGATCTAGGAGTCTGGAACGATTCAATCTTTCCACGATGACCTTCACACAAGGAAGATCTAGTTCAGAATTCTTCGTGAAGATGACATATGTAGGAAGCCGATTCCTCGTAGTTTCTTATGGATTTATTCCAGGAACTTATTCTTTTGCACTCATATTTGACACTGCACTACAACGATGGGGAAAACTCAGACTTGCCCATCGAGATGCTTTCATCTACAGCGGAACAGTAGAAACTGTGAAACTTACCTATGGGATGCTGATTGATGTAACCTATCATGAAATGGCAGACATTCCATACAATGAGACAACCACACAAACTAGTGGACTCACCTACCCTAGACAAAGTCTGGCATTCCTCCTGAAAGATGGAACCATAAAACTGGCTGTAATGGATTTCCGAGATAAGGAAGATGATTCAGAATCTTTCGTAGTGCTTGGGAAAGTTCAACTCTCACGGAGTAGTAATGTCACCTTGCATTGTGTGGAAGTCGAAGGACTCCTGGCAGATGGAGAAGAATTCCTGCGTGCTGTACACATGCCAAATGGCGTAGATATTGCAGGATATGAGGAAGGATTTGTGCGGGAACAGAGTTCCAGATTCACTGAGTTTGGAATTGATATGTTGACTGGCAAAACATTTGCACTGGTTGTGAAAGGAACATACGAACTCAGCACAATGATTGTCCACGCCAGTCCAGAATCCAGCACATATTAGGAGGAAGCATGCCAACTCCCCTAATTCAAAGTGGACTTCCTTCTGTTCCAGCCGGACTTCCAGACAAAGAGCATCGTCTCCTGACTCCAATCTATCTTGCATTCAATTCTCTTGCACGAACAATATCTGGTGCGACTGGAATGGTGACATATACGCCAGGAGAAATGGCAGCTTCCAGCCCGATCGCAGCTTTAGGAACTCAACAATTCACCAGAGTCTTTCTTCGTGCAACAGTAGATATTGCATTTGGAAAGATGGTGAATATCTTCCTAGATTCTGGAGAAATGTCCGCAAGATTAGCAGACTCGACAAACAATTCTAAGCCAGCTTCTGCAGTATGCAACCAACTTGAAGGAGTTCCACTTGGAACAACTGGAGAGTTTCTTCTCTACACTGGCTACACAGCAGGAATAAGTGACACAGTTCTTGGTGCAACATATTATCTGGGAACAAATGGAAATTCGCAACTAACTCGTCCTTCTGGTGCTGGTAGTATTATCCAAGCTGTAGGGATTGGGTTTGGTTCTCTTGGTTTCTACACTCAAATCTCTAGCTTGTTCATTCAGAACTAAGTTCTAGCAAAGGAAATAATCATGGCTGACGCAAAGCGAGTTGCAGCTCCTAGTGGAACTGGTCTTGAAGCAATTTCAGGTGTGCTGAATTTATTTGGACAGAATCAGAAACAAACTGCGACTGCAAATACTGGACCACTTGAGGCACTACTCGCTCAGTTGTCAGCACCAACAGATCCTGCACAACAACTGGCTGGATTGTTTCAGCAAGCAGGAAGCCAGATTCCAAAGTTTCAACAGGCATTTGGTAATTCTGTAGGAGCACGCACAGGTGGAAATGCACCGATGAATGCAGCTTTGCAGAATCTTTTGCAGCAGACAACACTTGCAGGCCAGAAACAAATTGCAGACCAAGATCTCCAACGTCAGCAAATTGCAGCAAATGCAGCAGGAAATCTTGCACAAGCAACTAGGAGTGTGAATCAAACAACCTCCCCTAATACTGGAACTGCCGCCAAAGTTTTAGGAGGTATGCAGGTTCTTGGAAAGTTAGGAATCACAGACAAAGTTAGGAATGGTTTGTTAGGAAGTGGAGTAGATGCAGTTTCTGATGGAAGCGCCCTCTTCTCAGGAACTCCGTATGCTTCATACATTCCAGAATTTGGGAACAATGTATTCTCTACTGCAAGTGAATCTTCTTTGGGAGAAGGTCTTGCCTCAATGGATTGGGGAAATATTCTCTCCGATGCAGGATCTAGTTTCCTAACTGATTCAGCAACAGACATTGCCTCTAGTGCAGCAGGTGATGTTGCAAGTGAAGCCGGCGGAAACTTCTTATCTGATGCATGGGAAGGAGTTTCTAATTTCTTCGGCTGGGCAGATGGTGGATTGATTGGTCGTGATGATCCAGATGATGACAAGTCACGAAAGGAAATGATTGCCAGACTTAATGCGAAACGAGAGAAACAAAAGTCTGGTGGAATCGGAGAAGATTCACGATACAGCAGCGGAGATAAAGAACTTGTCTCAGAAAATACTCACTACAATCGTGGTGGAATTCTCAAGGTAGAGAAAGCATTGCGGGATGCTGGAGTTGGATATGCAGATGGTGGATCTGTTAGATCTGGTGGAGGTCGAGCAAGTTCTCGTCCAACATTTACTCCAGTAACTAGGGCAACAACAGCAGCAATTAATTCCAGTGGACAACGTCCCTCTTCTACAGCAGCAGGAAATACAGGAAGTAAAGTTTCTGGTGGTGGCGGTGGAAATGGATTATCTGACCGAGACAATATTGGATTCGGAGACGGAAATAGTTTCGATTTCGGAAGTATTCCAGTTGGTGGGGCTGTAGGTCCTACTGCTGGAGTTGGAACTTTGGGATCAGGAAACATTGGAACTGGAGTTCCTAGTTGGGCAATTGGACTTCTTGGTTCTGCACTTGGATTGAATCCCCTACTCTCTTTTGCACTGAAGCAAGGGAATGATTATCTCTATCGCAATGATCCACTGAATCCACGTGCGGACGGAACAAAAGATCCATTGAAGCCCGCACTTCCAGACAATTCAGAGAATGCTGGAAAGGTAAATGATGCCTTCGAAGGAATTGGCGGTGTTCCAGGTCTTGGTGGTGATGGAAACTACGGAGACCTTGGTGGTGGATTAGGTGGATTTGGAAATGAATTCGGTGGTGGCTACGGAAACACAGGAGATTTTGGAGGTGATGGTGGATTCGGAAGTGGAATTGATTTAGGAACTCCAGGAGATTTCGGAGATTTTGGTGGTGGCGGACTTGGTGGTGGAATTAGTGGAGGTGATTTCGGTGGTGGATCTGGAGGTGGATGTGTTCACGTAGATTCTACTCTTTCCTGCGGTCGTCGTGCGGGAGATATTAGAGTTGGTGATACATTAGAACTTGCAGATGAAGTAACTCTGGAAGCCAGTTCGGGAGTCGTGAATTATTCCGAGAAGAAAGTGATGCCTGGCTGGAAACTCACAGCTGGTGGAATCTCACTAGTCTGCTCAGATTCTGCTCCTATTCCAACTCGCCGTGGATTGAAAACTCCTCCAGAATTGTTGCATGAATATGTTGCAGTTCTCCTAGAGAATGGAGAAATGGGCTGGTTCCAAGTTACTGCGACACCAATCGGACCTATTGAAGTCCAGCACATTTCCGTGAGTGACAAATGTTTCTGGGCTGGAGAATCCTACAAAGGATTTATCTTGCACCACAACAAGTTCGTATTTGAGTTTGCAGAAGGTGGAAAGATTCAAGGACCTGGAACAAAGACAAGTGATTCGATTCCAGCCATGCTTTCCAAAGGAGAATACATTATTCCTGCAGATGTAGTTGATGCGGTAGGTGCACAATTCTTCGACCATCTGAAAGCACAATTCCACACAATGACGAAGGAAGGGAAGTAATCATGGCTGGCTTCAATCCACTTGATCTTCTCCAACAAGCTGTTGCAGCCACCAATCAAAGTAACGTGGAATTGGAGCAAGGTGCAGCAGATCTTGGAATGGTGAATCAGCAGATTCTTGGGCTTCTCACGAAGAGCCAAACTGAAATGGCAGGTGCAGTACAAGATGCTCAGAAAGTTGCAGGCCAGAAAGCTGCAATTGATTACGCACGTAATTCACAGATGGAAAAGATTCAGCGATTGTATCGACTGGATCCAGAACAAGTGAACTACGCAGTTGCTCAAGATATGGCAGCGTATGAAAAGACAAGGGATGCCAGAGTTGCAACACGCGCAGAGTATGACAACCTGAATTCAAAAGATTTTCTCACTAACCCACTTGGTTGGATTGTTGCTCAAACGAAACTTCCTCAGGTGGCAGCACAGAACAATGCATTAGCAGATCAAGAAGATGAAGCTCTGCAAGATATCCGAGTCAGGCAGGAACTCTTTGGAGCAACAAAGAATACAGTAGTTGCAAACACTGCTGATGCAATTCAAGCAAATCAACTTGATGAGGCAGCAGTTAAGGCACGGGCAGGTATGGCTGATTTGGATCAGCAGACAGCAAAGAATCTTGCATTGGTTTCAGCTGGCAAACTCCAGCAGATTCAACTTGCAGACAAGATTGGAGACAATAAGAGATCTACAATTGGTCTAGCAATTTCTGCTCTTGGTGCAGATGAAGCTAGGAAAGCTAGACTGGAAGCTAAAGAAGGCCAGACAGAATATCGGGAACTTCAGCGTCTCATGCTGAAAGAGAAACTTGATGAGATTAAAGGAAGGCAAGAAGAGAAGGATCGTTTCAATGAGCGGTTCAAAATTATCTCTGACTCTCTTGGTCACTCAGTTCCAATGACTACAGATCGTCTCAAGACTCTTCCGCAGAAAGAACAGAGTGCTTGGATTGATGCCGCACAATCTAGTGGTTATGGTTCTGGACTTGGTGATGCAGTTCTCTTCTTTCAACAAAAACAAAATCTGCGGTCGACAGAGAATTCCAGTTTGCAGGGAGTAGCCAACAAGATTGATGGAGCAGCTAAAGTTCTAGCTCCAAATATTCTTGGTGGTATGCGTGCAATGGATCCGACAGGAAAGACAAAGATTACTGAAGAACAGATTCGTGATGCGACATACAAAGCATATAAAGATTCTGTTGTTGCCTCAATGGCCAGCGACGAAAAAGTTGGGGACGATCTTTCCTCACCTAAGTGGGATAAGACATATAATGTCTATGTTGCGCCATTCACTAGCTTCAACAAGGCAATTGAAACTCAGCCAGGTCTTGCTCCACTGAAGAATAATGCAGTCAAACAGCAACTTGATATACTTGCCGCAGCAGGAACTGTGCGTGGAGATAATCTAACTTCCGATCAGCAACAACAAGTCTTCTCTGCAATTCAAAATAAAGTCGAGAAGAAGGAAATGACAAGTGCTCAAGCTGCGGCAGAGATTTCCACATTCATGAAGTATGCTTCTGGATTCAATCTTGGGATCAACAAGTACAGTTTGTTTGGATTGCCAGATCAACAGAAATATATGTACACTCTTCCAGGTGCAAAAGATAAAGTTGATCTGTTGAATCCTGGTGCAGTTGAAAATGCATTGATGAGAAACATCAAAGATAAATACGCTGCAGAATACACACAACTCGGTGTGTTTAGGAATTCTCCTGGCTGGGCAATCCGCTGAATTTGAAGTAACAGGAAATACATCATGGCTGACAATGCATATGTTACCCCTTCCCTGCTTGGCTCAGATACTGTGGATATGCAAGCTGGAATCTTTTCTCGCTTGGGTGACGCAGCAACTAAAGGAGTTTATGGTGCAGCTGTTTCTGGGGGACTTAGCATTGTCAACACATTCTTGGATTACACAGGACAGGAAGCAATTGATACTGCCAAAACAATTCGAGACTTCGATGAAGATTACGGGAACTATTACGAAGAGAATAAAGACATCATCGACCTCGGTGGATTTGTTGCAACTAGCATTGTTCCTGGAATGCTTGGCGTTAAGGCATTGAAACTTGCAAGAACAGGTGAAGCTCTTGGTCCTATTTCACGTGCATTGAACTTTGCAGCCACGCCAGCACAGCGGAATCTTGCAAAGGGATTGGAAGCTCTTGGTAGATCTGGCGGCACACTAACTGCTGAAGTTCAATCTGCTAAGCGTGCAAGACTTGCTTGGGAAACAGCAGATCAAGTACTAGTTAGTGCTGCTACAGAACTTGGTGTTCTGGCGATGATGAATGATTCACCAATCTTTGAGAATGATACTGCAGCCGACTTTGTCAAGAACATCGTAATCGGTTCTGTATTTGGTGGAGCGATTGGTGGAGTTTTCTCTGCATTTGAAACTCGTGGAATTATGAAGGCAGCCGGCCGACAAATTGAAGCAGGCCAGAGAACCTTTGATGTTGTGTCAGATCCTGCAAAGTATGGCCTCAAGAAGGCAGATGAAATTCTCACCTTCACAGAGAACTTGTTGAAACTTCCCGACAATTTCTACGACATTAACTTCAGCTACAAACTTGGTAAAAAGACACACTATCAAGGTCTTCCAACTTCTGAAGCATTCAAGAAGTCCCGGACTGGTGCAGAGAAACTTGCAACTGAGCAAGCGAAGATAAAGTTTAATGAGCTTGCACAAGGCGCAGAGAATACTGGCAATGCAATGTTTGAATTCATTGCGAAGAAGATGCAAGAAGGTCGTGAAGCTGGACACTCCGCAGAAACAATTGCAGACACAATTGGTGGATACTTGCAAGGAGTCAAGAGTATTTCTAGCTTGGATTTTGAGTCTGCATCTGTAGAAGCTCCGAAACAATTCTTCGTCAACTTGAAGCCGAAACATTTGGGAGATATGTTCTCTGATGTTCGTGGAACTAGCACAGGTAAGAAAGCCTACTACCTAACTACTACTGACCCACGCCAAATTAAATCAGGAAGCATGGAGCGTCTTGGATATGGTAGTGTTGGTGAAGCATTCGAAGATGGATATGATATGGTCTACAATAAGGCCGGATTTGTTTCCATCAATCCTAAGTCTAAGGTGATCAAGAATACACCAGACATGGCACTGAAGAATGATTTCTACATGGATCTGGAAACTGGCTCACTTACTCCAGACATTGTTCTGACTGGTGGAGACATCCTAAAGAAAGCTGGAGACTTCAAGGCCTTCAAAGATTCTGTTACTGTCTCAGGAAAACATTTCTCTCAGGTAGCAAGCAAGAGTTTGGATTTGAATGGCTCTGCACTTGAAGCAAGTACTAGATTTATGTGGGCAAGTAGTGACGCATTAACTGATGCAAGTTTCAAGAAGATGACAATTGAGTGGAATGATTTCCCTCTTCTCGACCGGGCAAAAGGAATTGCAGAATTGGCATTGGATAGTGACACTGCAATCAGAATGCCCGACGGAAGTTTGCAAAAGTTCATTGACCTTGTAAATATTCCAGAGTTTGTGAATGAATTAAAACTTCAAGCTCTCCGTGATCAACTAGATACAGGACCACAGAAGTGGCATGATGTTCGCCACATTCAAGCACATCTTAATGTGTCAAGAGAGTGGTTTGAAACTGGAGTAGCAAATAATTTCGCAGTAGTTCCTGAGCAGCTGAAAGAAGCCAGAAGTCTCTCAACGTATTTCAAACCACAGACTGTGAAAATGCAATGGGATTCTGAAGCAATGCAAGTTGCTCGCCCAGATGCAGGATTTGTCGGGCCTGCACATCTGAGCAACTACACATTAGGTCACCATTACCAACTGCAAACAAACAAGAGGACGGAACTGAATGCTTTTGAATCTGCATTTGGTGAAGATGCCAAAAGATTCCAAGAAGCAGATGATGCATTAATTGGTGGAGTTCGCAGTACTGGATCTGGTGCTGGTGAAGTCACAGCTAGTAATGCAGATTACGGTGATCGTACTGGATTGTTTGTACAAGATACTGGTAAAGCAACTTCCCTCACCCAGCAGAAATGGAGGGATGCAGACATTAAAGCATTGTCTCCACACATCAATGCAATACGAGATAGCAAAGAAGCTGCTGCTGAACTTGGAATTCTTACTACGGCACTGAGAAGGGATCCTGCAAAGTATTATCTAGATCATTCTGGAGATACAGCCAGACTTGTAGATCGGGAAGCCTACAAACTTCTTGAGAAACATCCAAATGATTTCCAGGATCTGGATGCTGCAATTCTCCATCTTCAGGATGGTGGAAAGAAAGGCAGCTACGCAATCCAGAACATTGAAGTAGGAGATTTCTTCCAGGCATCACGAGACATTAATAAGGTGCGTCTGAATAAGATGACCACACTTACTAATGCACTCGGTCTTGGTAGAACAATGGATGACATGGTTATCTATGCTCCACCAGTAGATACTAGGCGGTATCCTTTCTTTGCATTTGTGCGTGCGAAAGAAAAGATTGGCAATCACACAGATCTTTCCATGATTACGGCAAAGTCTTCTGATGAATTGCGCAGCCTTGCTAACCAAGTTGGTGACGAATACGAAGTTATCTACAATGACCAGACAAAGAGATTCTTTGAAGCCAAGGGACAGTATGATTATTCTCTGGCGATCAACGAATCCAGAGTTAATTCAGACTTGCAACGTCGTGGCATTCGTGGAGACTTCTTCCCAGAAACTCGTGCACAGAATGTTCTTGAGGACTATGTTCAGTGGCATGGAAATTCCAGTGACCACTTAGTTCGTACTGGTGTGCAAGTAAAGAACAGGCAACTTCTTGCAGATATAGATTTCCTATCTACACAGTACCGGAATGTAGAAACTAGCACAGTTAACGCTTCACAGCGACAAGCTAGTAAGATTGCAGATCCGTATGATGATTATCGGAAAACAATGCTGAATATCAGCAAGCAATCTGAGTATCCTATTCTAGACAAGTTGAATGAATTCACAGATAGCATTGCAAAGAAAATGTACAGTGCGCTGGACAGCGTGAGAAATGATGTATTTGAAAAGTCTGAAGAAGGATTTTCTAACCGGTTTGCTTCTCTAGAATACACCAACAAGTTGATGGCAGATGCAGGAATTGGTACAGAGTATCAAAGCATCGAACAGATTTTGCTGGCAAATGAACGCTATCCTAAGAATGCAATTAAGGAAGCTGTTCAGAAAGTAAACTACTGGCTGGCCACTACAACTTTGCGGTTGGATTTGGCTAACTCAATTGTGAATATTATTTCCACACCAATTATGTTGGGCACTGAGTGGAGTAGTATTAAGCGACTGGTTGCAGATGACAGCGAACTCGCAGGAAAACTTCGTGAACTTACGCACGTGAAAGTTCCCGGCCAAGATCAAGCAGTTCCTTCGCTAACCAAAACAATCTATAACGCAAGTAAGGCTTTCTGGGGACCAGAGAAAGAAGCTCTCATTAAGAGATTTACAGACAATGGAGATATCAAAGGGATTGCTTCTCTCTATCATGAAGTTCATGGTGATCTTGCCTATAGGCCTGGACAAGAAATAAGCAAGTTCAAAGCTCAGATTGACGCAGCAGTTGAGAAGGGATCCAAGATTACTGGCAATGATTTTGCTGAAGAATTCACACGATTTGTTTCTGCACATTCGATGCTGCAATTAACTGATCCTCTTGTTGCAGCCGGCCGAATGACAATCAAAGAGCAGAACGCATACATTTCCAGTTTCGTCAATCGAGTCCAAGGAAACTACATTTACTCTCAGCGACCTGTAGCTTTCCAAGGAACTGTGGGTGCTGCAATCTCCCTATTCCAAACATATTCATTCAATGTTCTCCAACAACTTACAAGACATATGGAGAATGGAGACAAGAAAACTCTTGCAGTTTTCGGCGGGCTGCAAGGAATGATTTACGGGCTGAATGGTTTGCCAATGTTTGATGCTATCAATACCCATCTTATTGGCTCACTCAGTAGCAATCCACAACATCGTGATGCATACTCAGAACTCACTGGAAAAGAACTTGGTGATTGGATGCTGTTTGGTACAGCTTCTGCATTCCCACTGTTTGGAAACAAGTCACCTGCCCTCTTCTCTCGTGGAGATATTAATCCACGGAATGTAGCTTTGCTTCCATTACTTCCTCAAGATGTTCCAGCTGTGCAGGCTTCCATTAAACTTGTCGGTTCCATTACTGGCTTTGCAAAACAAGTTGGCGGTGGAGCAGATGTTTCTACTAGTTTCTTGCAAGCTCTAGAACATCAAGGCTGGAGTCGACCACTTGCTGGATTTGCACAGTTGCTGGCTGGAGAAAGTACCACTAGTAAAGGATCACTCATCAGTGCTGCAAATGATTTGGAAACTACAACCTGGCTTTCTAGGATTCCAGATCGCTTAGTCAACTATGGTGGAGTTTCCCGTCTTATGGGTGCAAGACCAATGGACGAAGCAATCTCTCTGAATGCGATTAACAGAATCAAAGCATACGATGCACTTGATAGGCAACGGATTGAAGCTCTCGGTCAAGTAGTCAAGACGAAACTTGGAAACAATCAGATGCCAGATGATGAAGAACTCCACGGATTTATGCAATCCTATGTTAACTCTGGTGGCAGACAGGAAACATTCTCTTCTTCAATGCAGCGTTGGAGTCGTGATGCAAATGAATCTATTGTGAATCAACTGAGCAAGAAGATGGGAAGCCAGACTTCCAGACGGTATCAGGATCTTCTTGGTGGTGAACAGATGAGAGATTACACAAGTATGGGTGGAATGCCACCACTTGCTAGTGAAGCAGAATAATTAAGTTCACAAATTTTAGATACGAAAAAGCCCCCATTACGGGGGCAATTTTTTTTTAGGATCTAGCATCCCTGAATTCTTTTAGCAGATGATACTGAACATACAATTTATTCCCCTCCCCTACTACTTTGTTCTTCAGAATGTAACCACCTGGTGTACTGCCTCTTGGCTTAACCCACTGAATCTTATCTGCATCTGTCAACATCATCAGAATCTTTTGCAGATCATCTTGCCGATCCAAGTTACTCATCACAATCTTCACCATGGATTTAACTTCCACAGGTCGGACAGTCTTACTCAGAATCTGGAGAACTGTATTAGCCACATCGTTGTTCTTTGCCCGGCCAAACTCTCCAAGTGCTTTCGGCATGAAGTGTTCAACATAGGAAAGGATTGTGTTGGCCAGAATAATCTCCTGAATCCCAATCTCCTTCTTCATGTTTGCTGCCGCACAAATCAAGCATAGTTTAATCAGGTGAACATGACGACGAGTTGAGTATGGATTAAATCTAACATCTTCGAGCGGCTTCGTTGTGTTGTAGAGAATTGTGTACGCATCAAATGCTGGCTTCGTCCACTGAATAGGACCAGTGAAGTTCTCCCGAATCCACATCAATCTCTTGATGAAGTCAAGTTTCTTCTGTTCATTCAATGCATCTGGAATTGGCTTCCTAACTCCAGTAGGTTCACAATAGATTAGCAACATCCGACTCAAGAATCCCTGACCAATTGCTTCTGGTGGAAACATACTGGTGAAGTTCTCTTGTGTGTTGCCGCCGAGGATTGAAATAGTTGGCTGGTAAATTGCAAGACTCTTACTATTCTTCAGCCTGTGTTCCCATGGAAGATTCTCATCATCCCAATCCCACAGCGACCCAAGCAGACTCTGGAATTCTAAATCTCTGCAACTCATGAAGTCATTGAATTCATCTGCCACAATGAAGACTTCTCTTGGATCGCTACCAACTACTCCATCTGCACCAAACAAATTCTCCATCACACTGGAGCCATTAACTTGTCCAGAAGAAAGATCAAACTCCTCACCTTCCAAGTCCATGAGGAACTTTTCTTTTGTCGTCTTCTGTGCAGCAAATGTTTTGTATTCAGCTGCGGCCAGAATCTTCTTTGCCATCTTGATCGCAGTAGACTTCCGAGTTCCACTCTCTCCAATAATCATTGCATAGCAGTTAGGAAAGATCTTACTTGGACCGAATGGCAACCAAGCATTCCTACCTATCAACGCACCGATGCAGCAGATTAGACTCCACCTATGTGCGATAGCTGGGCTTTCTGTTTCACCAAGCAATTCAAAGTAGGAGTCGAAAAGATTCTTTGCTATCCCAGCTTTTGGTAAGATAGTTACTGGCGCAAGCACAGTATATTCTCCTTACTTCAGACCAGACCAGTTATATGATCCAGCACTCATCGTAGGTGGGATCTTCAATGTCCTTTTAACTCCCTTGATATCTGTGACTTCAATTGGGTTGATCATCATCTGGCGAACAAGTTCTGGAATTTCTTTTCCACGATAGCAGAATAGAATTGAATCATGAATCTGTGCTTTAATTCTCACTCGTCCACGCAGATCACCGTAAACAGATTGCCGCCAGATCTTGTAGAATACTTCGTTGATGATGCCAACAGAAAGATTCTGCGGGCCATGTGCAACTGCTGCATTCAATGCCGGCTTAGAGTTATTCGGATTACTGAAAAAGTATCTTGTCCAGCCGAGCGAGCTGGTAAGTTTTTTCGTAATGCCGATTGTCCGCTTGATCCAAACTTGTAGATCCACCTTAACTTCTGGATATGTTTCTGCATACTGTTTGAGCAAGTGTCCGCACACATCATTAAGACTCCATTTAACTGGAAGCTTCAGAATCCTTTTGGCTTCCGATACAATCTTAGGACCCATTGTCTCCAACATAACAGCCGGACCCATGTTATAGTTTGCACCGTGATTAGTTCTCTTGCTCAAGTCACGGAGTTTCTTATCCAATGTCTTGCCATTTGCTTCGTCGTAGATCTTATCGTAAGCCACGCCGAAAAACTTACTAGCATTCCAGGAATGATAATCATGGCTACTCTCCACAAGATCTATCAGAGGTCTGCAGCCGCTAATATATCCAACACAGCGAGCTTCTGATTGGGAGTAATCTCCTTCTGCAAGACCATCCCATCCTTTATCTGCAACAACAAAACATTTGACGACATCTCCGTCCCTGGCCGGAATATTTTGGATCTGTAAGCCACACCAAAAAGAAGATTCTGTTGAAGCCAAGCGTCCAGTGTCCGTTCCAGCGGGATTAAGTTTGTAATAGAGTCGATTGTTCCAGAACTTTTCCCAATCAAGATAAGTAGATAGAAGTTTTCTGTAGCCTCTGACTTCGAGGATTGCAGATAGAATTCTTTCATTGAGCGGATGCGCAGAACTCGCCGCGACAAGAGCCTTCTCATCAGAGGATTTAACATTTCCACTCCTATCTGCACAACCCAGAACTTTAAGAAGATTCTTAACTTGGACCGGGCTGGCTGGATTGAATCCAACTCCGAACCAATTCTCTAGTTGTTTCTCTAATGGTTCGAGTTTGTCACTGACATTCTTCTTGCTCTTCTCGAATGCATCTTGGTCCAGTGACATTCCATCTGCTTCACAATGCAGGCAAGGAAACACCAGAGGAAACTCAATGAGATAATTCTTCTTCGCCCAGTCTGGCATTTCCAACAACAGACTCAGGCATGAATTTAATGTGGCCCAGCAGTCTCTTGCATTGTATTCGTAGTGATCCATCTTGTTGCCAGACTTACCATCATCTTTCCAGAACCGCACTTTTCGCAAGGCAAATGCTGTAACGAAGTCAAGTCGCTTTGGGAGTTCGCTATACCAAGAATGGAAAAGATGCTGTGTGTCATACATCCAGTTAAAGACAGGGCTATTGTATCGCAACTTATACAAGTTATCGTACAGTCCATTCTGATAACATTTTGGGGCAGGCAACTCATTGAATTTCCTCATCCATCTTACGCCCCACATGGAGTTTGTTGGTATAACTACTGAGTGAGTTGTTCCGTCTGGAAACAACGCAGCAAATCCACAGCAATCAATTACTCGAAGATCATTTCCTTCTTGAGTTTCAATGTCGCTTGCAATTAGTTTTGCTGTGGCAAAGGCAGCCAGCAAACTTTCTGCGTTGTCTGGAGTCAGAAGTTCCCAAGTAAAATCTGTCTGAGGAAACCACGCATTCGGCTTGGTGATTTTGCTGATGAAACGGCGAAAAATAAATTCACCCTCTGGAACAGTACGCAGATGTTCAAGAGGATTTAGAAACAGGACTTCAAGTGGACGATCACGTCCGATCAAATGACCAGAAAGTTCTATGAAACTTCCATGGTAATCATTCATCGACAACTTCTTCTCTGCCCCATTCTTATTGTAGGACTTCTTGAAATCTGGCAGAGCGTTGAGAATGAGAGTCAAGAGTTTTTGATCTGTGACAATTGCAGAATCCAGGTCTGCTGCTTTCGCTTTCGTTGCGAAGACATTAAAGAATTCTACCCCACTCTCGGAGATAGAACCCTTTAGAATGTGGCCGGGACCAATTAGTTCTTTGAACTTCGGGAGATAAGCTCGATCCCGTTGTGCGTCTGGTCCAGCAGATTCATGAGCTTGAATCCCAAAGAAGCCAATGGTACTCATTTGTTATCTTCTGTCGTAGAAATCACACTGCGCAGAATAGTGGCAAGTTGTGGGCCAGTCAGATTAATCACGCCATTCTGCCCTTCTATCCAATTCACCAGAACATGCTGTGCTTCGATCCAGATAGTTTTGGCTGAGGATTCTATATCTACATTCACCCAATTACTATCTTTATCTTGCCACTGTTCAAATGATTCCATCTTCATCGCAAACTCCATCAGAACTAGAAAGCCCCACTGAATTCTAAAACTCAGCAGGGCTAGAGGTTATGCGTTATCTAACAATATTCAATCAGAGGATCACAACATCCTTGATATCGACATTGAATTGATCTTCGTTCTTACGATTCACACTACGCTTAACCGTTGCAGCGATCTGGAATTCCTTAACTCCTGCAATCAGTTCACGAATGTTCTTAGTTCCGACGCGATCAACATACGGAGCCAGACGCTGCTTCAGTTTGCCAATGCCGAACGGATTCGGAGCACCATCCTTCTTCGTGATGTGGAAGAATTCTGTGAACTGCTGCTTCGGCAAAACTTCACTTGCCTCGTCAGGATCTTTCAGTTCATTCACCGCATCAACCAGATATTCGGCAGCAATAACTTCCTTGTTCTCTTCGCCGATAGTTTTGATATCGAACGAAACCGTCAGATTGTAATGACCTGACGGGGGAACTCCCATTGGTGGCAAGTCATCCAGATCATCCATCGAAGCATCAAGCAGAGCATCAATGTTGTCAAACAAGATACCATTAGTATTTGCAGTCATTTCTCAATTCCAATCAATTTAAGTTACTTACGTGTATCAGATTTGTGGAGAGTTAATCTCTTCTCAGGTTCTGACAAACCTATTGTTTTGGTCGACCGAAAATATCTACGATACTTGTATTCGATCCGTCTTCCAGCTTAACACCACTTCGTCCGCCAGTCAAGATGGTATTGGAAAATGTTGTGCTTGAATATGCTGAGTGCTTCTTGTTGAGAACTTGCACATAAATTACTTCGTCGAAATACTTGGCAATTGTCTTGCTGAAGTTTCGAGTTCCTGCATTCGGAACCATTCGCTCCTTAGATTCTGACTTCTCCACATCAGTGTCATGTGTGATGACTACGATGTTGAGATTACTTACCTGAATCTTGGTGAGGATTTCATCTTGATACATCCCCTGCAATCGGTAGTCATCAAAGGTGAACTTGTATTCTGGATCTTTCATCCACTCTTTCAGCGAGACTTTGTTTGCAGCAGAGTTAGCAACCTGAGTCCAACTGTCGATGACTAGAATATCTTTGTCCGTGAAAGTGGAAATATCAATCTCATCACTCCACCTATTCCCTGCTTCACGAGAACAGATAGGACACATATTCTTGCCGTGGTTGTAGCAGAACTTCTTCTTCCCGCCTTTGAACAATTCCCGCAGAGTGTCAATGGCAATTGGATATCCACGATGATCTGGGATGTTGAATACTTTGACTTGCTTCCGAAATTCGGGCTTCAAGATGGCAGGATTCAACAGCGTCTTAATGCCCTGCTCAAAATCAAAGAACCAAATCGTGAATCCTGCTTCTGCTAGAGCACCAATCAATGCAGTCTTACCAGACTTCGGTGGACCGTAGATAATTGCTTTGACTCTTTTAGTTTGATCGTAGTCTGAAAGATCCACAGTATCTCCTAGTGTCGGACAGAATTCATAACTTGTGTGTAGATTGTTGCTGCCTCATCTTGCTGCTTTCTTTTTACGTCAGCTGCCCACACAAGTTCTGCGCGTTTGAGTTCGAACAATTTATCCCACTCTGTTTTGTCTACGCTGGTAATCAGTGCGATGCCATAAGTAAACCAACGCATTCCATCGTACATTGCATCTTGCGCGGGAACTGGATCGAGCTTGATGATTACTGGATTCTCGATGTGCAAAACAAGTCGGCAGTACTGAGCAATAAATTTCTGGAGTTGCAGTGCAGCATCTGGAGAAAGCATCGCACTTGCAAGATCACGACCAACAGGAACCAGAATAGTTTCCGAAATGTTCACTACTCCAGAGGAGCGGAAAGCAAATCGTGAAACATGATCTATATTTTCTGCGTCTTCCGGCAGATCTTCCATCAGTGCAAGGTGTCCGAAATTGCAGAGAGCAATCGACATCACAGCAACTTCAGATCCACGCAGACTAATGAGACTTTCCATTTGAGGATGCAATGCCTTTGGGTAAAAAGGAAATTGCCGCCCTGTTTCTTCCGTGTCGTGTAGAAGATCCAGAGTAAAGTCTGTTGTGCCTAGGTTCATAATGATTCCATTCCAGTTGTGTTCTTTAGTAACTTGTGTCCCTGGTTAGGGTGCGGTTGTTGACTGCCTTGACTGATAAGATCTTTCTCTTGATGCTGAATCAAATCACTCAGTCTGATCTTGAAGTTCAAAGGTTCTACTGCTTCCAGTTCCTCAAAGTTCTTAATCACTTCCAGATCGGAGAACTTCTTTCCGAATGTGCGATCACTATCAAATCCACAGACTTCAAAGAACTCACAACGACGAGAGAAGTTGAAGCAAGTTTGTCCGTGCTTTGGGAAGAAATTGATTCTGGAATATTCTGCCAACTCATTAGTCAGGAGCAGCTGACCTTGCAACCATTCTGCCTTGTCGAGTGCCGACTTAACAAAGGACATTGCAATCCAGCGTTGGCTAGTTGTTGAGTAGATGCAATAAAAAACATCGTAGTCTGTTTCCCCGTATGTATCCACCACAACTGCGTAACTCAATGCTTGATCTGAGTTGGCATACAATGCCGGATCTACTGCATCAAATACTGTGGTCTTGTTTTCCTTGATCTTCAGTCGGCCAGTTTCTTGATGCTTGAGTAGTTCATCAATGTGGCCGACATAGAAATTTCCATCTTCCAGATCTACTGCAATGGTAGCTTCTACATGCTCCACATAGTATTCATCCAGCCGCTCTTCTTCAAAGAAACTTTCATACAACTTGAGTGCCCAGACTGCATGAGCGAAACTTTTCTTTGGATCTCTGCCACTATCTTTCTTTTGTCCAGTAGCCAGCAGATCAATATTCCAGGCTAGGAATGCAGCAAAGATTGCCTTACTTACATCCCGAGTTCTATCAAACTCTGCAACACCAGCACCAACTGCATGACCGAATGCAAAATCTACGTTAGGTTCCATATCTGGTTCACCATCTTCGCAGTCTGCACGCAGCTTCATAAGTTTGAATTTCCGTGGGCAGTTCTGAAGTGTCTGCTCCATGGAATAACTCAGAACATTCTGGTACTTTGCAAGGTCTCGGTAGTTCGTTCTTTTGTGTGTGACACCAAGATTGCTTGCTCCACTACTGCCAGAATCTACTTCAGAGTTCAACAAGTTCTCTAGTAATTGAGCTGCACTTGTTGTCGTTGTTGGGAGTTCCATAATGTTCTTTCATAATTTGCAGAACAAGTCCTTGCTCTTCATGAGATAAGAACTCTAATGTGTGGGCAACATGGAAGTTGCGGAATGTCCAGAGATTCTTTCCAGTCATGTGATCTTGCAGGATCTTACATACTTCTCGAAGAATCTCTTCTCTTACTGGCCGACAGATGTGATGGAAGAATGGAGAAATTGGTGCCCAGTTAATTTGTTGTGGGGCTATCAACATTCCACACTTTCTTTTCCTCTCTTGATTCCTTGCCCAGAACACCAGATTCCTAGCAATGAAATGTGCAACCAGTTTTGGATTGCTTGGGAGTTTCACAAATCTGCGGCAGTCATCCTGCTCAATGCTTTGTTACTTGCCTTACCCTTGACTGCATCACGAACAATCTGAGTATTAGTCAGGGCTTCTGCTGCATCAATCAACATTGCAATCTCTGGATCTTCCAAGAGATGCACAGTTTCTGGATAGGAAAGAAGCAGACGATGCGACTCTTGCAAATGTGTCGGCATGGCTGGATCTTTCGTCAACAAGGCAGATTCTAAACTTGCCATCGACATTGAAAGTCTGCCCATCACATCGGCTGGAATTGCTGAAGTCTGGTTTTCAGTTGGGATCTTCATTTGATTTGTTCCTTGCGGGAGATACATATTGAAGTATAGGAAAGGGAGTATCAAGAATGGCGTGCAGCCAGATTTCACCTTTACGCGTCACAGCAAATCCACTTCCGGTATCAGGAGTTTCATACAGAATCTCTTGTTCTATTAGTTGATTCCTATACTCTATGACTGCTGGAGCATTATGATTTTCCATCATCCTTGCTCTTGTGTGATGCCAGATTAGAATCTCTAGGTGTAGTGGAGTCACCATTCTGTTCTTCCTTTATCTGATCTACAATATCTTTGAAGTCTATTACTTCTGCGCTCGGTTCTTTGAAATGTTTGCGGGCATAATCTTTGAATGCCTCCGTCACAACATGTTCACCTAATCTTGATGCTCCCCAAATACTAACTCGCAACATGGCAGTTGAGAAAGCATCCACTCCGAATTCCCGCAAGAGTTCTTGCTGCTTTTCCATTTCTTGCTGAGTTAATCTGTGGGTGTGAACATGTTCTTTCCCGTCGAATGTAAAGGAAACTCTAATGAGTCCTCCATTCTTGGCGAGTTCAATCTTCTTATTCTTTGCGAGTTGTTTGCTACTTAATGTCATAGTCGCGTCTCGTAAGAAAGGGTGAATGTAACTTTGACTCTGCCCTGCCCTAGGTCTTCCCGCTTTGTCCACATTTTGGGGAAGCGGATCTTCTTAACTTTCCTCTTGAGTCCGTTCTCAAAACTCTTTGTTCTTCTTACTCCCTGGATTAAAGTCTGAGCATGATCTTTGCTGACCACAACTTCTGCTTTCCCATTTGCTTTGACTGCGTTCCAGATATCTGCATATAAATAACTCATGACAGACCCAGAGTAAAAATGGCTTACACCCAATAGTTAGATGCAAGCCATGTCTCTCAAGTAGATTCTATGTTTAAAGGTGTCCCATTTTATAAAGCGTTGGGACCACACGCTAAATAATCTTCATCAAGGGAGCTACTGGAATCCAGTGCTGAGAGGGAGGAAGAGATCTCTGAATCCCAGTTTACTTTAGATGAAGATTAAATTCTCAACTCTTTTTCGGAGTATCTTTATTTCCTGAATCTTCTTTCTTCAGGCCAAGAGTTTGTTCAGCAGTGGGAAGTTTCTTCTGTCCTGCTGCTTCCTGCTGCTTCCGATACTCACGATCTTTCTCTTCTGCTCGCCGTTGCTCTACAGGTTTCTGATCTTCTGGAAGTTCTGGTTCTGGTTCACCACGTTTCTGCCTTTCAATCCGATCGGCTTCTTTCTGAGCAGCTTCTTCTTTCAATTCACGACGACGCTTCCGTTCGTCTTCTTTAATCTGTTCGCGTTCTTCAACTGGATAACCAGCATCTTTCGCATTGTCCCTTTGCAAATCAATTTGATCTTGCCTGGGATCAACACCTTCTTCATCAACCTCAGGATCTTCCCAGATTTGTTTCGCACGCTGTTCTGGAGAAGCTTCAAGTTGTTGCTGCTCTGGTTTAGCAAGTCTCTTCTTCAGTTCCCTGCTCAGATTTGCTTCCGGTGAAGTATCAGTATCTTCGTATTCCGTTGTGGGATTTGTTACGTCGCCACTACCTACTAGGTTCTTGTCCATTACCTATCTCCAAAAGTTTAGAACTACTACACTGTTTGGCAAGAATTGGGATGGTGCTTTGGGAAACTGCTGATTGAACGGGTCAGCAGGAAAAGAATTTGGTAGGCCTTTTTACTACATGCCCAGGTAGTTGAACATCTAACTCTTATTCAGAAACCCGGAGGAATTTCTTTACAGAGCCGACGCATCAAACGTGTCATCTTCCTTCAGCCACTTTTCGAATCGCGACTTGATTCGTGCAGCAGCTTCCATTGTTTCTTCAATGTTCGGCGAAGCAGTGATGTAGATATTCAGCTGGTCAATCAGAGTGGTCATGATTGCAGTAGAATCTTTGTTCTGCTTTGCCTTCAATGGCTTCTGGAAAAGATCAATGTGTGCCTTGATTCGCTTCTCTTCCTTGCCAGTTGCTTGAACCATGACAGAAAGATAATCGGAATAGAATGCTTCCTTATCTTCTTCAGACAGAGCACGAGCACCACGTTGTGCAGGTTCCAGATTTGCAATGTAACTCAGAGTGAGTTTGTCATGATCCAGCATTTCTGGAGTGACAACCTTGGAATCATCAGATCCAAAACTCTCAATGATTTCATCCAGTTGCGAACGTGCTTGATCACGTTGAACTGCAACGATTGCATCCATGATGAGTTGCTGAACTTTAATATCTGCCGGATCGGAAGACATCAAAACTTCTGCAACATCATCCTTGGTTGGGACCATGATGTTTGCAGTGATTGGATTCTGCTTCTTGATCTTGCCAATTTCAACGTTGTTCTCGTCCTTAATTGTGCGGCTCTTGAAATTGAACTTGATCGGAGTTGCTTGAGGCATGATGATTCTTTCTATCTATCTAGTCCACTTAGGACAGGTTGAACATTTAAAACACTTACTTACTTAACTAAGTTCCCGCTGTTTCCTAAGCGAGAACCTACACTCTATATGAGAGCCGACCCCCTGTCAATAGGGGTTGGTCTCTAACCGGATCTAATCCACAAATACTTTAAGCTTCCGCAGATTTGATGGCTGCCTTAATTTTGGAAACTGCCTTCTTACCAGCAGCAACCAACTTCTTTTTAGTCTCTTTAATTTCTGTACTGGATTCTTCTCCATCCATGTCTTCGTAATTATCTTCCTCCATGCTTTGCAATTCTTGTTGCTTAGCTTCACGATCTGCCAATCTTTGCATCGTCTTCTTCTTGGCCTTGAAATATTCTGCTTTCTCAGCCAGAGTTACGCCAGTAATTTCCGGAGACTTTGCTGCCCGAGTCAGTGAGTTAAATACTTCTCCACGATCTGGCTCACAGATGATAAATAGTTCTTGCTTTGCACGAGTTACTGCTGTGTACATAAGTTCACGAGTCAACATTGTATTGTGCGAATAATGCAGGAAGATAAATACTTTCCGCCATTCAGAACCCTGTGACTTGTGAACAGTGAGTGCATAAGCAAACACCATTGCATTAACATCACCAGAAGAACTCAGGACTCGTGACATTCCAGTGTCGCAGAATTCTACCGTGATTGTGTGACTGGCTGTATTCTTTCCTTCACTTTCTTCTCCACCAATTTCAAGAGTGGAAAGAACATCATGTCCTCGTGCAATTAGAATGTCCTTGTCTTCATCATCTTCCTTAGCAGCACGCTTCTTCTTGGGATCTTTTCCCCAACGATTCATTGTCTTGCTAGGTTCATCTGGTTGGCGGCCAGAATAGTGAGGAGTTTCTTCGATCTTCGTAATGATTGCTTCTTGTCGATCAACCAGAACACGATCACCAACTGCCCAATAACTAAACATTCCACGGCTGCAAACTTCATAGACAGTTGCTTCTCGCAGCTTGCCCAAGTAATCTGCAATTCCCTTGTTCAGTTCAATGGTTCCGAAAGTCTTGTTGAATGGGCAAAGAATAATGTCTTCTGCCGGATCGTATTGTCCTGTTTCGTGCAGCTTAGTTACGAAATTCTGGACCGTCTTGCAGCCGGAAACTGGTTGAAGTTTCTTCTTCCATGGGTGGATTGTAACCTTGCCATGTTCTGCACGATCATCTAAGAATCCACCAGTTCCATCATCGTGGACTGGCTTCAATGGTCCAATTACCCTGCCCTCTCGAATCTTGTGTGCCAATGTGATGATTGGAGATTCCAAAGCTTGACGATAAACGTGAGTCAATTCTACTGTCGACAGTTCCAACAACTTAAATCCAAGAACACTAGGTCCAAAGATTGGAGGCAGCTGATTCAAGTCACCCAGGAAAATGAATTGAGTTTCTTCTGGATGTGGCAAAGCATCAATTACCCACTTCCAATGATCGTCCCATCCAACCATGGAACTTTCTTCCACGATCACAATTGGAATGTGCGGGAGTTTGTTGTCCTCGTAATATGTAGGAAGGAAGTTTCCTTGTGCATTACGCTGCGACAATTCAACATCATCAAAGCTGCGAATGGGTTTGAATTCCAACAGAGAATGAATTGTCAGGCAGTGACGCTTGAGTTCATCAGGTAGGAATCGTTTAATGTTGTTGACTGCTTTGTTCGTGAAACTAATAATCACCACACCTGGACTACCTGCATCCAGATATTTTGTGCTGTGGTGAATAGTAGTACACTGTGGAAGCTTGACAACTTGTCCAATAATTTCACGAGTTGTTGTAGTCTTACCAGTACCTGCTGCTCCAATCAGATTGATGGATTTTCCGCGCATTGCAAGTTCAATTGCCAGTAACTGCTTCTCATTGTATTCAAAGCCCGGAATTACTGGATGGAAAGATCCTGTTTCCGTGAATACTTTGCCAGTCGTGGCTGGAATGTGAGTGACTTGGTGGTTGCTGTGGTTAGAACTTGCCGAAGTATTTCTTGATGGCAGCGAAGAAACTAATGCTGATTTCGGAATCTCTATCTTGTCCGTTGGGAATTGAATCTCCGTTACTGCTTCCAATTCTTTTGGGCTGGCTTGGATGCCTTCCTCCTCTTGCTTGGATTCAGTACGCAGTAAGGCTGCTTGTTCCAATTGATCAACAACTTCTGGACTTGCTTCAAGTTCTACAGATTCCACCATTGCAGAGTCAGGAAGAATTTCTACTTCCGGTCGCTGAACATCAAGTTCAAGTGGAGGATTCTTTTCTGCTTCCTTAGCTGCTGCTTCCGCTGCATCCCTAAGTTTCTTTTCTTCGTGCTGCTGTTTGGCCTTAGCAATCAATGCTTGAAGTTTAAATTTGTTCATGATGTTTGGTGATGTTTGTCCGTGTTAACTGGTCTAGTGTGTGATATTGAAATCTTCTATTCTTCGTTGTCGTCTAACGTACTATCTACTGCACAATCATCTTGTTCTTCTTTGTTCCAACTCTGTCCCGAATTCAGGATGGTCAGGATTGCTACTCTTCCAGAATCTCCAATGAGAGAACTGATTCTAAATTGCACTCGGATCACACTATTTAGTGGAACGTTGTGCCATTGTTCTTGTGTTGGAATATTGTTGTATTCCCACCGAATCTTGAATCCTTTGTCGTCTCCATTTGCGAAGATCTCAACTTGGGATTCATCCAGCATTCCGAGAAGTTTTTCTTTGGAGACTACAATTGTTTTATGCCATGCAACTGCTCGCCGAGCTGCACTAGAAAGTCGCGCCCAAGAATAGAATCCTACTTGATACGCAATCGTGGTATCATGTTTGGAATTCTGACTTGGGGGTTTGTGGATTGCAGTCATATAGAGTCTCCCTCAGAATCTTCTTCACTGTCGTCGACTAGTTGTTCTTCTAAGACTTGCTTAGGCTTCTCGCCGTTTGCTGCTTTCTCTTCCTGCATTTGTTTCCAACGCTTGCCTAAGATATCCCATCTTGCTTTAGCTTGAAACCACAATGCATTAGTTGCAAAGTTCTTTCTTTCTGGTTCCGGCGGCATGGCTTCCAATGTTCCTGCCGTCTCATCGTAACTCTTGAAGAACTCTTTCTCTTGTGGAGTTTGTTCGTCACTTCCGAACTTATCTTGCTGAACTTTTGTGAGGAGTGTGAAGCTGGAATTAAAGTCGTGGATCAGACTCTTGATTCCACGCAGACGCTCTCGAATGTAGAGATTGAATTCATTGTCAATGTCACAATGTTGGGCCAAAGAGAACTGAAGATCTTCCACATCTTGCTTCAACCAGTAGCCGGCATTCAAGTCTCCATCTAAGAAGATCTCTTTGAATGTCTGGATTCTGCCTTCTGGTTCGTGTCCCCTAAGTTGGACTTCAATCCAGCCCCAAATCTTCTTTCTTTCTGACGGCCTAGAATGTGCACTCTTTAGTTCTTTGAGAGCTTCACCTTCTGCCCTCTTGAGAGTTTCTTCTTTTCTTTGCTGGACTGTTGATGCCCAATTCTTCCGAATTTCAAATGCAGAATCCAGCCAATATTTGAAATTCTCCCACTGAAGATTTGCATTCTTTGGAGATACGGAATATGTTGGGAAAGCTAATCTCTGACTAGAGATGTAGAAAAACCACTTCGCCAAACTTAGAAGTCTGCTTGCGCTTGCTGCTGCAATCTCATGTTTTGGGAGACTTGGTTCTTGTTGTCTAATGCAGCCTAGATTGTGCATTAGTGCGCTACAAAGTAGGCGAAGTCTTTCCTTTTCTCTATCTCCAGGATTCCAGGATGCTTCTTGGTGTCGGTGGAGACTGTCTTCTAGTTTCTTCACCAGAACTACAGAATTCAATCCGTAGAATGGATGCAAGAAAACAGAGTCTTCGTAACTTTGTACGTAAGTTAGGTGTCCTTCCACAATCATAACTCTCAGATGACCTAAGAGAATGCCTGAATTTTCGCAGCGTATTTCCTTCGTGAATTCTGTTTCACCAAGAGGAAACTTAACTGATTCTGGAAAGCCCGACTTGCTGCCTTGAAAGATTGTAACTTGCGCTCTAGCTGGCGGTTTTTGTAGAGCAGTAAAATGGTTTAAGATACCAAGGGTCTTATTTGTACTCATGCTAGGGAGGTAGATTAAGAAAGCATTGAGTTAATGGGAGGAGATTTCTGTCGCAAGAAACTTCCTATTCGATAAAGATGCGTTGTGATACTCCTTCAGTTTCAGGGTGTAGCAGAAGAAAGCCTACTTTATTTCTGCGATAGACCTTGAGTCTAGTTCCTTTCGGAAGCACTGTCAAGTGGTCTAATGCTAATAAATCCTCCTCGGCAATAATCCAGGGAAGATTTGATGTAGGTTCGAATTCAGTAATTACTGGTGCACCTTCGAGAGATACAAGTTTCATAAGCTAACTCCTAATCTTTCTTCTTCACTGAAGTCTTGAGACATTTCCAGCCACGCTCCCCAATTACTTTGCGGGCTCCCATTTGTGCAGCATAATCCATGCAGACCGCAACATAAGTTGCTTCTTCTCTTGAGAGAGTTCCTGCTTGAATGTTGTCGACCAGAATGGAAACTTCCGTAAGCAGGAAGCAATCCTCTAGATCGTCTAGCACGAGCGGGACTTTGATTGTGCGTACAAGTTCTAATTTCGGTTTGTTCTTACTCAGTGTCGTCATGATTTATTTCCTTCTCAGCTACTACTTTGTGTGTGGTCTTCTCGAAATCTTTTACAGTTTCGTCGTCTTTCTTCTGGTTCGGTTTCCAGTATTGTTTCCATCCTTTCCAGCCACACCTAGTAAGTATCCAGTCTCTACTCAATTGAAGGCCACGAATACTTGCACGAATGGCAAGCACTTTGACTAAGAGTTCGAGAAATGGAAAACTTCCTGGCATCGCAGTACTCCCAAATTAGAGATCACAAGTCAGAAAGATCTATGTTTACTTTCTTGCCCTTCTTCATCATTGGTTCGATCACTGGTGGATCTTCTTTTCCGTGGAAATGATCTTCACTTTCCTTCAGTGCTTTCCAGGCAGTCACGAGGACGAGGATTGCAACTACGGAAAAGACAAGATAGACGAGGATTTCTTCTTTAGTCATGTTGGTGCTCTCTCCAGATGATCTAGTGCGGCTTGATTGAATTCCACATCTTCTTGGTGGAAGATATAAACTCCTCTACGTTCCCAGAAATTTTCTAGTGTGAAAGTTTTCTCATACCAATAGTCCTTTCTTTGTAATTCTATTGGGCGTGCAATTGCTACATTTGCATTGAAAACAAAATATTCTCCGTCAAGAGCAAAGAGATCACCGTTAACTCCCGCTGGATTCATTCCTTCGTGGTCTGGATAGATTATAAGAGTGCAACCAGTAATTACACATTGCATTCCAGGAATCATGCTTGATCTCCCACCGTGGAAACATACGGTTTGTAGTGTGCTTGGTGATACAGCAGATTGTAATACTTGGTCTTGATTTCTGCACTCAAGCACTCGAATGCTTCATTGTATTCGTGATACAATTCCAGCAAGATCTGATACTGTTTTTCGGTCATGCTAACTTCCTCCTAGTTACTTACTTCTGATCTCATAAAGAACTTGTCTTTGACTCCAGTTCGGCTGAATCTTAAAGCGTGCAATCTTTTCTTCCGCTTCTTCGTAAGTCATACCAATTCCAGAAGTCATCCAGTTGTCATTGTCAAACTTGTACCAGATGCAGAATATTCGGTCTGGCTGCTCACTTGATTCTGCTTCTTGATTCATGATAATCTCTGTTTCTGTCTTCGGTGACTGTTGGGAATCGGGGATCATTTGTATCTCTACTTTCTAGTTCTGTCTCTGGCCTACCCTATCCTATCTATTCCCTAGCACAAACAAGAAAAGCACCAATTTGGTGCAGTCTCCTGGTAGCTGTTACATCTCTGAGAGTTTCTCATTTTTCGGGCGGGCCGTCAAGAAATATAACTAGATTGATTTGTGTGAGTTAGATCTTCTAGGTCTGCAATCTCTGGAGTTCTTCTCTCATCCAGATGATTTGATAGTAGAGTTTATCGTCTTCTTCAGATTGGAACTTGCATTCCAGTTGAGTTCGTTTGTAGACTGCTCCATCAATTGCGAGCTTCAAGATCTCAATCTGATTCGGTCTCATTTGCTGAATCTTTGAGACGTGACTGAATTTGTCAATTGGTGCGGTCATTACAGTTTCTCCAATACTTCTAAAGCATACCAGCTGATTATGAAACTCCAACCAGCCAGTCCAATTGCGTAGACTGCAAAGAGAATCTTGTCTTCTGTGTCTAGATTAGAAAAGAGTTTCATTCCATGCTCCTCTTGATGAAGTAAGTAATTATGGTGACTACAACGGGCAGAATAAGTGTGATTGGAAGCCACCATTTGTCTCGATCAAACTTCTTGGCTTCTGCCTTCAGCTTGATTGCTTCAGCTTGAAACTTCTCTGTCTCTGCCTTAGTTTGCTCTAGAGTGTAGAATTCTTGTGTGACTGGTGGAATCTGTGGAGTTTTGTTAGCGGTCACAACTTATCCTCAGAGATTATCCAACCAAGTCTTTTTTGGCGGCTTGTTAAGTTCCTTCAATGCATTCTCAAAGAATCGTTTAACTGAGTTGTTTAGATATGTAGTGTGTGAATCTGGAATGATATTCATTTTCAGTCCGTAATTCAGACGAGCTAGAATATCTGCATAGTAGTCATTCACTATTTGCTTTCTAGACTTTACTGGCTGCTCTGGTTGCTCAGAAACGACTTCAACATTCCGTGTAGGTTCTACAGAGAATGTTGTTTGATTAGATCGAGAATAATCTACATCTTCAGGCAGATACTCTTGTTTTTGTTGTTCTTGCTGTTGTTCTTCTTTTAGTTGCTGTTGTCTCTTATATTCTTGAACAGCAGAAGATTCTTTCAACTTCTCAAGAAGTTCTCTACCTTCTTTGCTTCGTGGCTTACTCTCAGCCACTTCTTTTGTAATCTCAATGACTGCTTCATTGTGTGCATATGCTGCACCAAATGGATTCTTCGGATCCCAATCATCTTCAGGATCATATCCGAATTCTGCAATTCTTTGCTGCTTGAGAATCTCTTTCATTTCAGAATCTAATTCTTCTTGATCTTTAATCTCCAGAGTTTCGATTGGATTCCCGAAAGCATCCAGTTTATCTAGTCGGGTTTCTTGTTCTGTCTCTTCAATGATTGCCTCAGAATTGAGTTCTTCAATCATTTCAGTCATTTGATTCCCGTTTTTTGGTTTCTTCATTACAACTCCGTTAGGTTTATTAAGTGATGCAAAGAGAGTATATCACAGGGTTATGCGGTGTCAACCCCCCTACCCCTATTGTTGGGTACTACTCCCAAGATTCTAGACTACTACTACTCCCTCTACACACTGCATGCTTTCAAGTCTTGGTTTCCCTGTGTGTGTCAGACCCGTTAGATATTGTTAGATTCTATTCTGTCTCTCTAGTTCTCTATATTCTATGTGTTCTGTTTGTTGTTATTGAGTAGATCAAATGTGCGTTCCTTTTTTTATACCCTCCTTTTAAATTTCAATGTATAAAAAATACAATATAAAATCTAAGAGGGGGATATAAAAACGGGGAAACAATAAGAGACTACTAGAGACTAAACAAATAGGATAGAAAGAATCTAGAGATAACAGATAGAGAGAAAGAATCTAGTAATAGGAACTAAGGGAAAACACCAAAGGGGGAAACGTGAGCAAGCGATACGCATGTGCGCACAGGGAGTAGTAGTACCCAACAAATTGAGGGGTAGTAGGGTAGAGGTCAAGAATTGAGAATCCAGCAATTACACAAGAATGCACCCAAAACAGGATGCATGATTTGTGCAATCAATCCAGAATCTTACAAGTCAGCAAAACTCACCGTCTGAACAGAATCTTTCTTCCCCATTTGCTCGAATCGGCGGATGATAAAGCTTCCCATTTCCGTATTCAAATCGTCCGATTCCATCTTGGCAATAATCTGGTCGCGGATTTCCTTCGGCAAGTGAGTAGGTTTGGCTGACAATTTCAAGATGTTATCCTTGTAGGCATTTGCTGCATTCTGATATGTGACATTAGATGCAAACTCAGAGCGGGAAACAATCCGATTCCATGTCCGACTGCCAGTAAAAGCAGTTTCCAGAGATTCTTTCGACATCCAGGAATCAGATTTAGATAGGAAAGATTCCACCAATTGCGGGCGATCAAACAGATTCGAGCTAATCTGATAGTTATTAGGCTGATCGTTCACAAAGGATTTGAGAGTCTCTTCTGCACTCGCCATAAGGCAGGATTCCACCAGAGCACGGAAAGACTCAGGAACTTCAGGAGCTTTCACACATTCCATGGGAATGCAAACAGATCGCTCTTTGCGTGATTGGTTAGCTGTTTGTTTCCACGATGCATTAATAGAGACTTCACCGACAGCTGCGATAGCAGCATTAATCGTGGAATGGATAGGAAAATAGGTCATGATAGAA
>Ga0247758_1000303_pt1 | contig 43220 bp, 36 predicted proteins | sample UWRJL156409C4_FD_180950 | JGI IMG/M metagenome (GOLD analysis project Ga0247758, IMG submission 180950) | Plant litter microbial communities from Arlington Agricultural Research Station in Wisconsin, United States - UWRJ-L156-409C-4 | ecosystem: Environmental > Terrestrial > Plant litter >...
ATCAAACGAGTACGCGGTGAAAAAAGGGAGGAGCAATTCTTTCTCTCAGAGGTATCTCGAGGCATCCAGATAAACGTCGTTGATGGTTTTGGTGTAATCTGACTGTATTTCATTGCAAAGCTCCGGAGACATCATCCCAAGGCATCCATAGACCCTTATCACGAGGGTCCGATGCATTGAAACATTTGCTCAACTGCAAAATGATGGCGGCTGAACCAATGTTCTTCGAAGTGGTTGACTGGACGGCTTCCCGCAGTTGTTGTATCCGAGCTAGCTGACCAATGCTGACACGATATGGATCATCACCACTGGTAATATGGTCAAACTGTTCCTCAAAGGATTCGAGCGCGGTCATGAAATCGTCCCAGCCTATTCTCCTCGGGCCGCATGCGATTATGGGTTCTGATTTACCAAGTATCACTTCCTGGAGAACTCAAACTCAAGTCCACCACGCGACACGGGTAACGAGAGAGTCGAAAAGCTCCTTCATGGTGAGTTTGTCGCGTGGAATAGGGCGGCCTCTGTGTTGCTTGAGAATGTCTATGGCTACATCACTCTCAGGCGTGGCCTCGCCAAGCCATACGATGACGGTCTCGGCGGTTGAACACACCCTGTTCATAAGGCGCATTTGATGGTTGCGTTCTGAGATGTTCTTTTGGTCGATGCAAACCTGATCAGTCCAAAACACTCGGTGGCCCCCGGGAAGACGAAGATGCCGAATGGCAACCCTCAGCTTGTAGGTAATTTTGATCGAGAACCCATTTACGCTCATCTCCTCAGTCGGCGTTGGGTCTCCCCAATGGTGCGAAAGTGCTTCAAAGCTCGGGCGTGTCTCTAGGGAATGAACATTGATCTCGCATCGAATTGCGTCGTCTGTTTGGCCAGGCAGGATCGTCAGAAGCCGAATTTCGTCGTTTTATTTGCTTAAGGAGGTGTATGAGCCCGCATTTGATAACATATGAGATGATCGTCGTCTCGATAGCTGAGCTCTGACTGACGTCATTTTTCGTGGTGAAGCGATGTCATGCGATGGATGGATGGACGGCTGGTTGGGGAGAATGAATGGTGTTTCAAGTTACGTGAGGCATCTCGGAGCCTACCTGTGTGATGTTCGGTGAAGAAACTAGACTTGGTGATAGACACCGCCGCGAGTAGGGTTGACTGTAGAATTGCGAGTGGCACGCCTTAGGCACCAATATATCCTGACGACACCGCTCAAATTAGGGTTAGTGGATTAGTCCCGGGGCATAGATGCATGACTCGAGTATACAAGCCTACCAGTATTCACATATATAGATAGATACATACTCCAAGGTAAATACCTAATACATAAATAGTTATATACGTCCTCATTTCCATGCATCAACAAACATTTGCACGTGTACGGGTCATAGGCCGATGCAAAACAGAACATGAATGGTCCGAGTCACTTGGCAGTTGGCATGGTAGAATGACAGACGAAAGACAATGCATTTGATGCTAGATTCCCCGCTAATGGGATGCTGGACTCTACGTTGGCCAAGACTGGCAGCTGGTATCATGACAATAAGCTCAAGGTCGCGCTGCCCTGCAGACACCAGTCTATCTCTAAAAGGAAAGCGCCTCTATAACCCACAATCCGGACCTCAACGGTCAGAGTGCCGACGCGTCACCGCGCGCGCCAGCATGCTTCGCCCACATCCGAAAATCCCCGGGGTATCCAGTCACGTACGTCCAAGCCACCCAAGACTCAAAGCAGAACCGTCTAGAAAGCAAGACAAAGGAAAGAAAATCTAGTCAGAGCCCCTTCCACCTCTCTTCGGCCGCTTGCGCCGGGGCTCACCCACTGGGAGCTTGCCCCTGCCCTCCGCAGCCGAGCTGGAAGGGGTGGAATCCTCAAACGCTTGCTTGCGGCCGCCAGCCCCAGGACCAGCCCGAGCTCCACCTCTGCCACCACCACCACCGCCGCCGCCTCTGCCGCCGCCACCACCGCTGGCGCCGCGCCTGATGGTCAAGCCGGGCACGCCCTTGAGCCCCATCTTGCCAACTGTCGAAGGCTCAAGAGCCGGGGGCTCCTCAAGCCCAAGCGACTCGGAAAACTGGTTGGCGAGCCTGACAACGGCCGGTGCCTCGAGCCCGTGGAACTTCTTGAGGGCTTTGGTGAAGCCTAAGAAGGCGACATAAGCCTGCTCCTTGGTCTGCGCAGGGACCTTCTCGAGGGACTTCTGGATGATCTCCGCAGACGGGATGGATGCTGCCTGGGGGTGTGGGCTTTGGATCCGTTAGCTTCATTGCGCGGGCATTGTCTTCTTGGGTAAACTTACGAGATCACTGTCTCGATGGGAAACTGGGGGTTCTTGCGAACGAACGGCATATCCTCGGGCGTCATGATCATGACAGCACGGCCGCTCTTGCCAGCACGGCCGGTTCTTCCAACACGATGGACGTACTGGTCCTTGTCGGTAGTGAGGCCGATTTGGACGACCAGACCAATGTCGGGGAAATCCATGCCACGGCCGACCACGTCCGAGGCGAAGAGCAGGCCGTGCGTGGCGGCCTTGAACTCCTCGACAGTCCTGTTCCGCGCCGCCTGCCCCATGCGGGAGTGCATCTGGTAGACGGGCAGTTTGCCAGGTGCGGCACCACCGGTGAAGCCGAAGATGTTGTACATGAGACCTGCCTGGCGGGCGGTAGAGCTGAAGATGATGGCCTTGAGCGAAGGGTTGTCCAATCGCTCGCATGCCAGCAGGTTGTGAAGGGTGGGCAGGACATCGTAGATGGAGTCGACAGGGATGACTGACTGCGGGATGGCGTCCACAGTGGGTGTCTCGTTCGCATCAATGGTCGAGACGCGGGCATGGCCGGGATAGAGGACGTGATGAAGAACTTTGTTGATCTCGGGCGGGATGGTGGCGCTGAAGCACATACCCTGCCAGCCTGCGCTGGTCTTGGAGGGGAGCTGCTTGAGGATCCTGAGCAGGTCGGGCATGAATCCCTGGTCAAGCATGCGATCGGCCTCATCCAGAACGAGGGCGCGGAGGTTGCCGAACTTGTCCTGTGCAGCCGAGTCGGAAAGGTAGTCGATGAGGCGGCCGGGGGTAGCGACCAGGATAGTTGGGCTCCCCTTGAGGAACCTGTTGAGATGGAATGCGCGCTTGCTGCCTCCGACGGCAAGATGGCACTCGAGAGACGGCGTGCACAGGCTGGTCAGCTTGTCGCACTCGTCGGCAATCTGCTGGGCAAGCTCGCGTGTCGGGGCCAGCACGAGCAGGCTGACTTGGCCGGGCTTCAGGTTCTTGGCGGTCAAGAGGGTCTGGAGGACGGGCAGCAGGAAGGCGATGGTCTTGCCGGTGCCGGTCTTGGCCTGGACCAAGGAATCGCCGGTGAAAGGGAGGGCGAGGACCTTCTCCTGCACGGGCGTCATGTGAGTGTACTTCATTTGCTCGAGGGCCTTGAGCAGCTGCGGCTGCAGGCGGCCTGCCATGCTCGCGTACGTCGCGCTATCCGGCTTGATGGTATCCATGGTGTGATCGGGGACTGCGATGGCAGCGTCTATGGTGGCAGCGTCTGCGGTGGCAGCGGCTGTGAGGTACCGCTTGCTGGGGGGATTGAGAGGGGAGCGCTGCAGGCTGTGGAGGCGCTGGCGTTGGGCGCTGAGCTGGGTGAAGTGACGAACTCGCACGGGGGTGGTCTCGCGTGCAGATGGTCCTTGGAAAGCGCGATAGATGGTATTGCGCAGAGAGAGAGAAAGAACTCGTGAGTTGGCGTGCCCAAGTGTGGTCTGAATGCGGGTGATGAGCATTGCAGAGTGGTGGATTGGAGATGTCAAGGCAGGCGACAAAGGCTCGAAAAAAATGATGAAATTTTGCAGACGCGACTCCTGCTCCGTATCAGGTGCCAATGACGAAGCGCGTCACCATTGGCCAGGCTGCCTGAGGGTGGGTCCTTGCGAGTCATTCGGGGTTAGGGTTGGCCCACCGACTTTGCCGCGACAGGCGAGCCAGCACATGGCAAGCAAGGATCTTCGACCAGGCATTCAACCGAAGCTTTGTGCTCAACAAGTACATACAACAAACAAACAAACAACCCGATACCGCATGCGTCGAGCCATCACCCTCAAACTTCAATGTGACGGTTCTTACAATGGACAAAGGCCACCAAATGCGTCGTCCCTCCACAATGTTGTCTTTGTCGGGTGCAAAGGAAGTGCCTCGAAATGGACGGTTCGGGAGCATTTATGAGGGCCCAAACGCCCTGCCCGGCGATATCACCGGCCAAACTTCGCCAGTTCACCGCTGGTATCGCATCCCCATTACGCATCTTGCCAAGGCCCGAAGATTCATCCTACACTGAAAAATGGCACAAGCAATGCTCATGGACAATGCTGTTCCACATCTAAGCGTGGCCGAGGAGTTTCGTCCAATGCCAGTGTGGTACACAACGAGGTTCGAGCTCCCAAATCACACCATCATCAACCGATACGAGGGACGGAATATCCGACTCGAGGACAACGACTCTAGAACTGCTGAGTCGCGTTTGGATCTAAGTTTCCCATCACCCGAAAATTTCGACGTTGTCAGAAAAAGATATAACAATGTTCGCCACCCCGTTGTTGACCAGGTCGAAACACTTGCCGTCCCCCAAGGCGCTGACGGTCAGAATCTTGGGGCACGGCTGGGTACTTTCATGTCTCTGTCTCGGTGTCACAATGGATTGAGTCGTATTCGAGACCGGCAAGTGCTGCAGCCAACTGAATTATATTATCTTCTGGTCCGAGAGCTTGCCTGGGTGCAGCGAATCCCCCCTGCGTTTCAAGGTCCGATTGAGTGCGGAAAGTGGTGGGTGGCTCCCCATCCGTATAACATACTGGCGGGCGCCTCCCAGGCGGTCCACACCCAGGCCCAGTTCCGGTTAGGAGACTCCCGAATCCGAGACAACGCTGCGTATGGAGAAAGGAGCCAGGACGTGCATAATTTCAGGAAAGCAACCTTCACGCTACATGTCGTGCATCGCCACCATCCGGCCATCCCGGGATGGAATTACTTCGCCCTACTTATCTTCCGGAAGGCAAGTGGAGACCTATGGTATCTTGATAGCACGTCGGAATCACACTTTCCCTTGCCCCAAGATCAGGAATGGAGACGGCGAGCACCCGCCGAGGCCAGGGCAGAGTTCGTCCGCTTCCTGCGGCGATCTGGGGCAACCAGGGACGCAACCGACGGTATCCCTGACCCAGTTGAACCTGAGGGCCTGCCAAAGCAGCCCGTGTCTGAGGGGGATTTTGAGAGTTGGCTGAGCTGCCTGCATGTCGTCCTCAGCGCTGTCGGATTCGTTCGATTCGGGGTTTTGAGCTGGGGCAATGTCACTTCCTGGAGAATAAAAAAGTACCAGTACAATGCCGACTTTTCCGAGGACGGCAACGCAGTATATAGGGAGGTGGTCAAGTCTCTGCACAATCTGATGGGGATGGCATATGATGAGGCTCAGTTTGACGATATTGAGAGCCAAACACCCCCGATGGAGCAACGTGCACGACATGAAGATGTTCTTTCACTACCCCCTCTCCAGGGGCGCAGCGGGAGGGGAGGCTACAGAACCGGAGGGAGGGACGCCTCTCTTCCTCCAGTGCATCCAAATCCAAGACCAAATCCAAGACCGAATGCAAGTATACGGTTGCCTCCCCGGGCCCCTCCTCCCCCACAAGGGGGTAGCGGAAATGGGGCCGAGCGAGGAGGCAGAGGCGGAGAAGGGTCGGGCATAAACCTCGGAGGTGGGAGACACATCCGGTTTGAAGATGAGGACGGGCGAAGAGATTGCACGTGCTGTCGGAATTGTAGGTGTGGCCAGCAAAGCGAAGGCATTGAGCGAAATCCAGCGATCGGGGAGAATGACAGGAGCGGGCTGAACGAAGGCGCCCGCACCGGACGGCAGCGCGATACCATGCAGGGTGGGAGGGGTGTTCTGAATCAACCTGCCGTGCAGAACCAAGGTCTCGCCCAGAACCAACCCCAAGGGGAGAATTACGGTAGAGGGCAGAACGACCCTGGGAGGGGGCTCCACGGACAGCAAGAAAGAAGCCGCGGAGCTATCACGGTGGCGAGGGGTCCCAGAGAGAGAATTAGTTCAAATTTGGCGACAAACCTTACTCTAGTACGTACTCCGACAAGTAATCCCGCGAATCCCTATGCCCACCGTGGCCGCGGAGCCGCGACACTGCCAACAGAGGGAATTCCGCGGCGATCGACCTCGATACCATCACAATCCCCCAAATCCATCAGTGAGGTAGAGGAAAGTGACAGCGACAGCGACAGCCAAGAGGACCTGCAACCCCCGATACAGCACCGAAGGAGACAACTCAGTGCGCAACGGGGGTCCGCTGTGGCCCCCGTTTTGCCGACGCCATCATCATCGCCACGCCCGGGACATAGGACCTCGGCTTCAAGAGGAGGGCCTTTACCGGGTGAGTCTTCACGCGGGCGCGGTGGGACCTCTGGTCAGCGTCCGTTTGGTGAGCAGCCGGTAGGTCAAATTCGGCCCAACAAGCGGGCGCGTGTGGATGAGGAAGAGGATGATGATGAGGACGAGGGCCAGCCAAGGCAATCCAAGAAGGCAAAGGGGGTGTTGGAACCGCGGCGCAAACAGCGGATACATCGGGACGAAGAAGAAGATGACGATGATGAGTATGGGGGCCAGCCAAGGCAATCTATGAGGCCGAGGTTCCCAGGCAACGTGCGTAATAGATCTAGGAATAATCCGGTCCCTAGTCATCCACCACAGCCTCAACCGAACCCGACTAGTACGGTTGCTCGTCCCGGTTCGAGAAGTTCCGAACACCGAGCTCCACGTTCAAGGACCCGAACCCCACAAATAGCTCCGCACCCGAGGCCGAGACGTTCTGCAAGCCAGGCTCGAGGCTCAAGCACGGTACTAGTCCAACCAAAAGCTCCGCGCCCAGGGCCAGGACCTTCCCAGAGGCAAGCTCGGAGAACAGCTGGTCCAGCCCAGCAACAAGCCCCCATCCAGCAGCAGCCACCAATGCAACCGCCAGCTCCTGTCCAGCAGCCTCCTGCCCAACAACCACCTGTTGTTCAACCGCCAGCTATGGCCCCATTAAGAAGAAGTGGGAGAATAAGAAAGCAGCCGGCGCGGAGTTACCGTTGATAAGCCCTTAAGTATTACTAGCCTATATCTCATAGTTTCTATTATGCTCCTTTAGAAACGTCAGAACCAATTGTAGAAGCAATGGAAATCAGGTACAAGTAGAAGGTGAAGTTCGTGTGCTGCTCATAGCAATATAAGTACGAAGGCTCGGGCCAGAAGAAAGGGTGCCCTTAGCTAGTGCGAAATATGGCTTACTGTTAATGCCATCTATGGTTTTAGTTGTGGTAGGCCATCTTAGATTCTGTAAAGCTCTGCTTACATTTTAAAAGACCTTGCTGTATTTTGAAAAGGCGTTGCTGCATTCCGGGAAGGCCTCCTTAAATGCTGGGAAGGCCTGTAATGTGGTAAGTCCAGTCGTTACAGTTACAACACAGGGCCGTGTGAGGATTCCAAGAACGTGTTTTCGCACGGAGATATGAGACCTTTTCTTTCGACCTGAGTCTTCGTACATATAAAAATGAGATTTCTCATTAGGGTATCGTTACTCCGATCATTCCGTCCCGCGCAACCAACCCATTGGAACTCCAATCCTAAAAGCCAACTTCCCAATCATAACACATTATCCCAACGAACTCATTGCAAAGGAAGGTAAAACTCCTTATCGCCTCCCATACCCAAAGCCTCTTCCGCCCCTTGAAACCTGCTGCGTCACCACCGTCGTCGTCCGAATCCCCCTTCCAAGCCCGCCATCCCCATTATCCCGCCTCCCCTCCTCCGCCGCAACAACACTAACACTATACCCCGCCGCCACCTTCGGCCCGCGGCTAGCCCCCTTCAGTGCCCCAAACTCAATATCCTCCTCCCCGCTACTACTCCCCCCGCGAAGCCCACTGCCCCCCTCGCTCCCTAAATCCATCTCCTTGATCTTGAACGAATTCCCCGCATTCTGCGAGACATATGGCTTCGCGCCCCTTGCGTCACGACCGACCGTTGAGTGGCCGGCTCGAGAGCGCACGGCGGAGGATGCGCCGAAGAGACGCGGCATGATGGCAATGAAGATAGGACGAAGCGTTGGTAAGCAGGCTGCCAAAACTCCGGTAGTGAGCTCAAGGAACGACCAAGTCGCAGCATCGACGTTGTCGTACATCGGATCCGGGGTGTCGATCGCCGTCCGGAGGGTTTTGATGCGATAAATCGACACCGCGCAGGGGAAGAACCCGAGGCAAAACACCGCAGCGAGCATGATCTTCTGCCGCTTAGGCAGCTGCAGAGACTTGATCACCGGCATCGGCAGCGTAAGAATAGTAAAGTCGCTGACGAGGTTGACGCCCGCCATGATGTACCAAATCGTCGGCGCATCGAGACACTTCCCGTTGATGGAGGTGTCCCAGAAGGCGGCGACGGGCTGGCAGATGAGCGTGAGCAGGAAGGCGAGGGCGACGGCCCACGCGACGAGGAAGCATAGGCTAAAGAGAGTGATGCGCTGCATGATGGGATTGGAGAAGAGGCGCTTGTATTGCAGGAGTATGGAGACTTTGGTGAGGCAGACGGCGATGTTGTAGACTACGATGGAGGCGTAGAAGGACTTCATGTAGGGAACGAGGTTTGAGGGTGGGACCATCCAGGTGTGGTGGCCGAGGCCGTATTTGGCTTCTGGTAGGGGGTTAGTGTGGGGTGGTGGTTGGTGTGAGAGAGGGAGAAAGTACCTAGGCCGATGGCGATGGCGGAGGCTAGGGTGAGAACCTGTGCGGCGACCATGACACCGTCATCACGACCGAAGCAGCGGAGGATGAAGAGCCGGGCGTAGCATCGCATGCCCACGGCGACAGTGGAGATGATGGAGAAGACGGAGAGGATGATGACGATTTCGCCGAACCGGGACTGGCCGTTCAGCGCTGGGTTTATGATCATGTTGGCCATGTTGGTATTGATGTTGTTGATTTGCGCACTCGACTTCGAGTACTACGCAGGTAGCATTTGACGGTAGATATTCGCACGACAGGAGAGGTGGTGATATGGGCAACAGGGGATCAAGATCAAAGCCAGGAGCCGGAGGATCTTGGCCAAGACATATAAATATGTCGTCGATCTCAAGGAGTACGCTCAACTGCCCCAGTGATGTGCGTTTCGGATCGCAAATCACCTTGATTGGCGATGTTTCCCACATGGGGCTCGAGCTCTGAGGAACTGCTCCCAGGGCCCCTGACCCACATCCAAACATCCAAAACCCCAATTCCAATGGTGTGCACCACACGGCATGGACAATTGGCTATGTATGGATTGCGTTTCAAAGCCATCAGCCTCTCGGTCCGGGGTGTTGTTGGTGGAGGCTTATTGGCGACAGGGAGCGCATGTGGCAGCACGGGATGCCACCACCAGCACTTATCACCATCTCTCATCTGCTCCGCGCCAACTAAGTGGCCCAATTCCTCTTTCCAAGATTGATATAGTGTGAAATATGCCCGAGCCCTCCATAACCGATAACTGGCAAAAGCCCCGAGCCGCAGCAGACAATCAATTTGAAGTGGGAGTTCCTCGACGAGCAGCCCCTGAGATAGCGCACGGACGGCAGTCGGAACCTGGTTTTACCCCCAGCCCGTGCCCGACGCAATAGCAACCGTGAGCTTCCCAACCGGCATGCGTCCCTCTTCGGTCCTGAGACTTTGACACCTTTCCCAGGGACGTGCGCAGATCTGGCCATCAACGCCCAAAGCCGTCCCAGTGGTTAAGGGATCCGGATTTGGCTGCCCATGCGATTGGATTCGCACAATCGCCGAGTTGAATGGTTCGCTGGGATCAGGGCCTCTCCGGGAGCCGGCCGAATATGGGGTATGGTTCCTTTTAAGTGCTGGAATTGGAATTCGCTACCGTGTTGGTACAGCCAGAGCCTCAACAGTCGGTTTCTGAAACCTTCTTCCTGTCCTCACCGTAGTTTAAGGCCACGACTATTGCGGCAGGTCGGTAAGTCGGCAAACTGTGCGACAACTGGCATTGCCAATCTGCCGACTGTACGGGCTGCGTTCGGTCTCGGCGTATGACATGTGACCGGGAAAATCGCCAGGAAGGACCCTGGCGGCTCGTGGCTTTTACCGATGTGCCCAGACACCAGTCTTGACACTGCAGAGATCTGAGGAACGTTTTGCTTGGCAAAAGTTGTCGCGGGTTCTCCCTCAATTGGTTCGGTTGATTCGATTCGTCTTGGAGCTGAAGATTGCCTGCGATGGAGGCAGCGAGAACCCCAAGAACGTGACGTTGCATTGTAAAAGTTGCCTGTTGAAGGACTTGACTAGACTATAGAAGAATGGCGGTTGGCAAAGGCGGCTGTTATTTCCCCGTAATCTTTGTAAGAGCTGAAAGCTGTCTCACGAGGTTGATACCGCTCCTAGACTCAAGTCGGCAGCTACTTAGCCAAAATCTTTGAAGCCCCTGGAAACGTCAGATATGCATCCCTCCCGGTCAGGGGCTGGGCAACGCCCGTGACGTTGGGGTCGCCGCCAACGAAGTTAGCAGGGAAGCCGATATCGAATGGTCTTAGGCTCTCGAGGAAATCCATCTGTTCGTCGGTGAGGTTGATGTCCAGGCCTTCAATGTTGCCGTGCAGCTGCTCAACCCTTCTCCCCCCTACGACAGGGAACACGTTGTAGATGCCGTGCTGCGCCGCCTTCTTGAAGACGTAAGCTAGCGCGATCCTTGCTATCGAGTCCGTTCCGTGCTCTGACGCAACCTTGGACAGCGCCTCGCTGATTTCGACTTCTTCAGGAGACTGAGACGAGCCTAGTAGCGGACGCAGGGAATCCCCTTCCTTCTTTCTGTCTTCGATTTCCTTCGCAGTTTGCCACCGTCCAGCGCCCAGGACTCCCCACGGGGCAAGCGCCATTCCGAAACTGCGGGCCATGGGGAGTATGTCTCGCTCAAAGTCACGAGCGAGGACATTCCACCGGCCAGAATAGACGCTGAACTGTGTCCTCCCGTGGGCTTTGGCGTACATGTTCGCCGCACTGGCAACCCAGGCGGGCGCGTCGCTTATTCCAAGATACAGCACCTTCCCATGCAAGACAAGGGCGTGAAGCGAGTCCATGACCTCCTCGATAGATGTCGTGTAGTCCCACCAATGCACGTACAAGATGTCAATGTAGTCGGTCTGCAGTCTGCGCAGCGAGTCGCGCACGCTCATATGCAAACTGCGTCTGTGGTTTCCGCCCGAGTTTGCCGTGCGGCCTTTCTTGCCCTCGCCAGCGGCCACGAGCTGGCAATCGGCCGTGTATTTGGTGGCGAGGACGACTTGGTCGCGGATGCCGCCGTCGCGCTGGGTCATCCATTCGCCGATCCAGGCTTCAGACTCGCCGTTCTGGTACGAATTGGAGGTGTCGATGAAATTGCCGCCCGCCTGTGCGAAATGTCAGCTGCTGCAGTGCGACCATTGCATAATGGAGCACAAGATGAGTCGGCAAAAGAGAGACAAAAGGATACGGTACTCACGTCGAAATACGCGTCGAGCAGTTCAAAAGCGCGCTCCTTGGTCATGACACCCCATGCCTTTTCCCACGCTTGACCAAGGTTACCTCCTCCCAGCGCCAAAGGGGAGACGCGGAGCCCAGACGTCGACGACAGGATGCGCAGGCGTCCCAGCTCAGTGGGCGGGGCATCTGGTTGAGCGCTCCTTCCAAAAGGGTCAGACATGTTGCAATTGCACACTCAATTGGGGCTTTCCAGGTCTGGATCTGACTGCAAGAATCTTTGCGAAAATTATCAAAGAATCTTCAACAAGCCGACTTCACGTTTGGCTGCATTGACTTCCGGTGCGCCGGTCCCGGCCCAGCGTCGCATCGGCCCCATGCGGAGCACCTCACCGTCGGCAGTTGCGGATGACAAAACCGCGGTTCCGCACTGGGGGTGTCGCTCTGGGCCGTTGCCGTCCACTCGTTGGGAATGCTGCACTGCCCCAGGTCCTGTCTCCGCATTTTCGTCCGGTTCGTCAGAGTCATGGCCCGTACCACCAGCTGCGGGCGCGTTTCTCCGCACCGTTTTCAGCGCTGCGATTATTGGCCCCAGTGCGCATGGTTGCCTTGTGTCAAATTACGTAATCGCGCCTTGGCGCCACGGAACCGCAGCGCGGCCGAGCACCAGAGCTTCGCTTGGCTGAGAGGACGGCTCCCGGAATACAACAAGACTTGATGGCGGTAATTACTGTGTTCTTGGTTGACTGCGTTGAATTCAACACCTTGCGGCTGCCTGCACGATGCAGCCGTCGGGCAAATCAGGTTCATGTCCGACACACTGCATCGACTGTCCTCAGCGACAGCCAATCGAGCCGGTCTGTGATCGGATGGCACCGCCCCGGTCGGGGCAGTGAGCCAGGGAACCAGGCCAGCATCACCTGGCCTTGAGACTAAGAACTGTGACATAAAAGGGAGCAAGGGGCCCGCCGTGGACCTCAACGCCTACGGTCTCGGCACCTCTGCTCCCATTCAGCCTCCCAATATGGCAACAGAAAACAGCATCGGCGACCTGCTCGCATCCGGCGACGAGCCGTTCTCGGTGATCGAACGTCTCGCCGACGCCATTCGCTCCGAGGACGATGTGCGCATCAGCGACGAGGACCGCCAGCGGCTGGTCCAGGACCTGTACGAGGGACCCAAGCAGTGCGCGTGCTGCGTGGGGGGAGCACGCCATTTATAAGAACATCGCATGTGATATTAGTGCTAACAGAATTGACTGCAAGAGGAAATCTACCTGATTACTTCGAGTCGCTATCATTGCTCTCACTATCCTCAGCGCTGCCCTCTTCGTCATCTTGCGAGACGAAGAACAACAATTCCTCCCATCCAAATGGCGGGGGGATCTCGAAGTCGTTCTCATCCTCCTCTTTCGAAGTGGCCTTCCAGTTCACCCACCTCACAAAAGGCCCAGCTCCAGGGGTCTTAAGCATCAGCTTATTCTCAATTCGGAGAATATCCTCTTCCGTATACGGGCTTTTACCAACCCAGCCCTCGATAAGTGCGGTAAGTGGCGTGAACGTGCAGCTTCGGTGTAAAGCAGCACACTGAAGACACTGCTGATTGGGCTACATTGTGGAATTTTCGTCGTCATCCGCCTAAGTCGCCTCTTCAGGATGCATGAGTCGCACTCCTGCCCTCCCTCTCTGTTGGCAAGCTGCGCGCTGAGCATGTCGATGGAGAAAATGGGAGCTCCCGGGCGCATCCTGGGGAAGGTGAACTGGAGTAAGTCGTTGACAGGGCTCATAAGCCAAGTCGCCATCCATTCATCGTTGTGCTTTCGCGTCGCTTCAACTGGCGCGGGCACTTCCTCTGGCTCAGAGCGAGGTTCCCATGTTACCGTCTGCTTCAAGTGGTCGATTTCGAGTGTTTGGATCATGGGGAGGCAGCCTTTTGACCACAATCGCTGAAACCCACCAAGTCGAGCGTTGGGGCAAGTCTGATCCCGCAACATCTGAATAAGGCCCGCGACATTGTGCCAGGCCCACATGAGCTTGCTCGCATCACCATGCAGCGACATAGGTGACCATATTCTCTGTAGGCCCATCTCGCTGTAAACAATAGGCGCAGTCTTCCATTTCCCCTCAGAAGTTAGCCACTCGATCCTGACACCCAGACAGTTAGGGGCGGAGAAGCCCTCGTATGGTCCGAATGAGGTGAACGACACGAATGGGCGACTGTGTGGGCCATCTTTCATGATCTCGAATGCCAGAATGGCATTAAACCCCTTCCCTGTCCGCATGTGCTCCTTGCAGATCGAAGCAACAATCTTGCGGGATAGATTCTCTGGGACACTCATTCTAAAGCGGCGTATGGTTGAGGCAGTGCCATCAGCCGCTGTGCTAGGCCCTCGAAAACAGGTCTTCGTCCGGTGCGCGTGTTGCCCAGCCTTATTTAGGACCCCGAACCAATGGGCGGATCTGAAGGTTGTCATATGAGGAGTGAGCGTGCCGGGAGAAGGGGTAACAATGACGAGGCCTACTTTGCTTGGGTCCATATTTGTTTGCTTGTCGAATAAAAAACTCCATAATGGACTGTCCAAGTTGCAGCCATAAGCCTCCTAGTAAGACTGAAAGCCAGTATCGAAGTTGCGGACTTTGCGTTCGATCTGGCTTAAGAGCCGAGCTTTGGGCCCCAGGACCGCTTTACCGGCTAATTTGCCGAGATCAGTATTCCTAGCATCGCCGGCTATCCATAGCGTATAGCTTTTCAGCATCAAGATGCAGGTTTGTTCGATCATCCGGCTGACCATGGGCGTATCCCGATTCAGTGACCCAAGAGGCGCGTGAACCAGGATCAGGATATAATGACGACCTGTGCCTCGCTTGGCGATGTCGTAGTGGTTGGGTTTGCCTTCGACCGACGGGAAAGATCGCTCCATGTCAGTCATGTGAGTCCGATCGCGACTCTGTATGCCCCTGGTCCAACCAACATAGATTGCATGCTTGTCGGGATCACCGTCGATTTGAGTGTAGACTCTGGCATATACAACATCTTTGCCGTCGCCTGGCCACGTCGAGTCTTGATGCTTGCACGTCTTCACGAGACTCTTCATTGACATGTTCTCGTCCTGAAGAGCAAGACGGAACTTCTCGTGGAATGCTGGAGGTGGTTAGCGCAAATGTCACGGACATGAAGGGATCTAAATGGAAGTGAACACTCACCATTGCAAATCTTATCCACTGAAGGAACAAATGTCTCCTCAGAGAACATTCCCTCCGCGTCCTCAGTTGAAAGACCCAAATTGGCCAGCTGTTGTCTGTTTTCGCGAATCTCCAGCCAGAGTCGCTTGATATAGCGCTGGAACGGCTCCCTTGCTCGCTCCACTCTAGGGTCGGGCGTTGCAGCTGTAGCCCGGCCGAAGTATCCTTGTTCTCAGCCAACTCGTCCAGTTTCACTGGCAGCAGGCGGTAATTTTCGCCGAAATGAAGCCTCTCTGCCGGGCAATAGACTGTAATTGAATTGTTAGAGACGCAAGTAAGACAGCTAGGCAGCCTTTGGGATGTACTCACCCACGAATGCTTTTCCATCGTGGAAGAACTGTGTCAACCAGGTGTTTTTGCGAGCCCGGTGAGGGTTGATCGCAAAGCCTTGCTGGTATGCCCGGAGCACGAGCGGTTCGGACCCCAACTCTGAAGGGTAAACGACTACTATACGGTGAAAGAAACGTCAGCCATATTTCAGTGCACACTGAGACATAGGGGCGGCATACTGTCATTTTGGGGGACCTGGAAATCGCAGCTCATCTCAATCGCCCGCCATTCCGTGACGTTCCTGTTGGCGACGTTGGCAGGGTCGGGGGTTCTGCCGGACCGTAAGGATTCCATGACGCCATCAGCAAACCGCGCTCAAATCCTCACCAGTAGTTCAGACTGAAATCCAGCGTGGGGGAACTCTCTTAGAATAGTCACTCGTATCTGGGCGGCGTGGATTCCAAGTCCTAACAGTTTCATGACTTGGATGGCAGCACACGCACACCGCCATATTACAAGGTAAATTCATATTCGGCAGAACCACTGGACGTACATGTACCTTCCCTGGGAGGAAGATAATTGCATTGCCGGAATGACAAGACCGTCCATGTCGGGACACATTTATTACACGTCGACGCGTCAAAATGGACGTGACGGGACGTGACCGTTGAGTAGGTACCTAAGTTGGGAAGGAGCAGTGAAATACCTACCAATGTTGGGAAGCAGCAGTGAAGTACCTCTGTTTAATCTCTTCTCACCTCGGGCAACTTCTCATCCGAAGTTCCCATCACCAGTCTGAATCAGGTACAATAATTCATCTTTTTATATTCATCTCAATATCGGACGAAAGCACCTGACAAAATGGCCTCTTCCGGTGATGCCGCCGCGACCACCACCACGGACTCCCGCGAGGGAGTCAATGCGCCCGTGCCCGGTATGTGAACACTGCTCGGCCTCAATTTCGTCTTCCTTCCCCTCCACCCAGTCACAATCGCCGACACAACCGCCGGGCTGTATTTCGTCTTCCCCTACTGCATTTACTGCCTTCCCCCCGCCCAGTCATCACCGCCAATTCAGACTGCCCCCAGGAAACAGGAGGCCGTGCACTTCAAGCATTCTGTTTCTTTGGAACTTTCACCTGAATTGAAGCTAATTGCAGATCAAATTACAGACGCCGAGGTGGAAGATGCTTTCGCCAAAATTCGTGCTCGTGCTGCAATCGCAGCATTGAAGCGGGGCTCCGCCCATTTATATGAACACCTACCAAACACTGAGATTGTTTGGGATATGTACCACGACTCGAAATCTCCTTACGTCTGCCGTGCTTGCGAATGCCACGGCCAGGGTTTTAAGTTGAAGTCCGGCCTCAGGATGCATTTAGCCAGTAAACAACATCGGGTCAGCGCAGACGCATACTGAATGTCTCAGGAGTACCTTACCTGACCTTACCTGTGCATTGATGCAGGACCGCGAAGCCATAGCCACGCGAAGAAAGGCGGCCGAGGCCAAAGAAGATCGCACGATGAAGCACCTGGGGCTTCTCCCAGAGGTCCGGAAACGGGCCTTTGTCCCAGATTCAGACACCGACATGGAGGAATGTAAGTTTACTCTACATGTATCCCCCAGCATCACCCACGAATACAGTGCTGACAGCAATTGAAGGATCTCGTCCCCATCACCATCACCTATCATTACCCACCCGGGCACCTATCCTCACCTATCATTTATCACCAATAATAATTCCCTGGCCGCCGGTCGAACGGCGTCGAGCTGAGCCACAACATTCTTTAGTTGCACGTCAAGATCGGCCATGGTCTTTTGAGCCGCCGCAATGTCCTGCTGGCTCTTGGATGCAACCGAACATTGAAACCAACCTTTGGAAGATGCTCTACTGACTGTTCTAGGTGGCGGACTTGTCATCCTACTCGCCGGCGGTCCTGGTGTCGGCAAGACCATGACGGCGGAGTCGGGTACGTACCTCAAATGAGCCACCGCGGCGAACATACTCATCCTAACTCTTGAAATTTCAGTTGCTGAAAAGATCAACGCACCGCTGGTTAAAATGGAGCTATCGCAACTCACTAGGGCCGTGGTCAACCAAACCGCCCACGCCGTGCCGGGCCAGCCCATTCCTGTGCGAGACGACAGAAATATCGATGACGAGTTGAGCACGACTTTCTCGCAAGCTGCACGCTGGAACGCTGTTCTCCTCATTGACGAGTGCGATATGTACCTCGAGGAGCGCAAAGACAACACCCCTGAGCGCAATCACGGTGTCTCTCAGTTCCTCCGCGAGCTCGAGTACTACCCATCGCTGTTGTTCCTCACCACCAACCGTGAGAAGGTGTTGGATCCGGCTGTCAACTCCAGAATTCACCTCACGATCCGGTATCCAGAGCTCGACAAGGAGTCGCGCGTGAAGATCTGGAAAACATTCTTGAGCCGAGAAGAAAACTCAACTGTCACCGAGGAAGAGTGTGACAGTCTGGGCGACATCAACATCAATGGGCGCAAGATCAAGAATATCACCAAGACGGCGCGAATCATGGCGAAACGTGCTGGTTATGGGATCTCCTACAGTGACATCAAGAATGTTATGCGTATCACAGAGGGCCTGGATATTTGAGTCATCTTGTAGGGGGGGACTTCTCGGCACTGTGTGCGCCTTTTGTGTCAATCAAATTGAGGACAGGTTCTGTGTTGTGATAAATGTTGAGGTTTCGGCTATAGCTCTTATGATGCAAGTCATCAATGAAAATAACTCCAGATCATCGCCGGACTCGTGGCTGTTCCTTGATTTTCTTCTGGCTTGGACACGTATAGCTCCGTCTGACGGGCATGCATCCCGTCTGGACGATGCAGCACTGTGACTCGAAATGTTCCAAAACGTCATCCCCGCATATCAATACCACAAATGTGCAGTTGGTTGCACAAATGGGGAGGTGCTTACCGCGCTGACCAATTACCTAAAGACCATTTCCTCCTACAAAAGCCCCGCCTCTCTCAAAACCCTTTCATCCCAGCAACCAACACAACATCCACGAACTGATCCTCCAAATCCACTGCAGAATCTCAACTCCAACAACACCCCCAAATCTACCCACACACAAACTCCCTTACAATGGCCTCCCAATCCAACCCCTCACCACCAACCGACACCCCCTTCCCCCTCAAACTCACCTGCCACTGCGCCCGCATCACCGTCTCCTACCCCTCTAAGCCCCCCACCCTCAACGAATGCCACTGCACCGTGTGTTACAAATACGGTGTCCTCTGGGGGTACTTCCCGCCTGAAGAGGTAACGATCACCGAATCAGACGGCGCTACGGTCGAGGCATACATCCGCTCGGATGAGGGCAGTGAAGGGGATATTGCGTTCAAGCGGTGCAGCCACTGTGGATGTGTTGTTGTTTGGATGGCGGCGGGGAAGTGGGAGGGGAAGGGGTCGAAGATGGGGGTTAATTTTCGGATGGTGGGGTGGAAGGCGGTGGAGGGGATTCCGAGGCGGTTTGGGGGGAAAGAGTAGGGGGTGCGGTGTTTGGGGAGGCGGATTTGAGTTGGGTTCAGTTGTTTTGAAGGTTGGGAAGCACAGATTCTATTGAAAAGCACGGGTATCTGCGTGTCTGGGACACCCTATTGGACGGATGAGAACTTATGTGTACCACCACCACCCACCACGGAGTATACCCAAAGGAAACATCAATCCCAATCCGTATCCGTACTATCGCCATCATCGCCACTCTCACCATCGCTCGGCCACCCAAAATCCAGCACCGCGTCCGGCGCATTCGTCCACCTCTTCAACATCTCCTCGGGCTTCATTTCCGCCTTCTCCACCTCCGCCTTCCAATCCCTCCATAGCCCAAGCCTCTTCATCTCGCTCCCTAGCCACTCCCCCTCCTCCTCAGACTCGTCACTGCTACTGCTACTGTTACTACTACTCACACTCCTCTTCCCACCCTTCTTCCCCTTCTTATTCGCCATCCACCTCAACACGCCCTTGTCCTTCCCTGATCTTGGCATCGGCATCGGCGGCAGCGGTGGAGTAGGACGCGAAGCCGGAGTCGGAGCTGGGAGTCCGAATCCAGGGGGGAGGCTTCCCAGCGGGGGATCGCGAACAGAGTAGGACCTATAAACGGTCTGCGGGTGGCGGATCTCGATTGTTATGCCGGGCTTGATGGTGGATTCCCAGATGCGGCCAGGGATGACACAGCCGTCGAGGGTGAGATCGAGGCAGTCCCAAGCAATAGGAATACACGTTTCCGCGAGAGAGGGATTTAGAGAGGCGCTGGGCTGTGTCAGTGGAGGGGTATAGGTAAGGTTGAAGGAGAAGGGAGAAAAGGGTTTTACATCAAATGTGCGGCAGTGCTCGTAGGGAATACGGAGGCGACGGCCGCTGGGAGGGATGTCAGTAAGTTTTTTCAAAATGGGAGGCCTTAGGTGACATGCTGCTGGTCGATGATATAGACGGGTTCAACCTCTTTGTCTCCGACAGAAACATAAAAGACGACTGCTGGGTCGGCGCCGTACCCGCGCTCGGGCTGCACAACAATACCTACCACATATCTCTCGAGGCCGTCACGCTGCTTCACAAAGAGTAAGACGGAACCAAGATGCGCTTGTAGTTGTGGGTGCAGGCCTGTATAAGCGTCCAAAACTGTGGAGTTGTTGTCTTTCGTCAAGCGCTGGAAGCTCCGGGTGATTTCATCAGGCGCGAAATGCAGTTGAAACCCGCGGGCACTGCCTTCTTCCAACATATACGCCTCTAGGCGAGTGTTGTTATCCCATCGAGGGGGTGGGACCTTGATCCAGGCCCCGGAGAATATGCCGCGAATCCAGCGAGGCAGTTGGGATTTGTTGGCTTCTTGAATGGTGATGGGCTCCCCCGTAGACGGTGGGTCCTGGGTTCATCATAAGGGGGCGTTTCTCCTTCTGGACCACCAAGCGCAGGTGACCTGTCGGCACTATTTTGAACCGGCGTCTGGGCCTTGAGCTGTCCGTCAGAACCAGCCTCCTCTAGAATCCCCGTCTCGTCTAGTTTCGCTGAACCGCCGCCTGGCTCGCTCCCCCCCGCCGAGGATGCGCCTGCTGACTCGCTGTTCATTTGAACGGGTCGCATCACCATCTTGCAGTGGGTTATACGACATGGGCCCAGTGCGCCCCTCGGATTATCATAGGTAGGTTAGCGAAAAGTCAGCCGCAAGTTTTCGGCGTTGACTGCATGTTCTGATCCAACGATTGCGCAGCTGCCATCAGGGCCATTGCTAGGTTTCCGATGACAACTCTGCCATAGGCCACATTCGTTTCGATTGGGGCGCTCCTGAAATTTCAATACGGTGTTGATTGCCCAAGCCAAAAGCTCAGTTGAGACTTTAACGCATAGCCCGTTGCAAAAACCCAGCAAAGTCGTCCACGCCCTGTGGCTCATTGATCCAATGATCTCCATCTTCGTATTCCTTCCATTCAACCCCAAACCCGAGCTCTTTCAGCGTATCGCGCATGCGTATGCCGTTCTTGATACAGATGATCGAGTCGTCTCGAGAATGCTCCAGAAAAATAGGCGTTGTGGTGAGACCTCTTGAAAGCTCTTGGGGTTCCTTACTGGTGATAGCGCTGACGAGTGGTAGCCAGCTGCAAAACCCACAGACACCCGCAAACCCCCCATTGCCATCGACGAAGAATACGTTCAGTGCCCTAAAATATGTCAGCGAGCCGAGGCAATCGCCCCTTCGTGCATCTTACGTTGCAAATCCCTGGCTGATTCCGCCGAGGAATATCCGGCTCCTCGGGACGGACTTCTCTTCGTTTTTGATCTCGCTCGTCAGGTAATAAAAGCTCGATCTCAATCCTGGCATCTGCAAAGATCCATTCTCCTGCGGGTCGTCGGTCGAGGTCATTTCGAACCATGCTGCCCTGTCGCCGAACTGCTCAGATCGGACCACCCTCCACCTCGCCTGCGGGAACACCCATTTGATGGTGGGAAAGAGCGCTGGGAGAGTGCGGTCTATTTCGGTCCCTGAGGCCTCACTTTCGAAGAATTCCGATGCAAATTCTTTTGCATTGCTACCGAGGCCGTGCAGGAGGATGACGGTGTGTGTGTGACTGTAGCCCACAGCGGGGCCGACGACATAGGGTGGGAGTGGCATCTTCGAAGGCCGAATATGCTGTGAGTCGATCAATGGTGAGTTTCGGGAGGAAACAAGAAGCGGGCAACATCGATGGCGTCGATGGCGTGGATTCGGGTGTGGTCAAAGGAAAGTTTTCCGAAACTGAAAGCTTCTTCTTCCCAGCAGGGCGTCGGGATCACGTGCCAACTTCGAGCTGCAGTGAATGGAGGTTAAATTCTCTTGGCGAGGCGTAGGACTGTTGATGTTCTCGGGCTGCTCTTGCCTCGTGTAGGCATCGGTGTCTCTCTGCTTGATACTGTCTGTGATTCGCTCACTGCCCCGCCGGAGCCTCGGGACAACCAGGAACGGAGCCCGTCCTAAATCGCTGGGGGTGAGCCTAAATAGGAATGAGGAAGGGCCAATCGGGGCATTTGGCGCTCACCGTGACCGTGAATCCCGGACAGAAATCTTCCCTTTTCTCCGTCCGACTGCCCAAAACTCGGAAGGATTCAGTATTGACATAAAAATTGCACGTTCGCTATAAGAGCCATGCACGCCCGCAGGCAATTGGTGAGATAGGATGTTGCCGATTTCAATTCATGCCATCCCACGAACCCGCTAGAATCCGAGCAACCCAAACAGCGATGGCCACGAAACTGGTGCAAAGGGATCCGAAAGATCCGCAAGAAGCTTCTGACACAACCGATATCGAAGTCTCAATTTCCGCCAAACGCTTTGACCGGAGCAAGCGGTTCTGGGCAATTATTGCCACGCTGGCGGTGATGGGTCTGCTGAGCTCACTTGAAAACAGCGTCGTGACGACAGCGCTGCCATTCATTGTCACCCAGCTTGATCTCGGCGCCGACTACATCTGGGTCACCAATGCGTTCTTTCTTACTGCGTAAGGCCCTTCCTGGAAGAACTGCTGGTCATGGCTGACTTAAATTTGCCACAGAGCTGCTGTGCAGCCACTGTTTGGCCAACTAGCGAATATTTGGGGTCGAAGATGGGTTACCATTGTCATTGTCGCCCTCTTCACTCTTGGCAGTGGCATCTGCGGTGGTGCAACCAATGGCGCAATGCTAATCGCTGGGCGCGCCGTTCAGGGAGTAGGCTCGGGTGGGATGAACGTCATCGTCGACATCATTATCTCAGACCTTGTGCCCTTGAGGGAACGGGGAAATTACATCGCTGTCGTTCTTGTCGTTTACTCTATTGGCATCGCCCTTGGCCCCTGGGTTGGCGGCATCATTGTTGCGAACACGAGTTGGCGTTGGGTCTTTTACCTCAACCTTCCAGTGTGTCCATCTTTCTTCAATGCCAATACAATCAGACTCATCGTACTAACATTGGTGGCCGGTGCAGATCGGCGGCACCTCCCTGCTCATGATCTACCTCTTCCTCCACGTCAAATACGACAAGGAAATGTCCTTCTCATCGAAGCTCAAACGTATCGACTACGGCGGCAACGGCCTAATCATTGGCTCCACCATCTCGATTCTCTACGCCCTTACCTACGGCGGCAACCTCCTCCCCTGGTCATCCGGTCGCGTCATTGCCACTCTCGTCATTGGCCTCGCCGGTCTCGCTGCCTTCGTCTGGTTCGAAAACACAGCATTCGTCAAGGAGCCCGTCCTTCCCATACGGCTATTCGAAACCCGCACCTCCGTTGTCGTCTTCATCGCCACCTTCCTGAATTCAGTCATCCTCTACTGGATGCTCTTCTTTCTTTCCGTGTACTTCCAAGCCGTCCTCGGCAGCTCTCCCGCTCGCGCGGGCGTACAGCTGCTCCCAGCTGCGGTGGTCTCCATCCCAGGCGCGATTGTCGCCGTCATTCTGCTCTCTCGCTTCGGAAGATACAAACCGCTGCATCTTGCTGGCTTTGCAATCCAGACCCTCGGTATCGGGCTATGCATCCTTCTCGACAAAGACAGCTCCACGGCAGAATGGGTTCTCTCCCAAGCCGTGGCCGCACTCGGCTCAGGGTTCGTTCTCAACACCCTGTTGCCAGCTGCCCAGGCGCAGATGGGCGAGTCTGACCAAGCGGCCACAACGGCTGCCTGGTCATTTACCCGCTCGTTCGGGAGCATTTGGGGCGTTGCTATCCCGGCTGCGATCTTCTCCAACCGCTTCGCCGAACTAGCTGGGGGTGGCATCACCGATCCTCAAGTGAGGGCCGCGTTTGAGGGTGGAAATGGTGCATATATGCACGCCCTGGCTGACTTTGTGGACTCATTTCCAGAGCCGTCGCGCAGGGAGATTATCACGGTATATAGTGGGGCGCTAAAGCTGGTTTGGCAAGGCGGTGTGGCGTTTTCGGCGTTGTCGTTTCTGTTGGTGTTCTTGGAAAAGGAGGTGAAGTTGAGAAAGGAGTTGGATACGGCCTATGGATTGGAGGAAACCGAGAAGGCAAAGGTTGATGTGACTGGTAAGGAACGTAGTGTTTTGGATGAGGAGAAGATGCCTCGCAGCTGAAATCATGTGTGTGGTTCTTGAAGGGCTGTCGCTTTTTTAGTCAGTTTTAGACTTACGTCTGACACGATCGCTTCGTATGAGAATACTATCCTCATACTACGATAGGAAGCCTAATTCGACAGCCAAGTGTCCCTAATAAATACGGGAACTAGCATCTCGCGGAAACCCTCTCTCGCTGTTGATCCAATCGTATTTCCACCAGTGGAGGTATTTCAATTCAAGATAGCAACATGTGAAGAAGTCAGGGAAGCCAAATTTTCGAGTTACCCCCGGAACACCCCATCTGACAACGTGGAAAATACTGGCCCTAGACAATGGTATACCTCCCTCCTGGAAATAGCATCACACGCCACATTCCTCTGACAAAACATCTATCCGCTAGACGGAATTTCTCATATTTTCCCCCATCCTTTTCACCTTCAACGGGCTCAACCACCCACGAAATCCCCATACCCCGTGTGACAGGTGCCGGGACCCGTTCAACATGGGTGTAGAAAGGGGTGAGAATCAGAGTCGGATGTCCCCGGCCCGTGACAGCGCCATCGACGTCAAAGATGGCGCATTGGTCCTTCAATGTCTCCAGCCTGTCCATTCCACCCTCTCCAAATGTATGGAGGAAATGGAGCGACTGGGTCGCATAATCCCTGGAACAGACCTCTCCTGTGATTCCCGATGCGCTGGTGGGGTATGGAGACACGAGGCTGAGAAACATATCCACGAGCTGGCGGTTGACGAAGGCGAGCATGCCGCGTTGAACCGGCATGTCCAAAAGTTCTGACACTTCAAGTGAGAGCTCAGGGGTTATTCCTTTACGTGTCTGCTCGGAAACCGGTTCGGGCGTGTCATCCACATTGTGGCCCTCGCTTTCGAGGTCAGAATGCAGCCCGTGGGCCTCGTCAAAGAGATCTCCCATGAACTCCGGAGCACGACCCGGGAGGACTTGACCCTGTCGGTTGTCTAGGAACTCGTCGTCTTTGGGTTTTCTCACCAGAGTCGCCGCCCAAAGCCCACCCTTCCTCATCACTCTGTCGATGATCCATTCGCACTGAAAGCTGAACTGACTGTCCTGGTACAGTCTGAACATTGCGCCTCGACTCTCCACTTTCAGGTTTCTAGGAAAATCCTTCACTGAGTGAACAGGCCGTAGCGTTCTCTTCGCATTCATCCACTCCGGGTCCCACACCGACTGCCAGATCGCATCAGCAACCCTTATTTCACCACGGGCGCGAAGGGATTCCAGCATGTCGAAGAGAATCTGAGTGATCGCGCGTTTTCGGCGTTCCATGTGCTCATAAGCGGCTGTGTTGAAGGGGTTTCTTCCACGCGTTTGGGCACGCCGTCTATCCGCTTCAGACCAGGGGGTTGTTTCTATGAGCCGGTCTAGGTCGGAGTTCAGAGAGTCCCACCGTCTTCTGTACTTTATTTGTATGTCCTTGAGCTCGCAAAAGTCTTTAGCCTTCCAAAGGAGACCTGGAAGGCGTATGCTATTGCCCTGTAGGAAGAACGACTCCGGAGCGGCATGACCCAGGTCAGGGCCTCGCGGATTCAGGCAAGCGTCATGTACCCAAGGCATGCTCTGCAGACCGAACTGGAGTATTTCCACTGTATTTGTGCATTCAGTTAGCCTTAACTGCTCAAACTTATGCCAATCAGGTGGAGGGGTCACATACGAAATGTAGACCGTTGAGGAAGAGTCTCATCCCTCAACGGCGCGTCTATCAACATTGTAACCCTACCTTTGTCGTGCAGCTCAGGCGTCAAAAGTGAAAAGTCGCCGTTGATTATGGAGAGAGTCAGCACACACACGGCTAGACTTTTTATGGCTTTGTTCTGCCCAAGCTCGCCGATGTTGAGACGCCTCTCGTAACCGCACATGTTAGCAATGATAGCGAGTCTGTCCGCAACAATCGAGTTCTGCCGGTGGCGAAGACAGGCTAGTGCCATCGAAGCGCTGCATGTTTCCCTCACTTTTGACCCACCAATTGAAAACTCAACAAGGGGACCGTTCTTGGGGAACTCAGGGTGAAGCCACTGCGATCTGTGCAGCGTGTCGAGCAGAGCAGGGTTCGGATACGTTTCTGCCGTCCTTATCAGACCGGCAGCGACCTTCAAGGAGACGTGTAGAATCTGGAAGTCGATACATATCTCTGACGAGGGAGCAACTTCGTGACAAATGAGGCGAAACTCATTGGTCTGGATGTTTCTCTCCTTGGGGAAGAGAATTACCATGTTTCCTGCAGATGCAAAGGCCTCCTGCAGGATCCATGCCCGAGAATTCCAGCGGTCGTTGACGACCAACTCCAGGGCCTCCGTCAAGTGGTCCGAGCGAATCTTCTGGGGCGGTGCGCGCGTCGGTTTACCCCGGGAGCCAAGCGACAATGCTTGGGCGATTTGATCCTCGAACGCCCCCCCTATTAGGGCTTCGAGGTGCCGTTGCTTCAGGGTTGCTTGGAAGAGGCCGATGGTGATATGGGCGCTGAGATAGACAATGTCCATGGCCTGGATACCGATTTGTTGCTCCTCTGCGTTGTCTTGCGGAATACACTCTTGGTCGATCCAAATCATACGGTACCCGTTCTGGGCGGCAAAGGAAACGGCCCGATCAATGGTGCTTTTTGTGGCCCGTATTTCCCGAACGGTTCCGTCTTCCTCAACAACAATGTACGGCTCACTCTCAATGTCAGAACCACCGGTAGACGGCGCCTGTGACGACCAGCAGTATGACACAGCCACAAAGTGGCCGCAAGGAAACTCTTGGTATGAAGGGGGATGGAAAGTATCCATTCCCATGTCCGCATCTTTTTGAACCACTCTGCGTATGCGGAACCTGGTTGCTTTCTTGCGTGAGGGGAACAGTGGGATATGCTCGCAGTAATGGCATGTCAGCTGAGCGATATGTTGGCAGGCGTTGGGCTTGATGCTGGCAGTCGCTGTTTCCTCTGTGGCAGTGATTTCCGCGCCTCCTCTCCCGAGACCCTTGAGAAACTGCTTGCGAGGCCTGTGAGAGTCACAGTAGTGCCCCGGCGGGATGCGGTACCCGGACTCGCATCTACCACAGAGGAGCTTCCTGCCATCTGCATTGGCGCCGACGGTGGCGACTTCGGGGCCGTCGTCGAAGGTCAAGAAGCGGAGTCTCCTGGCCCACGCTTTGGCCAGCACACGACTTGTGGTGTGCTTGGATATTTCTTCAATGGACGCGGAGAGCTGGGCGCCTGTGATGCTGCACGCTGGGTCTTCCCTCGTGTCGTCAATCATGGCGGGCAAGGGCTCTTGGATGAATGCTGTCCTGATCGAGTTGGGCTGCCATGACAAAAGGGCGGGGGAGGCCGAGACGGTAAACGCTACTGCGGAGCGCCCCTGGCGCTTCCAACGACTCGTTCGCTCCTTCCATGCGGGAGGCTACCATGTCAGCCAATCCAGGCCGTCACTCAATCTTGGCAGGCCCACGACCACGGCCAGAAACCATCTCCCCAGCCCCATCATCAGTGGCCTTCAAGGCAACAACATCAGATTTGATACTGTCACACTCCTAATTGAAATGGCATTTCTAAATACGGTACGCACTCGCATCACGCCAAGAGACACTGGAGACCCTTTCGAAAGATTGATCGCTCCATTTCGCATGAGAGACATCTGTCCGGTCGGTAGTTTGCCACAGCACCAGATTCCACTAACTCCTGAGTCGATGCTCGCAACATCTGCCCAGAAACGTGAAGATCTTTCTCCAACTGTTTGAGGATGCGAAGTGTCGAGTCAGCGCTTTTCGGCACACCGATAATGAAGGCTTGAAACACCGCGATCATAGGCCACATGACCGTCATTGATGATGGTAACTTTGCTGATCGCAGGACTACCGGCCGTTACTTGTTTTGACGTCGTACTATTCGTCGGTAGGCTGCGACCAATGCTGGCATACACGAAAACCAACGACAGTTTGAAGTCAATGAGTCGGCTGAGAATGATTTCCAGCGGATAACACGTCCATGTACCGAAGGCACTGGATAGGAACAATGTTGAGCCCGTTGTGAGCTTCCTCGCCACTTCGATAGTGGTAGTATTTGGGAAGGGCGACTTCTCGGTACAGTTCTGACTGATTTTGATGAACGTTTCGACAAGAGTTGGGATTGAAAATGCTTTGGCACCCTCGGTGAGAGCATCTTTAATGCAGTATTGAGCCATCTTGGGAGATGCGTCAGGAGGGTTGCCGACCTTGCATGGAACAGAAGCGGAGTGCACTCGAGGGAAATGACAGAGACAAAGCAACAACTTATAGAGACAGTAATACCTGCCTACCCATATCTCCTCCGAGCACACCATCTGCCTAACTGGAGGCCCGAGCATCAAAAAAGCCTCGCGATATCAGATGGCGCACGGCCTTCGACTTTGTTAGGCTTCGTCAACTCCTGAGAGCTTGGCTGCAGATTCTCGACGTCACATCATTGGTGAGGTGAAGATGTTGGAGGGTACGTGGCTTGAGGAGTTCCACATTCGGCCCGATGTGGCGTTCGAAAATATTGGTTTATTGGGGGCAGCATATATTCCCAACCATTCTTGAAGGCAAGGCTCTCGAAAACGTGATGCAAGGCGAGGGCAACAACCATGCGAACCACAGTTGAAAACTACCCCGCTAGCTGAGAGGGAGCAATGCCATCTTGAAATCAACACAAGCACGAATATGCATACATTAAACTGATGTCTATTACAATGACAACGTGTATTTGTCAAACAATACCCAAAGGTAGATTTAACCCTTCCTAACCATAACAATAATTACTTCCTCGTGATCTCAATCCCTCCCAAACTGAAAATACTCTTCTTTTTCTGTAGATGCGGCAGAGGGCCTCCCATACCAGGTGGCGGCGCAAATCCCATTCCGCCTTGCTGTCCAAACACTCCTGGGGCATACCCGGGTGCAGAGAGATACCCGGGACCCGCGTTCGGCTGTATTGAACCAGGATATTGGTACGCTGTTACTGCGGGCGGGTACTGGGGGTGTTGTTGGTAAGGCTGGTGGTGTTGGACGGGGGTCTGATAAGGGGGTTGCTGATGTGGTGGCGTTTGATAGCTGTTTGGTCGCTGCTGCTGAAGTGGGGAGGGAGGGTAGGCACCGGGGTGATATGAAGGGGCTGAGCCATACCCGAGCTGTTGGGGTTGCTGAGGCTGATGTACCGGTGTTGTCGGGGCCGCCGGGGGCGTCCATTGAACCGGGAGAGGGATCGAGTGCGGCGTCTGTGACGGCGCGGGCGGAGCCCATTGTTGGGAAGGGGGATGCGTCGGAGCGGGTGTTTGCATATGAGGTGGTGTCTGTTGATATGAATGCAGTGCTGGAGGGGGTGCTCCGTATGCTGGGGCCTGAAATTGAACGGGTTGCGCGTGCTGTGCAGCTGCCGGGGGGTTATTCCAAGTTGGTTGCTGCTGGTAGGGTGAAATAGGCGTGGGTTGTGGTATTTGTGATGGGTTTGGTGTTGGCGGCACTGACTGCGGCTGTGCAGGGACGCTTGATGGAGGTTGAACCGGAGGCGTTGTTACCGTAGATGCTGGTGTTTGCAATGCCGGTGGGCTTGTTGGATAGCTAGTCATTGGGGGAGGCATCGCAATAGAAGGACTACTCCAAGTCGGTTGTTGCTGGTGGGATGGGGTCGACACCGACTGTGGCGCATGTGGGGGAGTTGGCGATTGTGGTACAATCTGGAATGGAGATGCCGGAGTGGCCGTCAGGGGTGTTGATGTTGTGGGGGGTGTTAGAGTTGGGGTTGCTGGTGGCTGATACGGGTAGACTGCCGATGGGGGAGATACCATGGCCGCGGGATTATTCCATGACGGCTGCTGTAAGAATACTGAAGGAACAGGTGTCTGTTGTGGTGTTTGAGGAGGAGGTTGCGCTTGTTGCGGCGCCTCTGGGGGATTCGTCGATGGCGGCACCATTTGAGGAAGAGCAGCATTTGGCAAAGGAACACTCGCCGGAGTTGACATTTGGGAGGTTGGAGCGACCGCTGGGGCAGAGAGAACTGGATTAGGGGCCATCATTGGCACATCTTGACTTGATGGCTGATGTTCAGCAACCCTCGGCATGGACGCTTGGCTAGACTTCTCCTGGGGGTATGGCTGCTGTGGAAATACCGGCGATAGGCTATATGGAGGCGGTGGGGCGGAACTCGAGGCCCTCCTCTCTGGACTCATTCCTGGGCCCGGTCCTGGGTAAGGTGTAGCTGGGAAGGTCCTACTCCTCGCTTGGTGTGGGTTTTCATTGGCGTACGTAGTACCCGAGAACTGAAAATTGGCCGTAAAGGTCACGCCAGACTGGCCGAATCCCGTGTCTGTTCCAGCAAATTGTCCTGGGGATGGCTGGCTGTGATTCTCAGTGCCAGACTGACCCGCTGCCGGGGCCGCTTTAGGGTCAACTTTGGGCTTCCAAGGAGCATAACCCGGCATCCCGAACTGCTCCAAAATTCTGAGTACCTCCTTCTGGTCAATTGTCAGCCCTGTCATGCTGGCCTTCAAGGCCTCAGCTGGCGATTGTCCGGCGTTGTTGATCATGAACCTGTTGGCTCCAAGTGACAAAAGTGTTTCAACCGCCTCTGGTTCGCCATTTCGAGCTGCCAGGTGCAAGGGTGTTTCTCCCTTGTGCGACTGTGCGTCGAGAAAGGCGCCGCCCTCGGCCAGAACACGAACTGTTGCTGCGCTTCCGGTGTATGCGGAAAGATGCAATGGCGTCTTCCGCTTCATCGTCATGACATCCACGGGCATCCCGTAGGCCAGGTAGAATGCTACCACAGCGTGCTTCCCTCGCGATGCGGCGCAGTGGAGGGGATTCCAGCCCTCGTGAGAAATTCCCTGGGGGTCAGACCCGTTGTCTATAAGGAGCTTGACACAATCGAGTTTCCCTGTCCAAGAGGCGCTGTGGAGAGCTGTCCATCCCTTGTCGGTGGAAATCTGAACGTGCGCTCCACGTTTGATCAAAAGCTCCGCGACGGATGTGTGGCCAAAGAGACACGTCATGTGGAGCGCAGTTCCACCGACGCCAATGTCTCGAACAAGCAGCTTCCAGAAGTCGGCCTCCAGCTTGGTGCCCTCACTGACAATTCCATGTGCCCTGCGATGTGTAAGTATTCATCTATGCCAGATAAACGCCAAGTTTGAACTCACCATCGAGTAGCTTGCCCCAGCGATGTGAGGATATTCTGCTCAGCGACCCGGGCGTTGACATCTTGGCCCAAGTTGAGGAGATACTCAACGATATCTTCCTGCCCCTTTCGACATGCGAGTTCAAAGATAGTCTCTCCCACGCACTCCTTGGATGCTCCGCGCTGCAGGAGGAAGACAAACATCTCCATGTTTCCCTGGACAGCAGCCCAGAATAAAGGCGTTGAACCGTGGGTGTCCCTGACATTCAGCCGAATGTTGAGCTCCCCTCTGTACTCCAGCTGCTGGGCAAGAAACGTGAGGTTAAGGTACGCGGCCATATGAAGGACGGTGAAGTCGCGCGGAGCCAGCATGGAATGCTTGGTTGTCGTTGTAGCATAATACAGCAGCCACCAGTTCTTTCTAATCGCTGATTTCTTTGCAAAGAAGGGTGATAATAAATCCAGGTAGGGCCTCGTGGCTGAGCGGAGATGCTCTGCCCAGAAGAGCGTGGCATAGGGGAGAAGGGGAAACTGAGCGACGCGTTGCGTGAACTTGTCCCCATCGGCGGCCGTTACAGGACCAGCGTTGAAACAGCCCTGTTCAAGATACCGCAGACAGATAATAGCAATCTCCCCATCAAAGTCCTCGATATTGACGTGGTACCTGTGAAGGCCTGCATCGGTCCACAGGGGGCCGGTCTTGTCTGTCAGGAAGTCGGCAACGGATGTGTGCTTGGTGTGGACTTCGCCAGTCTCTTCGCTAATGGCAAGCATGGTGCTGCATGCGGCGACACCTTGGCGCACCATCTCGACGGGGTTTGCCGTCATGAAGCCCATCTGGGTCAGCGCAGTTGCAAGCTCGTCAATAGTCAGCGGCAGCTGAGCTGCAAGGACCCAGCGGAACATGGCCGCGACGAGGGGGAGCGTGTGCTCAGGGATACGCCTCAAAGCCCGGGTGTAGATCTCGTTGACACTGGGTGGGAGCTCTTTGACGATTTGCTCGGCGTGTTGAGCCTCGTAAAGACGGAGCTCTTCGATGGCGAGGTCGACCCAGAGGAAAGTGCCGTCGCCGTTGTCTTGGAGACCACCGACCACAGCCGTTTCGATTGCCTCGCCATAGGACCTTACCTGCGAAATCTCTTCCACCTTGGCTTCGATGTAGTGGCACAAGGCAATGCTGCGAACAGGGCCATCCTCTTCCTCCTCAGAGGCCTCTTGTTGCTGTTCAAGGTCGTCTTCGTCCTCTGAGTCCTCGACAGTCTCGTCAAAGACGTACTCTTCTGTTCCGCTGCTCGTTGTGGCTGCTGCGTCCTGCGCTGCGGTGTGTGCGATGGTGCCTGCGCTAAGTTCGACTGGACCGTGGTTTGATTCGGCAGAAAACTCGACGGCCTGGTGCTGGATGGGTGAGTCCCCAATTGACAGGGCTTCCAAAGCTTGCTGTGTTGCGTCTTCGTCATCTCGGTGGGGTTTCTCGCTCCCGGAAGCGGCAGCAGCATCGACGGTCGTGACTGCCTGTCCATCAGAGTCCGCCAGCCGCTTCTTCTGAAGTGCAAGCAGTGCGACAGTCTTCAGCTTCACGACGCCTTTTTTCCTCTCGTGTGTCGCGGTCGACTTTGTCCCCGTCTTGGTTTTGGTGGTACGCCTGGTTGCCTTTTCGATCTGGATCCAAGGGAACCCGCGCAGGTTGTCCAACAAGCACTGCGGGGCCTCGCGGGACAGCAAGATCATCCGCAAAGACGCAAAGCGGGGAACAACGCGCGGATGCAGCCTCCGCGCGTAATAACTCTCCATGTGCTGTTGCTCATCGGTGAAAAACTTCGTAATTTTTCGCACAAAGGGGCGGATGTTGTCCTCCTGGAGCTCATCCAATCCGTCGAGGATGCAGTACACCGGCACCGTCCCTGCTCTGTCATCCTTCAGCATTGCCGTGAAAATTCTCCACAGCGCCTCCAGAGACGACGACAGCGTGGGGTTGAAGAGGTCCTCTCGTTGCGCCTGAAAGTCCTCTACCACGAGCTGCAAGAGTTTGGGACGATGCTCGATGAGGCGCCAAATCAAGCCCCGAAGAACCGCGACGGATGTATTGCGTTTGTGATTGCGTGCATCGACAAAATAGTACAGGACAATGGCCGTCTCATTTTCCACGGTATGTTGCGAATATCGTTTCTCGATTTCCTGGATGAGAAAGAGCGCTAACATGGTTTTTCCCATGCCGAGACCGCCCGATATCCAGAGAAGGCGCGAGTCGAGGTCATGGTCGAACCAGGCTTTGAAGCCATCTTGTTGGTGGATCCACTGGCAGGACTTGGGAACGAGCGTCTCCTTTTCTGTCTCGATTCCTGATTTGTCGTCGACGGGATTGGTTAAGAACAAAGCCCGCTTGCATTCCTCCTCTGGATTTGCATAGACCTTGTTTGTGATGTTTTGGACCACACTCCCCTGGAAATTGCCCTGGATGATGGTGCCGGAATTGTGTGAGGCGTCTTGTATTTTTGCCCCAGCGCTGGCAAACCATGCTTTGGACATCCTCTTGGAGGTCGCTTGTCCGGGCCGCCAGTGCCGGCCCCGGACTGCTCGAACCGTTGGAAGGTCAATGCTGTGGATGGTTTCACGAGGAGCGATATGTTGGAAGCGGAGGAAACGCCAATGTGACAAAATTTGGCGATATGGATTAGGTGGTTGGTGTTTTTGGGCTTTCTCAAAATCCAAACAAAAACATGCAAGTGCAGTTGGGGGTCGGGTAAGAAAGTCAAAGGGGGAGAGAAGGGGCAAATCGGAGCTGAGAGCCTTGTGTCTCGTGGCGTCCCCCCTGTATCACCCCCTGTCTCACTCACGGCATCCTGTTACATGAGAATATTGACAGCGATTGGATGGCATCTCCCGGTCCTCCCTCGATCTCGGAGTCTAGACCGAGGGTTGCAGCGATGACGGAGCGCATTGGATGCTACGCGCCGGGGCTGTCCCTGGCGGTGTCCAGCTGAAGTCGTCCCATGCGTGATACTCGCGAGTATCACACTGCCGATTCAATTCAATATCCCCGCACGAGCACCGATCGGACTTCAACGTTGCACCGAAACAAGCCACTTTTGCAGTCTTGTCTATTTTTGGGGGGAATGCGGTGAACATAATTATGGCTGGCCACGTCCCAACGGTATTTGCCATCCGGGAAGTTACCTTCATTCATCGATCGACGTTAGTTTGCTGAACACCCGTCCATTCGCAACGACGCAATGTTCTCACGGAAGGACAAGACGTCTCAAGTCCTTACTGAGGCCGGTGGTGGTGACGTTGAGCCCGAACCTCCCGCAAGACACTCGGCGAAAGGGGCATACGGACTGAAGAAATGCCACAATCCGCCAGATGCCGTGGCCGAGTGAGTAACGTCCCCCGAATCATCACCACATTTGATCCTCCAGGATCACCCTGACCATGGTCACTGTTCAGCATCGTTTTCGTCCACGGGCTGACCGGCAATCGCGAAACCACATGGATGGACAAGTCAACCGGCGTCTTCTGGCCTGCACACCTGCTCAAGAACGATGTCCCTAAGACTCGCATCGTCACATTCGGATATGACGCTGACATCACGCATTTCTTTGCGGCCGCCTCACAAAACTGCATCCGCAACCACGCCATCAACCTCGCCAACGCTATCGCCCAACTCCGCGAGCGCACCGAAACAGAGGAGAGGCCTATCATATTTGTAACCCATAGTCTAGGTGGGCTTGTCTTTGAGGATGTTCGTCCTCTCTCCAATCAGTTTTACCCCTGAATGCAATGTTTGGACCCACTCTAACCCCTGAATAAAAAACGACCGCAGGCAATGCTTGCATCACGTAACAGTCCCGAAGCGCACCTCCAAAAAGTCTACGATTCCACCGCGGGCGTCTGCTTTCTCGGAACTCCCCACTGTGGCTCGACGCTTGCCAACTGGGGCACTGTATTCGGGCAAATCGCGAACACTGTCAAGAAAATCAACGTCGATCTGCTACGGGTGCTCGAGCCCGAGTCGGAGGTTCTTGCAAGGATTCAAGGTGACTTTCACGCCATGCTAAGAAGCCGAGCCGATCAGGGGCGGCCTCCTTTGGCTATAACGTGCTTCTTTGAGGAGTTACCGGTCAAGGGAGTGGGGGAGATCGTGCCGAAGCATTCGGCCATTCTGTCGGCGTACAACTCTATTGGAATTCATGCAAACCATATGGATATGGCGAGGTTTACTGATGAGGAGGATCAGGGGTACTTGTCGGTTTCGACGGAGCTGTTGCGGTGGGTGAGGGCAATTCAGAAGGCGGCCCAGCCTGCTGTTCCTGCTGCTGCTGCTGCGCGGGCGCCGTCACCGTGGGCGGACAGCTCGGCAGCGGCTCAGAACCCTTCGGCGTCACCCTGGACGGAAGAGCCGAAGCCGTTTCCTGGCACTTCTGCGACAGGGGGACTGCTTTACCCGCCAGGGAGCCAGGGGCACTATCAATTTCCACCGGGTATGATGCCAACAGGGTACCAATCTTACTATCAAGGGGCTCCAGGTCCGGTTCATCCCACTCAGCAGCCAGCAACTTCACCCGCGGAGTGGCAACAGAGTCACCGACCACCATCTGCATCAGCCGGTCTGCAGCCCTCCAATGGTGGTTATTACATAGGGTCGGCAAACGGGAACACGGGGATGATTGTACAAGGACCAGTTTATGGTAATCCTACGATGTAGATAGCTAAGGGGGAGGTGAAAACTGCAGTATGAGGAACTTGACTAATACCTGAATCCGTTGGCCCTGTTTCCTGACAACCTCCTAGCTCGAAGGCCACACCTCACCCCTGTCCCACTTATGCAACATCCAGATCAGCATCACCCACTTGCTAACTTTAAGAATAACACTTACGTGCTGGACAATACATCCGCCCTCCCACCGATACCGGTCAATGATATTGCTCCCCGCCATTCCGGCATAGCTGAGCCAGCTGTAATTCTCCTTGTACAGCGTGCGATGAACCGTGATTGTTTGATTTCCCCACACGCGGGACAGGAAGTCCAGGGCCCGTTGGGCGCTATCTGGCGACGTGACGTTGTTGTTCTTGAGAGGCGACCTTCAAGTCAGCATACGGAATATCATACTTTGGTGAATTACATGGAGTAATCTGTGGAGTGGCCTACGATGTACTCTGGCGCAATGTAACTGAAGGTCTCGACAATATCCTTCTTGACGAGGAACGCATCGACAAACTTGTCGTGACGGGCTTTGATCACGTCGTCTGATGGTGCTGGGAATACTTTCTCGCAGAATTTCCCCTGGACTTGCTGTCGAGCAGCGATTTCTCCTGTCGGAGTGCCGTATGCTGGCAAAGCGAGAGTCGCCAGCAGAGTGGCGAAGATTGGGAGGACAAGCATGGTGAAGTATTGAATGGGACGACTCGAAGACTCAACAGACAGAATGATGGACGAACCACGACCCCGCGAAAGATAAGATGGAGTGTTGAGTTGTCTCATATATCTACATATAAGTACGCGTATCTCGGCTGCATCCGAAGTTGTCCAAGCTGGGGGGTCGGGGCTAAATGGGACCACATGCGCCAAGACTCGAGGAGATTTTGTAATATTCGGCAAATCTCAATTATTTGCCTGACTTGCAGATATTCCTAGCCGGATTCTCGGCAGCTTCCGAGAATTGATGGCGCGTTTTACTCTCAGAAGTATGACTCCCACCGAAAGCGAGATACCGCACGCCAAGAACATATTCTTGTTATTTGCCGATGTCTCCTTGGTCAAAGTGGGGGTTCACATCGAAGCTTGCATTGGATGTGAGTACCCACCTCTGACAGTTTAAGTTCCAGAGCGATAGAACTACCTGGGTACGTGCGCAACAATTAGTATGGGACTTGAATGAAAAGAAGATCTTGATTTCAAACGTCAAAGCCACCTGAACGTTGTTGAAAATCCTAGGGTTGATAGAGTTCGCGAGTCAGACCGACGTGCCAGTCGAATGACTCAGGGATGATTGCATGTACCGAAAGTCAATTTTGAACGTTTACGTGAGGATAAGGTATTGTAGTTGCCCCTTTCATTGTAGGAGCGAAAGTGTGCCTATTAGAATTTGGAGAGGTGGATGAAGGAAAAAGCATCATTCATTCGTCTGCTGAATTGGGCTGGTTGAGTCCCGCGGCGGGTCAGGAAGGCGCTTGCATGCAACCTTGAACATTGAAACCAACCTTCGTTCCCGTTGCGGTGGATCCCAGGAGTGCTAGGCAGCCAACTGAATCACCAATGAGCTGCCCTACTTTCCTGACGCCCAACCGCTGAAACGCAACCTGGCCAATTTACACACAGCAGTCTGCTGGTCTTGGCATTGCGACCAAGCGTCAATTGATTGCCCCCTTTATATTTCGACACTCCGTCTCTTGCGCTCTGCATCCTGCCAAGACAACACAACAGTATCCCCATCAAGCAGTATTGGCAATATCTATTCATCATGGGACGCCCCAACACGCCTAAAACTGTTGCTGATGCTGTCGAGCTTGGAGCACCGCAGACGCTGGGTGCACTCGCCGACCACCAGCAAAATGCAAACGACCCCAGCGAGAAGGTGTCGTCCGACCCAACCAGCGAATCCATTTCCGCAGACGACTCCGTTTCGGAGCCCTCGGGTGACGATCTGGATGATGATCTCGGCCCGGGAATGATGACCGAAGTCAGCGAGCTGTACCGCGAGAACAGCGACTGCGACTGGGACGAATGGGCCCCCGACGACGTCGGCAGAGATCGCACCCCCGAGTGGGACAAATATGCCATCATCGTCTACCGCCAGAAGAAGGCCCGCAAGAGCGCCCTTGTTCTGCACTCAATCAAGATCCAGAGTCCGCTACTCAGGACCGTCCTCGACACCGTCTTTGAGGGGTACGAGGGCATCACCACCAAGCTGAAGGAGCTGAAGCACTATGAACCATTCCACGAGTTTTACTACCGCTGGCATCTCTTTGAGAAGGCCTTCGTGGAGGAGCAGGACGAGACCACCAGACTCCACCTGCGCCTGCTCTACCCCGTCATCAGCAAGGAGATACGCCCTCATATTGAGGCGATGGAGGATTATACCAAGAACAACGTCATCACCTTCGAGTACCTTTGGGCTATCTTCCCGCCCGGCATGAACGTTTATTCGAAGGTTGACGACCGTGACCGCCTGTTTGAGGTGACTAAATCCAGGTATCTCAAAGACTTCCAAGGCAACCCCTATCTATCCATCGAGTGCAGATATATCGACTGCGATGGAGCCAAGTTTGGCTATGTCAAAGATTCATTGTCGGTCGGGTTCTTTTCTGGTGTCAAGAAGATAACTGAGCTCGCCGTTATCCCGAGCCATCTTTGTCCCGACGGCGAGGCGCTTCTTGACCGTCTGCATCACCGTGGCGAGAAGTTTGAGAGGTATCTCGGCTGCAAGCATGTGAACTATTCTGGATTTTACACTGCGCCGGACAGTCGTAGTCGCAAGAGGCGACATGTACGTTTGTCGAGTTCTGGACTTTCATCTGATCATATCCGCTAACACGCCTGAAACTTGTCAGACGGACAAGAGTCGGTTCATAGTTGATCGCAAGCTGTTTGACACTTACCGGAACGGCTATGAGTCTCAGCTGGACGACCTCGACTCCAAGGAGCAAACTAATGACGATGGCAGAAATCCGATTGGAGAAATTGCCAACGTTGTCCACAGGGCCACAATGAAGGCATTCAAGGAGTTTCAGAGGGTCATGGAACGATATCGAGCTAAGGACTTTGGCAAGAATTCTAGTAAGTCAATTAGCACTTACGGTCGGTTTTCCGTCTAATGCTGATATATCTGGCGCGCATCAGCCTTGACTCTCACTTCAAAGCAGCGAATGCTATGCACGCCCGAACTCAAGGGATTCTGTCTCACATCCAAGGAATGGAGTACGTCTTTCCACCCCCGATTCGATGGTCACAGCTAAAAATGAGTACCCTACAGCCCAGTTCTACGTCGAGGGTGTTTCGGAGATCGAATGGAATGACCAGGCGTTCTCTCGACTTAAAATTCCCCAGGGGTATAAGGAAATCATCCATGCTTTTGTTGACGAGCAGCTCAATCGAGATGAGAGCGACTTCGACGACATTATCAGCGGTAAAGGCCAAGGGTTCATCATGCTGCTCAGCGGAGAACCCGGTGTCGGGAAGACGCTGACGGCAGAGTCAGGTTAGAAAGCTCAACTTACTTATGCGACAGGCAGGAGACGCTAACAAGAATTTCTCTTAGTATCGGAAAATATGCGTCGGCCACTCTACTCCATCAGCGCCGGCGAGCTCGGAGAAACGGCTGCGGAGATCGAAAGTACCCTGGAAAGAGTACTTGAGCTGACCTCCAAATGGAAGGCGATCCTTCTCCTCGACGAGTGCGACATCTTCCTCGAAGCCCGCACAACTGCGGACATCGCCCGCAACAGACTTGTGTCAATCTTTCTCCGCCAGCTCGAGTACTTCCGCGGCGTGATGTTCCTGACGACGAACCGAGTCACGACGTTCGATGCAGCATTCGAAAGCCGAATCCACCTCACTATTCAATACGAGGCTCTCGACTTTGAGAGCCGTTTGTATGTCTGGCGGACGTTTCTCCGATCTCAGCTCGATGGTGCTACAGAGCTGGGCAGTGAGAGCACTCTGTCGGAGAGTGATTTGGCGGTGTTGGCTGAGCACAAGCTGAACGGGCGGCAGATCAAGAACATTGTGAAGACAGCGTGGTTGCTTGCGAAGCAGAAAAAGCAACCCCTGAGATTGGAGAACTTGCAGACAGTGCTGAGAGTCAAGAGCGGTGCTGCCATTTTTGGATCGGATCATTGAGTGGGTACATGTACACCGGCGATAACTTTTGGCTTCGGCGCCGAGGGGACAGAGACTGGATTTGGCGGACGCACAGCGGCTCTAGCCGAAAGACGAGGACCCGAAGCTAGTGCGAGAGATGTCTTCTTCTTGCCGTTGGGATAGGTCATAGATTCAGGTAGCAGGAAAGATGTTTTGCATTGGGCAGGAACTTGCCCAAAAATTTCGACGTGTTACGGCCGTGGCTCTTCAAAGAAAGCAAGCGTTTTGCAAAAAGTGCGAGCCAGAGGCAAGAGCGTGGGATCCCATATCGCCCTCAAATTTGCAATGGGGCGTCACTGCACGTCAATTGCCCCATCTTCAAACAACACATTCCGACTGCATCCTTTCTTGGACAATATCTCGCCGCTCAAAATGGCGACGCCTCAAGATATGGACAAGGCGAAGAAGATAATTGACGTTACTCGTCGCGTATATATATTCAGCCGCCTCGCCTATGCAGAGGGCGGCAACGTCAGCCTGCTAGAGCAAGACGGAAGAGAGCGCGCGCTCTCTCTCGCTACCGATCTTGTACAAGCCTTCTTCTCAAAGGGCGAAACGAATGTCACGGACGCCATGTTTCGCTACTCGGTCGACATAGAGCTTTGGAAAGCCCACGGTAAATTGGCCCACCAAAACCCTACACACGCGCTCGGACCTAATCAGCTCCTTTACTAGGCAGTGGCCTTGGGATGGAGCCCTTCCCTTTCGTCTGTGTGCGCAAGGACGACACCCCGAGCGAGAAATACAGGTCTTATCTCGAGCGCCAACTGAAGACGGCTGCCGATCCCGGCCTTCAAATACGTCCCGTTATACCCCCCGTTGCGATGAACAGGACGGAGGCGGGCAGCCTATCGTCTTCATCGGCCTACACAGCGTCAAACGCCCAGAGACTAGAGGGAGACTTCCAGAGCGCAATATCTTGCTACGGCATGGCAATCGGCCAGAGACCCAGCCTTCGCACACGCCGCGTTGAGATGGACGAGACAGAGTTAAATATCACCAGAGGATCAAAGGAGATGACGGCAAGGACCAGAGAAAGCTGGGAATATTGTGGCAAAGGGTCTTTGGAAACACGAAGCCCCCATTCGCCGGATACGGATACTGGGTCATCCCGGTGCTTGAATGCCACAGCTTATGGCTAGACCAGCGCGCCTATGACAGCATGACCCGGTTCATGGGCACGGGTATTACGTTGTTTGAGTCTCCTGCTCCTAGCTTCCCTGGTTCCTGTCGCGTAGTCAAACGTTTGCTCTGTGTCGGCATTAGCGACGGCACAGTGTGGGAGGTGGCCGTCCTCGAGAGCCTGTTGAAATTCTGGGCATGCAGGCTGCTCCCGTGGTGGAGGTCGGTGGCCATGGGCCATCAATATCACGAACTGCCGTCTTGTTCTGTGCTCTTCAGTCCGGAGGCCAAGATGGCATCGTATTACCAAGACGAAATGGAGGGCTTCATCGAGCGTGTGACCACAGTTGTCATCAGAGATGCGACGGTACTTTGGGAGACCTCGAGGGTGGGATTGGGAATTAGGTAGTGTTTTGTATGGGCCGGACAGGAAACGGAACCCAGCCCCCCCGCAGCGCAACATAATTAGGCACAGTAGCGACTGACTTTATCTTGAAACTGCGGTATTATAAGCTGGCTCGCAAACCAAGACAGGATTTCTCTTAGTTCAAGCTATGCCATCACTGCAGGGAGACGTACAACATCGAAGCTTCTAGAATGTATGTCTAACAATTTCAGAGTCTCTTTGTCATAAATAATCTCTCCTTATCGACGAACGTGCACCACCGCACGGAACGTGTGTAATCATATAATTCTCCACGCAGACATAAAAGAGCCGGCGAAGACGCGGCATCATACCACGTGTCATTGCGATCGGTCCGACCTACCTGCATTCAATAACGTCTACAAATTTCTAGCACATATGGTATGTGGTGACCTACAGTCCGCAGCCCGCGGGACGCGGATGTCGGACACCACGTCAGCTGCCGCGTACAGACCTCGGACTTCTCTAAGTCGTGGTGGATTCCGCTAACATCACACTCGCATTCTTTGACTGTGTCACAAAGTTCGCCATTCGCTGTTGTCCAATGGGAACACTTGTCTTGGATACCGGCCAGAATGTCTTCGACTTTTCGTAGTCCGCGGAATCCGTACTAAACGAGCAATGTATTACTCACATACGAGCGCGGGATAATTCCCACAGCTAAATTTGGTGTCATGAAGCGTCAAGGCCTATATGGGCTGCCTGCTGCGGACATGAAGGTTATAAATACTGCTGATATCGCAACGGAATTATCCCTTTGTCGCGATATCAAAAAATCTCTTTTTTTTTTTCTATTGAATTATTAGTTGCGGCGTGAACTCACTTGAAGTTACCAATGGAGAGGCCCATCTATTTGCACGGTACGCAAGCCACGCTGCCGCCGACCTAGCAACTTGTGGCTTCGATTTTGGTATGAATCTTCACTCCTATCCATTAAACTCCATACCAAAGTATCTAACCGACCTAGCCACTCTTTTGTGCTGTCATTTTGCTCCGGGTTATATATCGAATGCACTTTCACCCTCTGTCGAAATATCCCGGTCCTCCTTACACTGCAGCCACCGGTATCGTCTACTCTTGCGTGGTGGCTTCTGGTCTTCTACTCATGGCTTCAGGCCCAACATACCCGATATGGACCCATCGTCCGAATAGGTCCCGACCGTCTCAGTTTCATCCAGTCAGAGGCATGGAAGGATATTTACGGTCATCGGAGTGGAGGTAGACAAGCCAACGTCAAAGACCCGCGATTCTACGACGAGATGGACCTTGACGGCCACAGGAATGTGCTTACCGAACGGGATGGCACAGAACATGGTCGACTCCGCCGCATATTCTCTCACGCATTTTCCGACAAGGCCCTCAAAGAGCAACAACCCCTCCTGGACAGCTACGTCAACCAACTAGTGAGCAATATCCGCCGAGCCCTAGACGAAGACCCCAACCATGAATTCGACGCTGTGAAGCTCTACAACTTTACCACCTTCGACATCATGGCGGACTTAGCTTTTGGAGAATCCCTGGGTATGCTTCGGACCTCGAACTACACAGACTGGGTCCGGAATATTTTTGATAGCACCCGCATCCTCGCCATATCTACCATATGGAGGGAATACGGTTGGCTCAATCGTCTCTACAAGCTCCTCGAACCACCTTTCATGAGAAAAGCAACGGAGGCGCACTTTGCTCACTCAGCAGATCGCGTAAAGCGACGTCTGGAGCAAGGCGACCGCGCTGATGGACGCAAGGATATCTGGACACTGGTGCTCTCACAGCCAGAAGGGAAAGGCCTGACGCCAGAGAAGATGTATTCGAATGCTTCCATCTTCATGCTTGCCGGTACTGAGACCACAGAGAAGCTGTGCAACCATTTTCGACTGGACCGCGAAATTGTCTGGGGAAAAAGTATGCCGAATCTCCCCCCGGGCACTCCTTAATCATAAATCATAGTGGTCTTGCACAACTAGTAAATCTATTAGGTAACCTCCCCAACGGTCGAATCCGCGAGGGCTTGTTCAACGTTGCTGAAAGACAGAGCAGATGGACGCGATCGTTGCCAAGGGCA
>Ga0247758_1000304_pt1 | contig 43219 bp, 21 predicted proteins | sample UWRJL156409C4_FD_180950 | JGI IMG/M metagenome (GOLD analysis project Ga0247758, IMG submission 180950) | Plant litter microbial communities from Arlington Agricultural Research Station in Wisconsin, United States - UWRJ-L156-409C-4 | ecosystem: Environmental > Terrestrial > Plant litter >...
ATGTTTAAAGTTAGATAATAATAGTTATTATAATAATAACCTGTCAATAAGTAGCATAATAAGAAGTAATAATTACGTTTCCTATACAACTGATGACGTAGAATACAGAGCTGGAACTCTTTTTACTATATGGCTTATAATAACAAAGATATGACTGTTTAAACCTAAATAATAATAGTAACAATAATATAAACTTAAATATCTCTCTGGTTTTAATAGCTATTCCAAATCGGGCTTCATATTAAGAATTACCGTTAAAATCTACGTATAATACTATCTTTTTCTATATTATAAACTAAAATAATAACTGTGAAAGTCATGATTTTTTCACTTTAAACTTGAATATCTCCCGTTACTTAACCCTAACCCTGAAAACAACGTGGAAATCGGATTTTACATCATGTGATGCATATTGAAACATATCATTTAATTATGTAAGCTTATAATTAATAATTATTAAATTATTACTCTAATTCACTCAGTTAAGTTAAAAAAAACCTTTTGTTTTTCACAGATAGAAATAGAAATAGTATAGTGGTAAATAGCGTAATATAAATTAAAGAGGTTCCCAGTTCGAATTGCATTTGTGAAAGTGAAAAAAAAAATGTAAATTGTAAATTGTAGAATAAAAACTGTAAACCCTGTAGAATAAAGCCTGTAAACCCTGTAGAATAAAGCCTTTCAACTCTTTAAAATAGAGCTTATATATAAGCCTTATGAAATAAAGTCTTTAAAAAGTAAGATTAATGAAAACTAAGATTTATTTATAAAGATTACTTTTCTTAACCTTAATTATTATTCTTTTTAATATTCTTTTACCTTTTTAAACGGATATATTGGCCTCTGGACAGGTTTCTGTCGCTTTGTTTGCTATACTTATTAAAATACGCTTAATACCCCACGCCAAAATTGCTAAGAGCGAAAGTGAGGAATGGAGCGCCCTGTAGCGTAGCGAAGGGCTGTCGCGTAATGACGAACGAAGCGACGCCAGCAATTTTAATAGATTAAAACTGTTCCTTATAAAGCTTAACAGTCTAATTATATTCTTATCCTAAAGCCCCTTATTTCTAATATTATAAGGTAAGCGTTACTAAATAAAACCTTAATTATTATAATATACCTAGGTTCTTCAAAATCTTTAAAGTGTACCTAATTTAATTAAATCTTATTATGAAACAGGACGTTAAGAAGTAAATTATAATCTATAACCTTATGTTTAAAAATAAAGAAGTGAATTAAATATAGCTTTTATAAAGGAACAGCATTATCTTTATCTCTTTAATAAAAGAAACAGGATCTGTATTATTAAGTCCTTATAACTATATAGTTATATTAAAAACAAGAATATTAAATGCCTTTATAAGTATATGTATAATCACGTTACACTTTTAGATAAAATTTAAAAAGGTTAGCACCTTTTTAACTTAAGAGACTTGATATTAAAGTAAAGATTAGAGAGTAAATGCAACTTTATAAACTTCCCCTTAACGTTTATTACTTTAATTAAAACAGTCCGTTGCGTCAAAGTCCTTATAATATCTTTATTAAGGTCTTAAAAAGTGTTAACAGTAACCTTCCCTTTCTTAAAATCTCTTTATAACCTATAATCTCAGTGTCGCGGCCTTCCCCGCTGGGTTAGGCAGCATTCAAAGCGGTAATCGACCGTTGTAGGCCCTGCATTACTCTTTACGTTATAACATCCGGATATTTTCACACCCTTTCCTTATTCCCACACTTGTCTCCATTTTATTGTACCCACTGGTGACGCAACTACTACACACACCTGATGCGAGTACCAAAGCCCGTCATACCCAAATCCATGTTGCCATTCATGCCGTGCCTCCAGCATCGCAAACGCTAGCTCCGGGCTCGCCGACGGTTACAAACGACAACCGTATCGACAACCCCGCGTTGGGAAATGCTGTACAGGACGACCGGCGCGTCGTCGTCCCATAGGGTAGCTATGTACTCCGCCGCGTTTGCAGAACACCGCGGGGCACGGGGCAAGAATACTCGCTCAGCTGCTGTCGACGTGAGCGCGGTCCTACCCCCAGCAGAGCATCGAATGATCATCGACCATCTTGAGGATTTCCTCCTAGGGTACCATTGTCGCGGTCAATGACTTGGGCCCATTGCTCCTTGGGGATATCGGGCTGAGACATGGCGATAAGGTTCAGATTATGAACTTCGAATTCAACAAGGGGCGCGAGAGCAAAAAGGGCATGTCGGGTGCGGTAGGTTCTCTGTCCTCTTATTGCTGGTAGCATCATGGTAACGTCATATTCCATAACGTGCAAAGGATGATGATGGCTCTAAGTCACCCCACCATTTGATCCAGCTTTCTTCGCACGACTCTGCCGGCGGACCATTACCACCCATCAGCCCCGTCCTCTGGGCCGTGAGCTCTGTAGAGCTCAGCTCAGCTGGCCACACCAAAGCTCAGCTCAGTCGATCACATCTTTATGGTGTTCTGGCCTCCCACCAGACCCCATTCTGTCTGACAACTAGCTCAGCGGGTTGGAGGAGGAGTGGGTAAGGCTTAGAAGGATAGATCTAGAGGAAAGGCGATGCTTTTCGCCTATTGTCGTCGGATGGGAGAGGTGGCTTGGTAGATAGTCAAAGTCCAAGACATAGCCCAGGCCATCTGCTACACGAAGAAATGGACTCCAGCGACGAGGGGTGAGGGTCTGATTGAGAAGCGTGCTAACAATGGGTAGTTAGATCGTATAAGTAGCCATAATCAGTCAATGAACCCTCTTATGATTAGAAAAGCAGAGCCCAATGTGCCCTGTGGCGCTTTGACTTAGCCGTAAAATACAACCGGAGGTTAGGTAGGCTGTGGATGCCGAGCTGGATAACCATGTTCATCGAGCTACATCTTGACTCACCGCCTAAACTCAACGGCAAAATATATAACTAGCAAATAAAATAATTTCCTGTTTTGGGGTTAACTAGATCACGCACATATCATATATAGTAATGTAAGTGAAAGTGGCCCCACCAGCAGATCGCAGACCGGAGCTCGTCAGCACTTAACGGCAGTTTCGATCTGCCCTGATCGGTTTCAGTGTGCGGGTTTCAAGAATTGACGTTTGCCACGAGGGAACGAGGGCTGCCAGCAGCAAGTTTTGGTGGGGGATCTGCAGCAGGCACGTGAATTCCATCAGGAGTGTCTGTGTCGCTGTTTGGGGTGCCGTTTTTGGGCAGGTTGGACCCGCCAATTTCGGCACCAAAAACACCCTCAATAAGTACATTTTTGGCGGGGCATACATACCCTTCGAATTCTACTGCACACACTGTACCACTGACCCCGCACACCGCTGTGGCACAGCTGAAGCGCTCGTTCTCAGCAAAGTGCGCCAGGATCCAGGGCTCCGGGAAGCCAGAGCAGAGAAACAATAGTATTTGTCAGAAGGTGTGTTTGCTTCAGAGGCAAAGTAAATATCAGAACCTTGCAGAGATGTGCCAAGACAGCACTTAAGTAACACCCCGGACTAAAGACACTAACAGGCGCTTAGGGTTGGTGACCTGCCACGAGTATGAGAAGATCGAAGAGGCCAAGCAGTTCATGGAGGACTTTGGCTTCGTAGAGGCCGAGACCATTGGCAAGACCACACTCTACCGTAGGTACGGTACCGAGCCCTTCGTCATCGCCGTCGAATCATCCGACAAGGCCGAATTTAGCGGTGCCGCCTTCGCTGTCGAGTCCGAGAGGAAGCTATCACGCGCAAGCCAAAATCTGCCGAAGGAATGCAAGGCGACTGAGGTGTATAAATTGAACACACCAGGTGGCGGCAAGGCCGTGACCTTCTACGATCTTGTTGATGGCTTCCCTTTCCATCTTGTGTATGGCCAAACCCCGGTTGAGTTGAGGGGCCCCAAGTTCCCACCTCTCAAGATCAACTACCTAAGCTGTCAGCCATTTACTGGAGAGAGGCGAGGTGCTGACAACAAGCTAGCCCACGGAGAAGAACCACGGTGTAACCCAGTTCCAGCGCTTTCAAAAACGGCTACCTCCGGTGGACAAACTGGGCTATTTTGGCATGTGCGTGACCGACTTTTCTAAGTGCTACGATTTTTACACTACATACTTCGACTTAATTTTGATGACTGGGACACCATTGTAGTCTAATATTCAGCTCGCCTAGGGTCGGCAGGGACTTGACGGGGGTTCCCAGGCAGGGTTTGATCACCGCTTATAGACCTGAGCCTATTTCTCTATGAGTGCTTCATCGCTATCTGATCTGCTGCTAGGAATGCTGCCATTCACCGTGGTGTTTTGTACGTTTGTCGTATGCAGCGTGAAAGGTTCGTTCTTTGCTACTAAGACGAAGGCGGGGGGGCTCATTGGAGCGCAAAACGGGAGGATGGTAGGAATTGTAGGACATTGGCTGGAGCTTGAGCCAAACCCCCATGGCTTGCAGAATATTGGATTGGTTTACAGTGTGGCGCTGGCATTACTGATCCGGGGACCAAAAGAACAAGCGGAGTCTCTAAGAGATGTGGCGACTGCATTTGTGATATATTCCATGGCCTTAGCTACCGATGCAGTACAAACACCTCCTCGCCCCTAAACGCGATATCGGGCTTCTCCCTAAGCACCCGATCTGGCCACAGAAAGGCCGAGGTGGGAAATCTATTTCGCCTGACCTGCAGTTCAGTGACCACCCCGTCTTCCTTGCGCACTACGACCCAGATCTGGCTTCCCTGCTTGCCAACCCAATATGGCTTGTTAGGCTGAAGCGTCCACTCTGATCTCAATCCTGAACGATAGAAAACAGCACCCGTCGAGGCGGCTATAGGGCGTGGGATTGCGCCAGTGAGGTTATGACAGACGACCGTCGCGAGCATTGAGCCGCCTTGCCATTGCGTTGTCAAACCTTTTCGACATGGATGGTTCCGCGTCTCGAGGCACTGGCTGCTAACTACGGCGAAGGATGCGCAGCACTCCGAATCCTGAAGCATGGCGCACCAGAGCTGGTTCTTATCCTTCTCGGGGCGAATCTGGACACAGAATCGAGCGTCGGTGGCGTGTGGCCAAAGGATGGAAAAGCATTTCCTGCTTTGGCCGAAGCCAGTATCTCTCAAAACCTGAAGGAGCTTGGTGAACACCATCCGCATGCACTGTCGCTCAGCAGCGTTGAGATTCCTCGCCCATCTGTGGAATTCGTGTTCTGCCTGTATGGCTGGAATGGCAGACGACTTTAAAGCCTCCCATCCCGGAATGCTAAGAGTATTGATGTATTGAATGAGTGGTTCCTCGATAAGAAACCGTAGGGGAACTCGGCGTGCCACTCCAGTGCAGAGGCTGACTTGAACGCCCCAGGGTTCGTCAAAGAGTGAGAAGGTGTCATCTCCAATCCACCGATCCAGAAGAACCCGTTTTAGTGGAATCCCGGACTGCTTCGTCACCGAGAAAGCCCCTTGGAGTGTGACATAAGGGGGGTTCATTGCGGCCATTCCCTGGATCTCAGTTAGGCTCCACCAGTCAGGTGAGGTGCCAAGGCGGGCAAGGTACGGTTCCGATTCTCTCCGGATCTCAACGGAGACTAGAGGGCAAGTTGTATTTATGGTTACGAACGGCCGTGTGCCTTGGTAGGGACTCAATATGGAAGCAGTGCCAGCGGGAGGTGAGCGAGAACGTAAGCCTAGTAGTGTGGTCTTCTCACTGCTCTCGGTTTGTTCGGTAGCTGCCGGCTGGCATTCGGTGATTGTCCCAATGACGATTTCTTCCCAGTAACTGAAGGTTTCTGCTTCATTCGGCTGTTCCTCTTCTTGCTGCCCCCAATGAAACATAGGGTCTTTTCTAGTGGAGCGAGGATCGGGTCGGATGAGGCCTCCCCTAATGTATAGCCCCGTGAGGGTAGCCAAGTGGAACGGACTTGCAGTGCTGGTGTTACTGACAGTGTATGCTGGCCCCCACAGATCTGCCACTTGCTCACATGTCGCTCGAAGATACCGCCTTCCCATTGTTGGATCCCACGTCTGAGTGTTTTGGTCAGGAACCAGTCTGAATACGAAAACCCCATCGCCAACCATGTCGCCAAGACAAGCCAATTGTTGTCGCTCAACGACGATATATGGCATATCCCCATGAGTCGAGATTCCTCGGAGAAGCACTTCGGTGAGTGGGGTAGTGAGAAAGAATGGATGAAGGTGTCCGGTGTATGCCTGGGAGTATAGAAGGAGACCCATGCTGAGGAGTTGGATGGCGAGTGAACAAACGTGAAGTTGCCCGTCGATAGTCAGTGATTTAAGCCTTGACCAGTTTTCAGTCGAAGATAAGATGCTCATGACGTCGTCGATGCTCGTTATGGCATCCGTTTTGCCTGACACCCGTTCTATTGATAATATATCGGCTCGAATATCCGTAATCGTGATGTGCAATCGGTCCAAGTCCCGAAACAGAACTGTATTCATGCGTATAAGACGACCTCCAAGGGACTGCGTTGATTCTTCGTGGGCTTCGGTGAGTATTGTAAACTGGTTGCAGCAGAATCCAGCTTTCTGAATCGCTGTAGCGGCGGCTGTGAGGCGATTTACGTAGTCATGAAGCAGTTGTGTCATTTCCAGTCTACTAGACATATCCCGAGCTCCCTAATTACAGGATTATTAGCAGTTGCGAGAGCCATTATCACACTAGTTCGATATATACGTACCGGCAATGATGGCCATGCCTCTTCCCCTTTGGGCCCATGAGTCCCACTTTCCCCTCCTCTGAAAGACCAGTCTTGTTCAGCCCCATACACAACGCAAGCGTTCGATTCTGTTAAAGTAAGTCCTTTAAACTCATCTTGCTGGTTGTTTCGAGGAATGAGTCCACCGAGTCCGCACAATGCAGCGACTTGTCGTTGCATCTCGTTCCTGCGAAGATGAAGTGAAATGGGGTCGAATGATAGGGCATCTCCTTGATTTGGTGTCCGGTGCGCGCACGTCGTCTGGTGAAAATCCCAAAAGTCATGGTAGTCTTCCGGTAGCTCTTCGCTGGTAGGTTCGAAATCCAAGTCGGGTAACTCGTCAAAAACCAGCGAACATTCCGTTGAGCGTGACGTGTTGAAGAGGACTTGGGTCATCTCTGCAATACTAGACCCCGTTTCTTTTAGGTCTAGAAGCCAAGCAAACTCGCCTTGGGCGATCCCATCGAAGCTATCGTCGGCAAGCAGACTCTCCACCTGGGCTCTGTCGCCAGCGGTTAGGGCTTTTCTGAGAGCCTCCGCGTCGTTGGCATCAATAGTATTCTCCTTCTTAGCCGGGCCGGGTTCTATCGTGAACGTGTGCTCTGCATTGCCGAGCCCGGTCGGGGATGCTAGGACGGTGTCCAAGACACGCACTAGAAGCGATAGCAAGTTTGGCCCCAAAGCCGGCCACATTTGGCGAATATATTTCTCACAAGGTGTCGCCTGAGCATCTGATGCTGAGCCAGTAAGCGTAATGGTCTGGGCGAGGAGCTGCCCATGTGGCTGCTTCCAGTCGTCGAATTGACTGCGCAGGGATGCCTTAGCGTCCCAACTTGCTAGTAAACTGAGGAAGTGGGTATCGGGCAGCCTTCTGCTGCTTAAAGTCTTGTGGCTGCCATACAAGTCCCGGTGTTCCGAGAAGATGCGACCGCACGTTTCCCGTTGGCATGGTACGGGGGCGGGGAGAAGATCCCTCTTAAGCGACGCTATTAGCCACCGATAGGCAACGAATTGGGAGATGATCTTGACATAGGCTTGTTTACCCGGGAGAAGAGATGAGTTGTCGTCGTTCTCCTTTGCGTTGGGGAGCCGGTCATAGCTCTGATGCGAATTTGGAACCTCCGGATGTTCGTTGTTGCCTCCACCTCTGAGGCCATCGAGCCAACTCCGGATGAAGGAGTCTAAAACCGACACATCTATCTTTTCCTTGCGCTCCGTCGAGTCCCCGGAGTTGCTCATCTCGCAGTCTTGTGTGAGGGGAAATTGAAACAGGGACGCAATATCACTGGTACCACCCGAACGCTTAGTGAGTTTCCTTTGGTGTCGGAATGAAAGTTGACTGACCTCCTATGCTTATGGATGAAGGACATGACCTCCCTTTCCGCATCGCTTGATACAATGCCCCCTAACCTCAGGTAAAAAGCCCCGAGAATATCTAGGAGGCTAGCGCTGAGTACCTGAGCGGAGCCTGCGTCTTCGATATCTCCCAGTTTCTCGGAACAGACGTAGTCAGCTGGTGCTTCAACGAGCTGCGGACTGTACAAACTACTGCAGAGCGCTTCAGTCTCGGCATTTGCTGAGTCAAGAGAAGCCTGCACACCCGACAACGCACTGGCTCTGTCGAGCTTTTGTCTTGCAAGGGCCACATTGGCGGCCTCGGCGCCGGCGAGTTTAGTGTTCAGAGTGTCAAGCTGAAGCTGTTTCTCAAGCCTGGACGCCTCAAGGTCCTCAAATTTCTCTTGGAGGCCGCTCTTGTCGGATTCGAGGCCGGCAGCCTGCTCGCGGAGACCATTCGCCTTGGTCTTGAGGTTGGTGATCTCCTCCTCCAAACCAGATATCTTGGTGCTGAAGCCAGAGGCAGAAGATTCGAGTTTAGCGGTATGGGTTTTGAGCGTATTAAGCCCGCTCTCGGCGGCCTCAAGCTTGGTCTTTAGGTCGGAGTTGTCCTCTTCGAGTGCTGTCTTGGCCTGCTCGAACTCCTCCCTTAGCTTCTCTAATTCCTCGACGCGCGCCTTGAGAGCTTGCAGTTCCTTGTCAATGGCCTTCCTCATTGCCGATTGTTTCTCTTCGCTGGCGTCTTCGATCGTCTGGATCTCCCCTTGCATCCACTCCTTGGCCTTTTGCAGCTCCTCCTCGGATGCGCCCTGCACCTTCTCCTTCTCATTTCCGAGGCTTTCCTTGACCTTCTGCGACTTATCCCCAAAGGCCTTTTTCTCATCGGCAAGGGGAGCCATCTGAACGGTAAGCGTCTCTGTCTCGGTCTTCAGGAGGTCGCAGGCAGCGATGAGGTTGGCGATCTCCTCATCCCTGTTGTCACGCTGCTCTTGTAAGGCATCACGAGCAATCTCGAGGACGGCAATCTGTTGCATGAGAGTTCCGCTGTGCTGCTCCCGGTCCTCCTGTAACTTGGTAAACTCCTCCTCGAGCAGGGTAAAGCGTTCTTGAAAGTTGTCTCTGGACTCCTGTATCTCGTCCCGCTCCCTCTCCACCTCAGTCAGCAGTACCTTTTGCAACTCGTAGGTGCACTTAAAGTCGTCGAGTGCTTGCTTAGATTCTTCAAGCTTAACATGCAGCTCCGCTTTACTGGCCCGCTCCGCATCGCGCTCCTTCTCGACCTCGTCGAGCATCATCTTCTCGAGCTCAAAATTGCTGCGGTACTCGTCGAGGATGGCTTTCTGTTCTTCAAGCATAGTTAGGACCCCGACTTTGTTGTTGCGTTCCAGGTCACGCTCTCTCTGGGCAGCTTCTTTTTGTTGATTGGAGGACGAGAGCTGGGAGCTGTTGTTGCTTAGCTCCTGTTCGAGTCTTGCACAAGACTCACGAAGCTTCTGAGACTCGTGCTCGAGCTGCTGGATCTTGTGCAATAGGACAGACTCAATGTCATTGTGGCTAGGCTCAGGCTCTCCGCGGTGTTTGGCGCTCTCTTGACCTGAAGTCGGTGGGAGCAGCTTGACTGGTGAGGTCTGACTGCCACTCTTCACGACATTTCGATCCGCCTCGGACGGTAGTCGAGCCCAGATGCCCAGACGGGACTTCACTTTGCGGGTGCTTGGGGAAAACCTGGCCACACTGGTACTGGAACCAATGACACTTGGAGTGAACGAACTGGGGCTTGTCTCAGTTGGCGTCACATCAGAGGCCATGTCCTCATAGTCGGAGGCGCCAGACGAGGCCGATGCAACGGTGGTGGCTTGTGTGCTTATTGACTCGCCTGAGGTAACACTGGAAGAGGATGCCTGGGATGAACGGAGGCTGGCGACTCTCTGCCGCTCTGCTGGGAGTCCGGAGTACTTGGTCTTGAATATTTTCCGCGGAAGAGTTCCTGGCGATGTCGGGAGGGCCGGGATGGAGCTGCCGGTGTGTGCAACGCTGTGGGCTGTGCTGGCATGGCTACTTCGCAAGCTGCTCACCTCCGAGTCGCTGCCCACACGCGGCAGATTTGATGACGTGACCGAGGTTTCTGAGTTCCGTCGAGGTCTCGTGATGGGCGCTGTTTCGGATGTTGTTGAAGTTGTCGTCACTGAAGGACGGGCTGATTTCCGCAGGATGGATTTTAGGGGTTGTGGTTGTTGCTGCTCTCGCGGCTGATCCCGCTCCGGCCACTCCGATGGTCGAAGGCTATATCTTTCATCGGAATAGGTGGTCGAGGTTCCTCCCATCCTCGGCCGAAGGTATTGCCGGTCTCGATCCATGGTGTTGGTGATTGAGGTGAATGCGACTGCCGATGTCACGTGAGTGTCAATGTCAGTGTTGATGTTGTGGTGGATGCTTCGTAAGAACCGTCACAAGAGCAATTTTGAAGAGACTAGCAGTTCTTTGGTGTGTCGGCGTGGAACGGCTCTTCAGGTTGGCGATGGATCTTGTCAGTGGTCTGAGTTGGTGATGCTGTAGTCATAAGAGAGCTTGGCGGTAACAATTCTCAACCTTAGGGGACGAGAATTGTGTTCTGTTGATGCGCGCGCGCGTGGGACAAAAACAAAAGCCTAGACAGCGATGCGGTTGAGGGAGATAAGCTAGAAGACCGGCGAGTCAAGGGTGCAGGACGACCTAGCTTTGATGTTGGCGGCCGGGTGCTGCAAATCTGTGTGGTACTGCACACGCAAGACGGAAAGGAGAGACATGTGAAATGGAGGCTGGGGCAAACGCTAGAGTCGGAGGGAAGCAATTAGAAGCCCGAAACCGTTGGGCGCTCTTCAGCAGGCCCCACCGCCATGGGGCCACCAACCTGAGATAAACCTCAGCGTTGGGCATCAATGTCGAATGGAAAGACTGGAAGTTGGGCAACGACGCTATTCAACGTGGTCCTGTTCCATTTGGCTTCCCCGCCCATAGCTCCCCTGGAGTGCGCAGCACAGAGAAGCATGGAAAGCCACTTGACAGAAATATCAGAAAATTAAGAGAGAGACGCCTTGGATTGGATGCCTGATTTCACCCTCCTTCGTCGCTGCTCGCTGAGACGCCGGTTTTCTACCGCCAGTCCGCGGATCTCGAACTCAGTCAAGCGTGCGTCCTAACGAAGCTAGAGGAAACGAAAGGAGTAGGAGGAAAAGGTAGAATTGTGGTGAGGGACTGAGGGCATGAAAGTACTTATCGTCAAGAGTTGACCTGGCGATCCAGCAGCTGGTGCGAGGGGCACCAGGATTGAGGGACAAATATGTGTTCGAGGATTTGACAAGGTAAGTTGCCCGGCGCATTATTAGCCTTAAATTCCAAGCTTGCATTCCCTATCTCCTCTTGGAAGTGCAGCGTGCAGCTAGCCTCCAGTATCGAAATAATAATAAGCTCTTTAGATCAGCCGCACCTCTAGCGAGAGAGCCAGACGCGATCGGGTCGGACCGGTCCACGTAGTTTCCAAGCCTCTAAAAAACGTGTTGAGCCTCCCAAGCGCCACCGGGGCACAAATGGTCGTGTGCTAGAGGGCTCGATAGCCGCGATTAAGACGCGCTATCTCACTGCTGGCCCGGTTATACCTTGTCGCGCGACGTTAGCACTGAAACGTAAGCAGAGCTTTCTGGCTTCGCTAGAGAACCAACAAGCAACACAATCAATCAGTTGCAACCCCCTCTTATTCCACAGAATCCAGAGGGTAATGTTTTTGACAGGGCATGTCTTTTGCGTTTTTTAGATGTACTATAGTAGCGTTGAAATTGACGTTGTTGTTGTTTTCGCAATTGCGTTGCAACGGCTGCTGCGTTGGTGCAGGCATGCGGTGATGCATTTACGCGGGCTGAGGTAACGTAATCCACAGGGTTTCCGGCCACCTATTTGGGGTTAGCTTCAGCCACCAAATACGCCTTCCTCCACACCACAAACTACACTAATTATTCCGCCAAACTGCTGCAAATGCCTCTATTCGAACGAACAGCCTTCAAATAATCGATTCGCGCGTAGATAGAATAAATCCAAATAGTTAATAGTAATCCACGCACGTACCACGCCTCCAGAAACCAACAGAGCCATGACCTCCTTACCTTTATTACTTACCCCTATCAAGCAAAGTAATCATACGCAACAGGCATCTCCTTCCACACCATCTTTGCAAACTTTCCTTTGCCGAACAACGCAGCCCTCCAAGCCTTAGCAGCCAGTTCGATATCCTCCTTTTCTTACCTCTCCTCTTGCAGTTTCAAGGCCTCCTTAACGGTTAGAACCCTCACCTCTCCATAGTGCTTACATGTAACCTTCCTCTAGATATTCTTACTTTTATTAACCAGCTCCTAGTTCAGTGCCTAGGTAACCTGTATCTTAGCTATAGCCTTAAGGTAAACCTGGTGTATAAGGGTGACGCTCCACTTTAGGGGGGTAATAAGGGCGTTTAGGGAAGTAATAGCTTAATTTATCTCGGCTTATAAGGTAAAGGCAGTAGCAGAGCGGTCCAGTACTTCCTAAGGTACCTCCTAAGCTTCGTTACCTTATCCAGTACCTTTTAAGGGTCTAGAGGTATAAGCCCTGCCCCCCTTTAAGCACTAGTAATATTATAACGTATCTCCCCCTTAACCTTTTAGTAGATTTGAAAGAACTGAAGGTTAGTAATATACTGTGCTCTAAACAGTGCCCCTTACTAATTAAGGCTTTATATCGCTTTACTAATAGGCTAAAGACTTTTATATCTAGGGGCTAGAGTAAGTGTATAAAGTAAGGAAAAAGGTAAAAAGTTATAATCTTATAGTCTTTACAGTATTAGATAAAGTTAAATGAGACGTAGCTTAAGTGACTGTTAAGGATAAAGAGCTAGTATTCTCTGTATATATAGGCTTAAATATACTTATTAAAGTAATACAGTTAATCTAAGGTGATAGTTTAGTTAGTCTAACTATTTAAAGAGAGTTAAATAGTAAAGGAGGGGTTAATAATATCGTTAACCTAGTTTTATTAGATCTTAATACCCTTAAAGATAATAAATAATAATAAGAGGAAACTGTTTATAGAGATAACCTTTATAACAGAGACTTATTCATAATTATTAAACTGGTTTAAGAATAACTTTACTTCCTTACGCGGAACGATAACTGTAAAGGCATTATTAACCCCTTTCATACAGCTCTTCTTATCTATATTATAAGTATCGTTATCAGTAACTAAGTATAAGAGCTTTAAGTATTATAATGGTTAAATTAATACTTTAAAGTCTTTTAATCTATAGCATTATAATAAGCTTAATTTAATATATGTAAGTAATAGGTACGTAATTTAAGGTGATAATGTAAGAAGTTATAGTACTAGTTATACTTAAAAGGCACTATATCCCCCTTTTTAATAAACAGTTCTATAGTGTAACGACCCTGCAGACCGTCACTTGGGCTGGGGCGGCCCGACGAATCCCCTGCAGAAAGAGCAGTGCGGGGAGACAGTGTACACTGTCTTGTGTACTGGGCTAGGGGTGTAAAGACCCGAAGCCCCTACGACTAGTAAGAAAGAGCTTGGTAGCCTATAAGGACTGATAATACTAAGCACTGCTCAGTTAACTGCTTGGCCGTAACTGCGTAGTGCACCACTAAGCACAAAGGACTAAGCAAGGTATAAGGTACCTCTTAGTTAATTAGTATAGATAGCTATGGTTGTGCCTATAACTACCGTGAGGGACTCTGGTTCCTTACGCTAGTATTCAATGATTCATTTGTGTCCTACTGTTCAGACTCACCTCTGTGCATTATAGTGACAGCGACCTACAGTGACATTGAACCCCCGTCTAGGAGTGCTAGCTTAACAAGCCGTCTTCGGAACGCCCCCTACTTGTTAGCGTCCTGCCATACGTTCTGTCTTAACCCGCGCCAGTCCTCTCGAGGCCTATGTCGGGTGCAGGTCGTAATACATAGCTAACTAGTTAATAGCTTTAACAGTTATTAACTAATCCTAAGTATTAAATTAGTAAATAGCGTTAATAATAAACTCCTCCTCTTATACAGTTAACTGCTGTAAGTGTTATTTTAAAGCTTGTAACGGTAGTTTCCTATAATACTTATTTATCAGAGTACTCTTATAAACATCATACAGCTTTGCAGCTTACCAGAGGCTTAGCCTATTATTATTAACTGCTGTTAAGGCGTTCTAAAGTCGGTCTTCTTTCATAAGGTCCTAAGAGCGGCTTTTAGGCGTTACCGGAGCTTTCCCTTTCAATACTTAAAGGGCCCAGTAACATACTGGGTAAAGGAGGTCACTGCTGGGCTACTCGGAGAGGGGGTAAGGTGCTACCTAGCGTTCATCTTCAGTTTGTGAGCTGTGTAAGTAAGCGGGGTGTTTTAGAACTGGATCGATTCTGAAAGTCGTGATTCTTAATAAAATTAAGCGATTCAAACGCAGTAAAATTGGTACCGTTTAATTACTCTGATAATGGCGATTTAAAATTAGGAAGAAAAGAAGGAATTGCTGAAGGCTTGGTGTTATTGTTTTGGTTCTGTTGCCAGGTTGTTCTTGTCAAAATGAAGGGGTCCCTAGGCATCTAGTCAGCGGATGACTGGATGCCTGGCACAGCCAGAGCGCCAGTGAGCCTCAGCCACTGTGGTGACGAAGCTGAACCCTACAGAATGGTCTATAAAGAAGGAGGTTCTGGCTTCCAGCCAGAACCACACAAGCAATTGAATGACACACGTTGTTTCTAAGAGTGCCAGCGCTTCTGACAGTTCTTTTCTTTTTCCTTAAAGCCACAGTGGAAATGAAAGTGGGGATGCTATGCCGCATGCGGCCGGAGAGCCAGGGTGACCGGAAACCCTGTGGATTACGTTAAGCTGTTACGATGATATAAACGCTGCGGACCCGTGGACCTAGTAGGCAACAAATAGGGGTGATCGGAGAGTATGCCGCTTGACTTAGCTGCGATAATGCAGTTAGAGGTTAGGTTGTGGATACCGAGCTGGATGACCATGTTCATCGAGCTATATCTTAGCTCACCGCCTAACGGCAGAATGCTTGGTAGGGAATAAAAAACTTCCTGTTCAAAGTGGGCCCCATCAGCGGATCGCAGATCGGGGCGTCAGCATTTAGCGGCAGTTTCGATCGGCTTTATTTAGGTGACTCATAGTGTGCCTTCATATTCTTACACTTAAGCACTGATGTCATATAATCATTTGTGTTCGGAGTTACCTTGGCTCACCGAGCCCACGAACTGCTTGGTTGCATCCTGCTGATTGTCTCCACGCCTAGTTACAGTATACTGTCACCGTTTCAACTATGACACAGGGACTAAAGTAGCCCTATTGCACGAAGGTATCACTGAAAGCTATCGTGCGACAGCATCGTATGAAGCCTATGTCAGAAACACTGCACACTGAAATCCCTGGGGAATTGATGGGGTTGCAACTGCTGGATTGAATTCCTTCTGTCCTCGCTCTAGTTCTAGCTTGCAGCCAGAACCCCTTTCTCATATAGACCTATCTGCAGCATTCAGCCTTCGTCACTGTGGTGGATCAGGCTCACTGGCGCTCTAGCAGTTCCAGGCATCCAGTCAGCGGAGCTAACTAGAAGCCCGAAGCCCCTGAACCCCTTTCTTTCTAACACGATCATTATCCGTACCTAGTCTGTGTCAGGCGCTACCAGACAACTGACAGCAGATGTATGCGCGGCCCCTCACCCCGTGCAAACCCTGCCCTGCTTTGCCTGCCCGCCCTTCCCGCCGATACTAAATCCTCGGTCGCATCCGTAGCTAGATTTACAGCCGATTTCAATGGAAATGGGCGGGAAAAAAAGAGAAAAATAACGTGACTGTAGCCAGCCAGCATTCCTGCTGTCAATATAAGCATTGTTGACCTGTGTTCCATCTACATGCACTAAAGCACTAAACCGTCGTGTTTCTCAGGTATTCACACTGTCTTTTATGTTCTGTAATTGGGCATCGTGTCGTATTATGCTCACGTAACATTACACTGGCAGTCTAAGAATAAGCAGGTAAGCTGAATATAGAGTTAGCGGACGCGATAACTCCATCAAGTAAAACAAATTGCAAGAAGTTGTAGAAATAGTAAAAAGAATTGGAAGTTAGAGAGAGCCTAAGCTACTACAGTGATGAAGGCTGAATCCTACAGATGAATATATATGAAAAAGGGGTTCTAGCTATAAGCTAGAAAATAAGAAACAGATAATAAAATACAGCCAAGTAGTTGAAACCCCCCTTTCATTTTAGAGGTTCTAAAGTACTATGTTTTGACATATTATTTAAGCTGCATTGAATTAGCAGTGCCTTTAGGTAGCATTTTGAAAGGTAAGTAGAATATTTGGGTGAGCAGCGAAGGCTGATATTAATACGCTGCTAAAAGCAGAATAATTAAATATAAGAGAAATGATGATGTAATAAAGTTAAAGAGCATATAGGTCGCACGATTAAAGCGGCGAGATAGTTCTTATCATAAAGAAAAACAATAACAAACCCTAGAGGAAAAGTGCTAACGCTTATAAAGCTTCCCTTACTAGTGCTTGTTATGTGGCTTAAAAAAGTAGTAGCTAGTCACGGTAATTAGTAAAGAGGTAGATGTACTACGTTAACGCTATTACTGTAGGTAAAAGAAAGGTAGGTAGGGAATATAAGTAGCTAAAGCTACCTGATGCAGCGGCATCTACCGCCGAATTAAGAGGATAAGGCCGCGTTACTGAAACTAATGGTATTATAATATAAGTGTAACTTACTGTTACTATTAACACTTATCATTACTATAACTGTATTCTCTTTAAGCTTCTTTTAATTAAAGAGCTTTAAATAACTTACTTTAACTAAGAACTTACCTAAGATATCATTATTAGGTTTTGTAAATCCTAAATATATAAGCATTAGCCGATTTCTATCGTCTTTAAGATAAGATGTAAATGTGACTTTTAGAAGTAATAAAGGTTTTAACAGTCTTAAAAGTAACTCCTTTATCTTACTACTTATTAAAACTTTATTTAAAGGTTACCTGTAAGTTAAATTTTATAAGAGGATAATTTATATTAGTACCCTTTATTTCTTAGTCTTTAAGAAATTTAATAACATTTTCTTAACTTTTTTACTTACGTTTTATATATTTAAAGTTAATTTCTTATAATTAAAGGTAAAAGTGACTTTAAGATTTAATCTGATCTTTAATAACTGTATACTTTGTAATATAAAAAGAGTAGCGTTAATCATTCCTTCCTCTTAACTTTCACTACTCTTAACTTCCTTAACTCTCCTTTATTTGATAAAGGCAGTTAAGACAACTTACATATTTAAATCTATATTTAATCCTAAATTACTATTAAGTTCCACATTAGACTTAAGGAACTTTAACGCTTAAATGTAAACTTAAGCACTTTACTAATACTGTACTGTTATCTTAACCTTATATAACTTAAGGTAATTAATAATTAATCTCCTATTAGGATTAGAAAGGCAGTTAATACCTATTTAGTGACTCGGGGCGTTTGTTTAAGCCGACCCTGTTGTTCTTTTTAAGCTCTGTGTGTAATATTACTGTAGCCGCTTATGTACATAGCGATGCGTTCTCTAGCGCGTGCTACCGTTAAAAAGGGGCTGCGCCGCGCAGTTCTTTAAACTGTGCTTTGTTCAACAATCATTAATCTGACGATTTTCACCACGATGACCTTCTATTAAAAGCCCAGTGACATTCTGGCCCTTCGATCGAAGGAAGATGACCTAATCCACGGTCGCGTTTCCTTTTTTGTTCCAGGCCGACTGCGACTTTCTGTGGATGTGGTCCTCTTTGTAGTTTCTTCCCTGTTGCGCCATCGCACCAGTTCATCAGTCCACCTGTTTTTAGTTAGTTTAAAAGCCTAGCCTTCACATAAGGTTAAGTATTATAGGTACCACTGTTATTAAAGGCTCCTACCCTTAAAAATAGTTAAGGGGTTTAAAAACTAGCTGTTGGCCAAAACGAACTTCAGAACAGTTGTCTAAATTAAGTCTCCAGACTTTTTCTTTTATAAAAGCTTTATAGATTTAAAGCATATAACTAGACCGTTATATCCAATACCATTAACTATACCAGTTTTATCTATATTATACCTATTCTTTAGTAAGATACTTTACTCCTGGAACCTTTCGGTAGTTAAACCAGAGCCGAATAACAGCTTTACAAGTTTAGTCAGCACAGGTTACATGGATTCCCCATAATCTCTGGGTAAAAAGGGAAGGATTCCACTTCAAAAACCAGCGGCACTAGTGTTTTCCAAGGTGGGCTGGCTCTCTAGAGGTGGTAAGTATTCTTTTACCTAATTTCCAGATTTACTTATGACTTAGAGGGTTACTAATAGCCCCCTGGAAGAGAATCCATTCGGCAAGACGTTCTTCCAGGGCCGGAGAAAGCTTTTGATTGTTGATTTGGGCGTAGGGGGCTGGATTGGTGCCTTGGGATCGATAATATAAAGTGTTGTGGGGGATGCCGTGGTTTTTGGCCGCATCGCGGAGTTTTCCAGTTTCAGCATACTCCGCGAGGGAGTTCTGCAAATCTAACTCATTATATGGCTTCATTTGCCAATTCTAAATCCATTGAAAAAGGAAGAAAACAGATTGGAATTAAAGTCGTGGAGTTGTGGGCGATTGAAATAGGAGAGTTGGGTGGTGAGGGTGGCGAGGACGAGTCAATCTGCGTGGTCTAAAAGGGGGTTGGTCTAAAAGCCGGTCACCCGACTTATAGCTGTGATGCATGTGGTGCTACGTCAGCTCAGCTGCCATTGCCATACCTCAGCTCGCATGGCCGCACCTCTATGCTTTCTGACATGGCCTGTGCCCTACACCACACCGTGGGAGCTTTTTGGCTTACTGTCTCTGCGGTGCAAAAACCTGTCCTCAACACCGTGTGAGATTGGCCTTTCAAGAAACGTTCGGATACCCTCCTTATGTCAGCCCTTTCATGTCGAGACACCGTTCCATCCCCTGGGTAGGTATGAGCTCTTCACTAGCGTCAGAGCTGTGTATCAACTGCTAATCAAGAGCAAAAAGGCGAATTGTCCGAGTCTGCTTATGATATAGCTGTCACGGAAGTGTCGTATGGACTAAATGGCTCCAGCAGGTTGCTAGGTCCAGAGGGCAGGGGATTGTGCATTTCTCCATCGTTTTTCTAACAGAAAGTACTGCCGTGTAAATACACTTTGTCTTGAACACTCCTTCTTTTTCCATAGCTTCCCCGCATGCAGCCCCTGAACTCCAGTCCATACAGCAACTTACTGCCTCACGCATCCTGAAAACCCCCACCCTTAAATCTACCACCCCTGAACAGGGTCGTCAACCACATCAAATCAAGCCACGGACGTCGCAACAGCAGTAGGCGTGGCAACACACGCAGTACAAATTGCATTAGCCACCGACCCAACCACAGGCGCCTGAGCTCCACAGGCGCTTGCAACACATGGCTTCACATAAGCCTGCATTGCAGGGCCATGGGCGCAGTGGCAGGCAAAGTCCATTGGGACGGCGCATCCGACTGAGTTTGCCGCGGCGGAGATGCAGGGGACCTTGATACCCCGTGTTAGTGATGACTGGTGATTAGGGGGTGTGGTTGTTTAAGGGAAGGGAAAGGGGGAATTTAATGGCTTACACCGCAGGCGGGCATCAAGGAGGTGAGTGAGCAGGCTGCTGTGGGGAGTGGGATGGCGCTGGATGGGGCACCAGTGATAATTTGGGACCAGGCTGGGGCCACGAGGGCGAGGACCGTGATGAGGATGTTGAAGGTGTGCATTTTGGGGAGTTGGTGGTTGGTTCTTCGTCACTGGTCTATTAGATCCCCGGATGTTGCAATATTGACAGAGGATAGCATCACGGCGACAAAAGGTCTCTTATATATTGACTCAAGCTATTTATAGCACATTCTGGCCGATTATTTGAGACGCTGATTGAGTATTCGTTCTCAAATTGCCCTGACTTATTGCGGAGACGCAGCTCCGCATTCGCGTCCCTGGAAAGCAAGTGAGGCCCTCGCCGTCGGGCATAATCTCGCGGGGAATACATAAAGTACCTATTTGCGGGGGAACGATTTAGTTGGGGAGTACCTAGCAATCATTTGCTAGTCGTATATCTGAAGTCACTTACTAGACGTCCCAATGAGGGCTGGGAACGGAAGTCCCATCTTTTTAGCCGCCGAGATACTGTCCGGACTTGGGAGCTATGATGTCATGGCCGTTTCGGCGAGTTGGGGATGCCGCGTTTGCCGAGACTTTTTGCCACACCACGGATGGAGAACACTGACTAATATAACCACCGTCTCCCCTCTTCGCCGCGTCGCTTTCGGTGCTGGCGCCGGCCCGACCCAGCAACCATGAACCCGGAAGAAGGCCACGTTCCATTGTCAATTTATTGCTGGCGAAGTCGGTTGTTCAAATGCACAATTCATTGTTTTCGGGCTTGGCATGGGTTGACTCGGGAATTATCAGGTCCCTGGGCAGCGATCTTGCCGAGTCTGCTCAAAACGCCCTTTGCGCTTTCCTCAGGTGAGTCAAGCCAGCGCATCATATGGCCTGCAGGTCTCTGGCTCCCGGGATCGGAGTTTGGATAGTTGCCTGCAATAGCGCCTTTTTTTTAAACTGAATTTCGCACGCCATCTTCAATCTTGCCCAGCTGCCACCATCGACTTGCTTGTTTCTCCACGAGATTCAACACCGTCCCCTCAGCGGCTGCGAGACACGGCGGCTGGAGATTGCACCTCGCGACAAGTCCCAGCCCCTGGACTTTTTCATCTGCCACCACAGTCTGCGGCCTAGATAAGGCGGTGTACCCTAGGCCTATAGGCTATCGATGACTTAGGGCGTTAAGCATCTATGCCCATCATCCTCAACCAACGCCGCCTCTACCTCATGTCACGCGCAGTCTCCGTACATCGCCCAGGGCGACGCTCAGGAGAGATCGGCTCAAGATCCTTTCGTAGGGCAGCATTGCTGACTAAAATTTCAAGGTTAAGCACCTGGATGGCCTCTATTGAGTCATAGCGGCAATCGGGTATCGAAAAACTTATTTCTCGATACAGTCATTGTTAGCGTGATGTTCAGGATTCGGGGTTAAACGCCACCACGTCATTTCATTCACCCTAGAAGCCCCGCAAATTGGCGCTACCCACGGGTATAGACTGAGGCACGAATCACAAGTGTAGGCACGGACGGTGACAAAAACGTTGATTGTTGGACAAGCCTCCCAACGCAGGCCAGAATCTCACCCGCCCTTGTTGCGCATGAGCATGAGGGACCAGCGCGACCGCCATGTCGCTCTCTGACAGCGTGAACGATGACATGCTTCGCCTCCTACGGCAGCAGATCTATGATCGCGTCTCCGCCCAGCAACGCGAAAAGCATGACGCGTTTGAGCACGAGAAGCAGGCGATGAAAGACGCGAAAAATGCCCGACAGCAAGAAAAAAAGCAGCCTCTAGAGAGTTTGCGCGAGATCGCACGTGCTGACCTTGCCCACGAGGAGAAAAAGAGGCGGTTGGAACATGATTATCACGACGCGGTCGAGGAGCTGGGTCGGTCGCGCGACGTCTGGCTGGCGCGTCTGGACGGGCCTGTGCCGGACACGTCCTCCGTCTCGGGCCGGCCTTCTACCTCTCGGCAAACCCCGGCAACCCCCGTTTCCAGGTCTTCTTACATTGTCGAACCGGATGAGCTGCTTCGTGCGTCGGACATCGAGGCGCCGTGCAAGACCGAGGCCCAAGAACCGTTCTTTCAATTCGTCGATGCGGTTGATCCTGTCGACGGACACAATGCGGACGAGGCTTTTCCTGAGGCGGACGCTGCTATGGACTATGCCTCTGACATGGAATCTTCACCGACAAGTGCATCGGACATTGACTCTCCACCCACTGTCGCATCGGGCAAGGACGAAACTGTGATTGATGAAGCTCCGGCTGATGTCCAGGGTACTCAGGCTGATGGGGTACGAGACAACGTCGAAGAAGTGCGCAGCGACGCCGAGCAAACGCAAGATGGGGTGGGAGAGAACAGCAAGCAGCAGACGCCCAGCGCAAAGTCAACATCATCAAGCCCTTGGCAAAGGCTAGCAGCTGCTGGTATCGGCCGTAAATTACTACATGCACTTCGTTTCCCAAATGATACCGAAGACGACAGTGACAGCGAATACCACGGCGACGAGGACTACGATGAAGAGCATCAGCTAGCGTGCCAGCCGCCGCAGAAACGGGCTAGGCTCCTAGCCAACCGGTCCAGGAAGCCTCCGGTACCAACCGGAGACGAGCATAGCGATGTGGCCCAGGAAGTCCAGCCACGGAGACGGGTCGATCGGCGGCCGCGTCGGGTGCCACCTGTGACCCAAGGAAGAGAGAATGCCACAACTGAGAAGGTAGACGACGAGCGCCTCGAGGAGGCGATAGTTTGTCCAGTCTTTCGCCATCGACTAGTGACAACAACGAACACAGTGATGTCGCAGTTCCGGCGAGGAAGGCGCTGCAGCCTGGGGGGCTCCATATCGGCCAAAAACGACCTCCTGCGAGACCTGAAGCTGATGGGGACGACGATGAACACGTTGATGTCGAACTTTCGCCAAAACAGACGCCGCGGTCTGGATTTAGACCTTTCAGGAGGCGGCCTCGTACGAGGATGCAGACCGCAAACATGGACTGTGAGGAAACCCCTGCGGAACTTCCCGTAGACTACTCGCCACCGGCAAGACGGGGGCGGCGGCCAACTGCGGCTGGATTCTTCTCGGGCTATTCTGGGTCTGGACTCCGCCGGAAGCAGAAGCAATCTCATGTGAACACCCTGACCGCAAACCTGACTCAGCTTGCCTCATATCCTACTTCACCGGATAAGGACGATAGCGATGTCAAAGTTCTGGCGAGACGGAGGTCGCGGATTGTAATCCTCCGGCCGCATGATACGAGCGACAACAACAAAAACGTGGACGACGGAGGCCCCGAACAGCCCGCCGCGAGACTTCATGTTGTATCTGTTCCTCTAGAGTTGGAAGACGGAGGAGGCGAACGTAGTGTCAAAAGACTAGTGCGTCGGCGGGATGAGAGGCATGTTAGCCAACCGAGCGAGGACGACTACCGTAGCCTTTCAGACGACGGAGTCCTGAAGCGACCCACTCGGAAGCGAGCTCGCCGTCTTCTAGTTGTTAGCCAAACTGACAAGGTCCGTGATGGCGTATGTCGTGATAGCAATGGCAAGGTGGTTTGGTATACACGCCGGAATAGGATGCAGCAGTCTGTTTGGGACGATGTTAGCACTCACAGCAATGAGTCAGAGGCTAGTCAGGCCTCTCGGCGAAAAGAATAAGTCAAAGGGGGGTATTCCCGACCGACGGTAATCCCGACCAGGGTGTAATATACAGGGGTCAAAAACCACTACTAACTTCAATTACCTATATTGCAGCCATTATATAATCTTCTACCTCCTCGTCTTTTAAACTAGATAAAGTAGTTAAAGAACTATCAGTAGAACTATCTACGTCTCTACCAGCCTCACGCTACGCCCTTTATATCTGCCTAATATTAGAGAACATCCCATTTAGATCCGGAACCGCCTTCCTTCTCTAGTGGCCTTTATTTCGCTCAGCCTAGGCATCTAATTCTTTAATCCAATGCTAAGCTATAAATAATTCGAAGTCTTTTTTATTATAAGCCTTATACACCTTACGAAACAGCTTCCTTTATATAGTACGGTTAATCTTAACCGCCTTTAATAAATGCTCTAAATCCTTAGATTTCTAAGCGGTCTGGATAACCTTATCTGTATAGCCGTAATCCTTTAAAGTAGCCCCTCTAGAAGTTATAAGCATAGAGGGTGTGTTAGGAGTGTTAAGTGTTAATATTATATCCTTAATATTACTCTTTTAAATAAAAAGAGGCTTATTAAAGGCTTACTTATATTAATCATGCCCGGAGGACAATTTGTTGTAAGGGTGGTCCAGAAAAAAAAATACTATGGGAAATTCAGTTAAAACTGATAAGGAAATTCAACTCGACCTAGGACTGGTCGGTTCACTATGAAAAGTGGGTCTGCTCAGGCCCCTCCGCTCGTCGGGCCCAAATCACGTGATATGATATGTTTTCAGATACGTCACGTGACCAGGAGTCCAAATCTGACGTCAGATTCAGGGTTAGTGTTGGGTTTTTACAACCCTAACCCGGCCAGTGTGGCTGGAACAGTGTGGCTAGATCCACGCAGCTGCTCTGCGGCTGGCTCCGTGGATCCGCACAGCCAAGAACGCCAGACTCCACTGCCAACCTCGTATTCAGTCAGCCAACCTCGCTTCGCAGAAGCGAGTGTGGCCAAGGCACTTCGTGCACTGGCCACCCTCACGACTATAATATCACGGCTTCCGCTCTTGAAGATAGAAAGAATTAATCACCTTCAACACACTGTTTTCCAATGCCTTGACCCCTTTCGCATTTTAACAATTAGGGTTATGGTTTAGTAGTTATTAGCGTTTGAAAAAATTAAACAAATGGGTATTCAAAATCAAGAACAGGGACAGATCTAACCGAATGAGGTAGTTTTATATGTAGTTCTTTATTAAGAATTCAGAAATGGAATTAATTTTACTATAAAGATTGTAATAAGAAAGATATTACTGTTTAAAGTGTAGTGATAACAATTATTTAAATAATAGCTAGTTATTAAGTAATATAATAAGTTCTATTACTTACGTTTATTATAGGGCTTAATACGTAGAATCCAGAACTGGAATCAGTTTTACCATATTACTTAAAGTGAGAAAGATATTATTGATTAAAGTTAGATAATAATAGTTATTATTATAATGATCTGTTAATAAGTAGCATAATAAGAAGTAGTAATTACGTTTCTTATACAGTGTATTACGAAGAATACAGAGCTAAGACTCTTTTTACTATACGGCTTATAATAATATTACTATCTAAGCCTAAATAATAATAATAACATTATTATAAACTTAAATATCTCTCTGGTTTAAATAGCTATTCTAAATCAGGCTTTAGATTAAGAATTACAGTTAAAATCTGCGCAGAATACTACCTTTTTTATATTATAAACTAAAATAATAACTGTAGAAGTTATGATTTTTTCACTGTAAATGAGAATATCTCCCTTTACTTAACCCTAACCCTGAAAATAATGTGAAAATCGGATTCTACATCATATAATGCATATTAAAACGTATTATTTGATTATATAAGCTAATAATTAAAAATTATTAAATTATTACTCTAGTTTACCCAGTTAAGTTAAAAAAAACCTTTAGTTTTTCGTAGATAGAAATAGAAATAGTATAGTGGTAAATAGCGTAATATTAATTAAAGAGGTTTCCAGTTCAAATTGCGTTTGTGAAAGTGAAAAAAAAACTGTAAATTGTAAATTGTAGAATAAGTAGCTACACTACATATATTACACTATATAGTGGTCGGCTCCTTAATTCAAACCCCTTAGGTAGAGTGGACTAGATGTTCTAGTGCCTGTGGGCTAGGGTGGCTAAGCCGTAAGTGCTAGAGGTTTGCTAGGATTTTGCTTAGCTATGGTTGTGTATATGTTTTAAATTAGCTACGTTGGGTAAAGAAGGCTCTGTTAGCTATGTTAGCTGGTAAGTCTTCCAGTACGTACTGCCTGTATTAATCGGATAAGTGGTATAAGATATAGCTGTTAGCTCTGCGTATACAGTTGTTACCGGGACTGTTATCCCACTAAAGGCTTTGTTTTTGTAGTTTTCGTAGTGATATAAGGTTATAAGCAAATCTAAGGCAGTAAGCTATATTTTAAAGCTGAAGGAAATGCTTTTATTAGTGTTATTGTTATTGCCTATTCGCAAAGGGCTCCTGAATCTACATATTTACCTCTTTATACCCCTAAATTAGTACAAGCTGCTCTCCAGCCTAAAGAAAGTCCCTAGGTATAGCATTATGATAATTTAGAAAACTAGATAATTAGTTAAATATATAGATTATAGTCCTAGAGTTCAGAATAGCTGAATTCTTTAAAGAGTACTTAGCTATGTAAAACGCTCCCTTTATAATAACGAAGGAAGCAGGGCAGTGGCTTATACTACAGCTTAGTTAATGTGACTTTTTCTGTAGTTCTTCCACTTACTCTTACAATTTTGTATTAAGTAAGGCTTCTTTACCTTAGTTCAAATATGCTCCCTTTTAACAAAGCTATTAAGGGCTAGTTCTAGGAAAGTGTAAAAGTATTTTTCCAGACGGTAGAACTGGCCATAATAGGGGCAAAAGGTAAAGGCTGTGCTTAAAGCTATTTTTAACTTCTTTATAGGTTTTTCGCCCTCTGGGGAGTTAGCTATGCTTTAGGCGTTTTGCCGTTTTCTAAGTCTTTTGCTATTCTTTAACCTAGACCCTGTTTCGCACTGTTATTTCCAGCTATTATTTTATTCCCCCTTATTACTACTAGGATTAACTTTGCTATTTTAAGCGTCCTTTAGATCAGTGTTATTAGCTTCTTTACTTGTAAAAAAAGAGCTAAACGAGGTTTTTGCAATTTTGTTACTAACTGGAATATAAGCCTTTATTAATTGCCGCACCTTCTCCTGAAAGTCGTAGGTTATTACCTGGTAGGTTAAGGTTAACTGTGCATTTAATAATTTATAAGATATAACTTAGTAGCTAAGTACTAGCTTTACTGCATTTAGGAAGTCGTAGAGCTAGGTCTTTGTATTTAGGGCCTTAAGGATCCCTTTTCGTTATGCTAGAGCTATAGCTTGCTCTTACGATTTTAACTATTTCATTAGGTCTCTAGGGGCTTGTACTAGGGGTTATATAGCTAGACAGTAGGTCTCTTTAGCGCTATATAGTTTATCTTTATCGCTGACACTGTGTTGTAACCATAAGGCTAAATACTACTGTGTGACTCACCTGAATGGATTATAGGTTGTAAGTTAAAGGTGTGGGCTAACAGTACGTAATATTTACTGCTTTAGCTGTTTAATACGCTTAATTTACTGTATGTATTTCTTTATCGTTAGCTTAATAAATCGTCTAATCTATCTGGTAAGTGCGGAAGCTATTAGTAGTTAGATCGGCTATAGTAACTAAAGGGTTAGCTTGCTCAGGCTTGTCGTTATTGGTAATAGAGGCTGTTCAAGCTCTAATTATAGCTGTAGACTGGCTTGGAGCTTTATGCTTGTGAAATGGCGGGTCTGGAGCTACAGGTTCGCTTAGGAAAGGAGTGACCCCCTGAATCTGGCTTCACAGCTCTCCAGCTACGGCTTGAGCCTAAAACTGTAGGTTTCACGATTCCCAGTCCTCTGCACTAGTTAGAAGCACAGGCTTGTCATTTGGAATGGCTATCTTGGTAGGAGGGTTTGTTAGATTAGGTAAATTAAACTGGTTGGTATAATGGATTCTAGTGGTGCGAATCGAGTGTGCTTCTTGTTACTGGGGTTGGCTAACTAATCGGTACGCGTAAGCGATGTAATGCGAAAGCTGTGCGATTAAGTGAATGAGACTCTTAATGGTCAGAAACACTGCACTCTGGAATCTCTGGAATTAATAGGGGTTGCAACTGCTTGATTGAATTGCTTCTCCCCTTTATTTTATAGACTTCTGTAAAGGATTCAGTCCTCGTAACTGTGGTGGCTCAGACTCACTGGCGCTCTGGCAGTGCCGGTTATCTAGTCAGCTCCGCTGACTAGATAGCTAGGACCCCTGAACCTTCTTCTTTCTGACAACTATTACGAGTTTATACTAGTTACCAGACGAATCAGTTTATACTAATCTCTTGAAACTATGTAAGAATGATTACTCTTTTTCATTCTTATAAAGTTTAGTTAATGTAACTGTTAAAATGCGAAAGGGGTCAAGGCATTGGAAAACAGTGTGTGTTGAAGGTGATTAATTATTTCTATCTTCGAGAGCGGAAGCCGTGATATTATAGCCGTGAGGGTGGCCAGTGCACGAAGTGCATTGGCCACACTCGCTTCTGCGAAGCGAGGTTGGCTGACTGAATACGAGGTTGGCAGCGGAGTCTGGCGTTCTTGGCTGTGCGGATCCACGGAGCCAGCCGCAGAGCGCCTGCGTGGATCTAGCCACACTGTTCCAGCCACACTGGCCGGGTTAGGGTTGTAAAAACCCAACAGTAACTAATGGTTTAACAGGTTCTATGTTACTATTATCCTTAATATCTACTCTTACAATTTTAAACCTTCTCTTAAACTAATCACAATAGTAACGCAGAGCTAAGAAGTATTGGATGACCCTTAAAATTGATATCGACTGCTTTTATAACTAGGCTTTTTGACTTAATCTCTAACCTATATATTCACTGAAGCGCGACACGTGGAAACGATTAACCCAGCTAAAGCTAGTCTTGAATTAAAAGAACCTATTTACTAATTGGAAAGATTTGAAGACTTAAAGCGTAAAGAGCATAAGTTGTTATAAGAATTAGGTATTAAAAGCGAATCGTCAATAAAACGAGTACGAAAAAGCTCCATTGCTAGCTTTTAATCCAATTCTAACTATGATAGATATAGAATTTATATTAAGAATATCTCTACCTTTATTTCTGTTAGCTGATAGTAAATAAGAGCGGTTATTAGGTCGGTTCTTATACCTATAGCTTTAAGTATTTTAAACGTTAACGTATTTATAGTATTATATAAGGTTTTAAGTCGTTTAGTTGCTATATATGTTACTTACACTTTAGAAAACCTTAATACCATTAAGGTTTACAATACTAGTAAAGTGCTGGTAATTGCTAAGTAAAGGTAAGATGATAATAAAGATAACGATGGCTAATTATTATTTAGCGTAAGGTAAAGCGTGTACTTTTTTCTTTTTTAAATCGAACCGTTACCTTTAGCTTATATCTGTATACTCGTATACTTATAATAAGTAAAAGATCTTTTTAATTCTTTATGTTAATAATATATTATTTACTTAGGATTTATTATTTAAACCTTTAAGTTTATAACCTGTTTAACAGTATTCTGCCTTTAAGATTCATGCTGACCCTTACTTAATATCTTATATCCTCTTACCTTATAATAATTAGACTTTATTTACTACCATAAGCTTTCTTCACTTAGGTCACCTTAGTGCTCTGGAGCAGGCCGTAACAAACCTACTTATTGTTTTAAAGAAGATAAGATGATAATACTTTTAATAGCGGTAAATTAAAGAGCTGGTGTTAATGATATTTAGAAATCTGTATTAGCAACTATGTCTTAACATTCGACGAGATATAAGGGTGGCGGGGACAGAGGTTTACTTTTCTCTTCATGATGACGTAGGAAAATTGAGAATCGCTAGGTGAGTACTTTAATGAGCTACAGTCAGTTAGGTATTTTGCCATTCACGCCTTCTCATCTATATCCTTTCCCCCGCTTCCATTTTCCGTGCCTTGTCTTCACTCAATATCCTTCGAAGTGACAGCATGTAGAGCGGGTACCCCGCTCCTAGTATCAGTAACGTCAGGCAGAAGGCAATGACGAAGTAAATCCAGACTCGATGGGACATGATGGCGCTCATCTCGTCAGCTTGGAAGTCAAAGAAGCTGGTGCTGAAGAGTGTCTGCAGACCGCATTAGTGTCACCTACGGTGAGTGGGAGAGTCATCAAGGCATTTGGCTTACCGCTGTGAAGGTTGCTGGGAGAAACAATGTCGTGACCAAAGCAATGACCTTCATAACCGCGCTGTCACGGGCTGCCGCGAAGGCTATCGACTTTGAGTCTGACGCTATCGAGTTGGATATGACGGCCATTTGGCGGCTGAGAGAATTGTCGTGTTGTGACAGGAGGTTGTAGATCTGACTTCCTTTAGCCAAACTTGTCAACAAATTCTCGAGTGGTAGTAGCGTACCGTCGAGGCATAACCTTGAGCTCTATGCATCAGATACTGCGCCCTCGTGTGCATGTTGGCAAGCCAGAACTCGTGTTGCCTCAGTCTGGAGCTGACTGCCGTCATGGCGTCCCGACAGAGCAACTCTCTCTCGTGCGGCACGATGCTCTGACAGTATTCGGCAGCCTCGAGAATCTTTGGGGCGAGCTTCATCTGGGTTTCGCAGCCATACGTCTTGGAAGCACACATCGATATGACCTCAGTAACGTCTTTGGAGATCTCGGCAATGTCGAGGCTTGTCTTCATGGGATCGGGCACCGCATGACTTGGTAGCGATACTGTCAAGTCGAGACCGAGCGTGATTTTCTGGCGGTGCAGTCTTAGGTGAACCTCATCAAACTGTCTTTCAAGATACTCTAACCTGAGCTCCACGAGGATCACAGAGAGGAGGAAAGGGGATGGAATGCGTCCTAGGCAATGCTGCAGGCGGCGTCTGAACTCGTCGATTTCATTGTAGTTATCGCGTAAGCCACATAAAAGAAGCGAGGTGATGCCGGTGTTAGGGCAGTAACTCCCGCCGATGCTGAAAAAGGCTCTGGTGTTCGAGTCCGTCTGGTGAACGAAGCTAAAGATGACGTCAGGTGATGGAACGCCTTCATGGCTCTTTTTGCGGTAACTTTGGGCCAGATTCGTATCACCTTTGTCGAACAAAATACTAGTTTGCAAGGCAGGTGTTCTCCTGGAGTAGATTTTTAGGAAGCTCTTCGGAATTTTAAACTCCCGGAGCACGGTCTGGAAGGTCGGAATGGACAGCGGAATGGTGTTCGCTGTGGTTTCGTTTGTTGGCTGGGGAAGTCTTGTCTTTTTTTCGATGTTCCGGTCGGCGCATACTCTAAGATTGCATCAGTGAGAACTGCTCAGGTCCGTCATGGAGCTTGGAGCTCACAAGAGTCTCAGCCCGCCGGTGAAGGGGCCGACTTTTGAGAGATCCTAGGCGCAAAGTAACCGCCCTCATCGTCAGCAATCGGATCCCAAAGTCGTGCTCTATGGGGGCGCATACAGCATGAGACAGATCTGTGACACATTGTGAGATATCCTCGTGCTCGAGGATGGTCTCTCGGAAGAAGTTTTTCGACTCGTCCTATTTGTTACGTGAGACACTGCGGAGCCCAGGAGCCGGAATTCCACTTACTTCGAAAGAAAATGCCTCAATCAGCCGAGCGCTGTCCTCAGAGGCAAAAAGGCTGCCCTTCTCCAAAATGAGGTCGTAGTGGTAGTCGTCCATGGTGGCCCAAGCTGGGGTTCAGCTTACGGCTGAGGTCCTGTCCATCTTGATGTGGTCTTTTTGTCTTTTGCCGCGGAACGAGAAGGTGGGTTTTAACAATGCACAGTGCCCGAATGAGGCTCACGCGGCTTGCCGACAACGCATGTCCGACATGCTACATATTGGCCCAACATTTGACACATAGAGCAAGCCTAGGCCACTCGTTCGTTGAGGCCTCATGGTAGCATGGTGACACAGCATCTGCGCCTCTTTGGCATTTGTACCAATCCTAGGTGCTGCAGCCCGTGCTGTCACTCAATCAGCGCCCAAGTGCGCTGCCTCGCTGCCCAATGTGATCGCGGGAGGAGGAAGGAAACCCCGGGCTTGGCGCCCAAAGAAAGCAGAGAACAACTTTCAGATAAACAGCAACTACCACTGCATAGAAATAATGAACGTTCTGCGCTTTTTAGTGCAGCGGTAGTTTGTGACAACAACCATCTAACCACCAAAACACCACCAATCCATGTGAAGGTCTCGAGCATGATCATGGATCAGGCAATCCCTCCCCAAGCTCAGCTACTGTCTGTGGACTCAATCCCCTCGCCCCGGCATTCGCGGTCAACTCCCACTCGCGCAGCCGATACGCATCGTTATCCCTAGCTCTCTCGTCAAACTCGAATACTCTGTAATCACCATTTGCCCAAGTCTTCCCTGTGACACCCGCCTTCAAGAAGCCGTCGTGAGAGACCACGATGAACAGCTTCTCCGGTCTGGCGTACAAGTCCCGTAGCGCCGACTGCGCGCGATTCAATATCGCGCTCCGCGTGAAGAAATATAAGCTCCCGGCTGGTGAGGTCTTGTCTAGGTAGATGGGGTCAAGAGAGGTGAAGGCAATTGTTGGGAATTGTTTGGCTAGCTCAGAGACAGGGTACCGGTGTTCTAATTCTTAGCCGAATTTTCTATTCATTCCGGTTCGTCACTGCATACACTCTCTCAGGTCCTGTGAGGAAGATTTGCTTCAGAGGAGGAGCACGCACCTTGCCATCGCGCATCCGGCATGACTTTGACCCCGCTTCCATGATGCAGAAGTTGTCGAAAATGGACCCATCAAGGGCGCGATTTGCCGCAGCAACTGACTGCCAAGCAGTCCATTGCAGACGCCATCTGTCTGTGGTTGGCGGTGGATCAGACATTTGTGCCGTGCCCCGGTTCCAACTACCGCGCTTCAAAAACAGGAATAGCGACGCTGAAAAGAATTAGTAGAGGGCACAGAATTAGCCACTTTATTCGTTTTTTCGCAAATAAAAGCGATGAGAGCTCGGGAAGATTCAGGGCCTGAAGCCTCACAGGGATGTCACGTGTAAGCGTTAGTGCGGTTGATTCAGGAGAAAACTCATCAAGAGGCAAGTACTCCGAGTCTAGCCCTAACATCTTTCTCAGATACAGGTATGGTAGAAAACAAAGTCAGACACCCCTCTTGAACTGCTAGATACGCAACAACCGCCCTGTCTGAATTCCCACTGAAATCAAGACCTGTAAAGCAGAGCCCCAGAGTTCTAACCGGCGAATACGCATTTGCAGCCATTACATTGCAGGTTGTGCGATTCTATCCATACACAGGTATTGTTTGGGCTCCTGATCGGGCACTTACATTTAGTTCTGCACATCTGCGTAAAACCACGGGAGCTGTAATTGGGGATTATAACCTGACGTAGCTTTATCACGGACTCTAAAGGGGTTACGGCGCTAAAGCTAACAAAAGTAAAGAGAGTAATGACGAAATTTGTCTAGATAAGCGCTACACAGTCAGCCTCTTATTAGCCAGTATGTAAAGAAAACATAACTAAAAGCTTATTAAGATAAGGGATACGTAAGCTTGTTACGGTTTCTCTTACCTTTATAGAATATACGTAAATCTAAACTCTAACTTAAGTCTTCTTCTCAGGTTACGTAATAAAATTAATCAGTGTAAGTTAATAATAAGGAGCAGTTAAGAAAGTTTGATTAATATAAAGGATTGCGTGTAACGACCCTGTAAGCCGTTACCTAAGCCGGGGCGGCCTAACGGATCCCCTGCAGAAGGAACAGTGCAGGAGGACAGTGTGCACTGTCCTGTGCACTGGGCTAGGGGTGCAAAGACCCAAAGCCCTTATAACTAGTAAGAAAGAGCTTAGTAGCTTACAGGAACTGTTAACACTAAGCACCACTTAGTTAACTGCTTAGCCATAACTGCGTAGTGCACTACTAAGCATAATAGACTAAGTGAGGTATAAGGTACCTTTTAGTTAATTAGTATAGATAGACATTATTGTGACCATAATAGACGTAAAGGACTCCTGGTTCCTGCCGAAGCCTTTCCGTACTAATTACTAACATCAGAGCACTACACATAGCACTTACCCTAGTCTAATAGACATTAATATAGTAAACCATTAAAATTAATTTAACTGTAATAAGCTACAGTAATAACAGCAGTAAAGGCCACCTAGGGATATATCTCAAATTTAGTGCTTTAACTGCGATAAGAAAGGCTATATAACGTAACAATGCCTTTTACTAAAGCAAGTCGGTTAAAAGCTAATCTTAGATAAAGGAAAACACGTTAAGTTTAACTTTAAAGACGTCTATATTAAAATAATAGGTAACGAAGAGGATTACATTTAAATAAGTAAGTGTAATATGAAAGATAAGGAAAAAGAAGAAGGAGAGGAACCTTAAGACGTAATATATCTAGTCTTTAAAAGGATCTTAGAAAATTTAGTTACAGAAGTGTAAGTCGTTACAGACCGGCTTTAAGGTAAGAACTTAAAATCATTAAAGGTGTAAGTATTACGACCTGCACCCGACACAGGCCTCGAGAGGACTGGCGCGGGTTAAGACAGAACGTATGGCAGGACGCTAACAGGTAGGGGGCGTTCCGAAGACGGCTTATTAAGCTAGCACTCCTAGACGGGGGGGGTTCAATGTCACTGTAGGTTGTTGTCACTATAATACACAGAGGTAAGTCTAAACAGTAAGACATAAATAAACAATTAAATACTAGCGTGAGGAACTAGAGTCCCTTATAGTGGTTATAGGCATAACCATAGTTATCTATACTAACTAATTAGGAGGTATTTCGTACCTTAATCACTATGCTCACTTAACATAAGGAGTAATCACAGTAATCATAATACCTCTAATCACTGTAATTACCATGCTTTTAACAAGATTAAAGTGATCACTTAACAATTAGTCGTAAGGGTTTTAAGTCTTTACACCCCTAGCCTAGTGTGTAATACCGTACATACTGCCTTTCTACACTGTTCCTTCTACAGGGGATTTATCAGGCCACCCCGGCCTAAGTGACGGCCTATAAGGTCGTCACACAATTCCCCCTCTTTAACGTTCTTTTTCTATAAAAAATTACTTATACATTCCTTCTTTTCTTCACTAATTATTATATCGTCTAACTAAATAATTAAGAATAAGAGAAACGTAACACCCTTATTAATTAAACGTTATATTATTAACACTAAGTTTATTCTTACTTTTAAGATTATTATACTTATAAAATGTAATCATTACCACTACCTAAACCTGCCAGACTGTAAAGTGGCCAGTAAAAGTAAGTCGTGTAACCACTATATAACGGCTAGTGGAACTGTATACTTATCTTATAACGTTTATAAAAACGATCCGTCCATCCTATATAAGGTCTTAAACGAAAAAAAGCACCTTAACGCTAAGGAGTGTAAAACCACTCTCCTTCTCTACAACATAGCCTTTAAGCTTCTACACCTTAAGGATTAATAAAAGGGACTGGCGCAGCAGGTAAACGAACTTTTTAACTATAAGTTTAACATTATAATAAAAGAGGAGCGTAAGGCTTAAAAAGTAACCACACTAATTCCTAAGTTTAACTAGGGAAGTCTCTTAACAGAGCTAATATATAGTTCTTTTTCCAGGGGGTTACCACAGCTAGTAACTTCTTTTTAACTTAATCCGTCGCTCTTCTCTTTTACTAAACGAAAATAGCCTTTCCTAGGGTAACGGTAACGCACCTGTTTATTTTCTTTTTTACTAACCCCTTTTTTTTTTAACAATACTTATTTTCGTGCAGAACGTGCTAGGAACTCCAGAGGAGGCCCAACTTCCTTATTAAGTCTAAGGTCCTTATAACCCTAACTAAGGGTTCTAACAAATATCCTTCCATACCTATTAAAGAGTTTCCTGCCGCTTCTTAGGTTCTAAATCCCACAGTAATCTTACTCTTTAATATAATAATTTAAATATTAAATCTTATCTTATTTTTCTAATTCTTATCGTTAACTTTAATTAATCTGGATTCTTTCAGTAGAACTCCATAATTAAGTCTAGGCATTTAAAGTTCTTAACTAGTTCCTATAAGTTACTTTTAAGGCCGTAATCTAACTACTTAATAAGATATTTAAACGTGTTTTTCCCTTTCCGTAAATCCACAACTTCCTTAACATTATACTTATCCTTATTAACGTTAATCTTAATCTTCTTTTCCAAAGGAACTCCCTTTAAGGCGGGTTCTAAAAGTAAGATGTGAAAGACCTTAATCCACACCTTTATATTAACAAGTAAGTCTAATTTATAATTAAAGGTGGCGACTTTTTTCTTAATTTAAAACAGTCTGTACCTTTTAAAGTCAAGCTTTTTACTAAGTTATTTCAAATACAGGTTTTATAAAAAAAGGTAAACGTAATCCCCCTCTTAAAAAGTCAGTCCCTTAACTCGTTTATCGTTATAATAAAGTCCTTTTTTAAACACTAATTACTCAGTTTAGTATTTATCAGCAAACTTCTTCATTTATTCACATATAAACTTAAGTTCAGCTTATAAATGGTTATACAGTTCTTACATCCAGTCTACGTAAACTACGGCTCAAAGGGCGCTAGTGGGCAGGCCTTAACAAAGCTTAAACTCTTTACTGTAATTAATAAAAAACAGTAACACACCTATTAACTTAACTAACATTATATTATAAGCTATCTGTGCTGTTAATAACAGTTTAAACTAATTATCTTATTTAAAGTTAACGTAAGCTTAAAGATACATTATAAGTATCTAGTTAACTTACTCCATTTAGCTGTCTGTCTATAGGTAAAATGCTATTAAAAGTTTACTCTTTATACCTATTCTTTACATCAGTCTTTACTAAAACCTTAACATAATTAACTTATCTCAATCTGTAACGATATTATCTAACCAGAGGTGTTACAAAACTACCTTTTTCTTAAAGATATAAATAAGTTACTTTACTATTATATCCTTTAAGGTTAGTAAAAAGTAAGCCTATTTTATTAATTTATTAACCACTATAAAGATCTGGTTATAAGTAACTCTTATAACAGGGTCCCTAGATTCTGGGATCCTAATGACAAAGTTAAGTAAAATAAAGCTCTATAACACCTATAGTATAAGGAGTAGTTTAAACAGTTTATACAGCTTATAACGTCAGTTCTACTTTTTATAACAGACATTACAGTTATTAACCACTTCCTTAACCAGCTTTTTTATTCCCAGGAAGGCGTACACCTACTAAGCTTACATAAGGGTCTTAACTTAACCTATATACCCTTTAAGTTAAGACTTATAAACCTATTAGACATACTCCTTTTATTAATCCAGGTTATAAATATACAGTTTCTCTTAATACTAAAGTCTTACTCTTAATTTAAGCACACTATTTACACCTTTTAACAGCTATTCCAGCTAATAACCAGTTTCGTTATAGTTTAAGTGCTTTAAACACTCCTTTCCATAATCTTACACATACCCTAAAAAGTCTCTTAAGGAGCACTTATACTTACAGGTACCTTCCACTAACCTTCTTACTTAAAAGTCTTATTATTACTAATAAATATTATACTTTATTTATAAATTTATATAAACGTTAATAGTTTATTTTAACGTCTAGTTATCTAACATTTATAATATATACTTTAATATGCCGTTCTTAACTTCATTAAATATAGTAATAAGGACCAGGACCAGATTAACATCCTTATAGTCCTATCTCCAATTAAAAGCATTAGCTTACCTATTATCTTTCCCTTTAATATAGTAGATCTAGAAGTGGAACAGGGCCATTAATTTTACTTACCATACTTATTATAGGCTAAATTCCTTCGTTAGGAAGTACCAGAGGTTATTATAATCTAAAAAGACCTAAACCGGTTCTTCTATACCACTTAAATACAGTACTTACTTTATAAAGTATTAAATAATCGCTATTAGTTCCTTATTATAGATTAAATATTATAAAACTGGCCTGTGGATTCCTTTTAATAAAAAGGTAACTAGGTGGTATTTCCTATCGTCCTGGACTTAATTAAGTTCTCTACTAATTACAAACTTTAAAGAGTCGGTCTCGACTTAAAAAGGCTTTAAGAAATCAAGGAGGGTTAAGACTAATACTGTAATAAAAGCGTACTTAAGGTCTTTAAACGCCTTTTATTATTTATTAATCTACTTAAATAGCTTTCCCTCACCTGTAAGTTTATAAAGTGGTTTTACAATTTTTATAAAGTACCTAATAAAATATTAATAGAAGTTTACAAAACTAATAAAGGCTTATAACTTTTTTTAGTTCTTTAAAGTGGGCTAATCCCTAATTACCTCTGTCTTCTCTAGTTACATTTTAAGCTTTTTAGGGGTTATTTTAAACCTTAAGTAGTTTAATTCCTAAACGTGGAAATGGCTCTTCTTTAAGTTTACTATTAGCTTCACCTTTTCGAGAGCTGTCAGAACCTGTCGTATGTGTTTTTAATGTTCTTTTAAAGTTTCAGAATAAACTAAAACGTTATTTAAATATATAAAGATAAATTTATTAAAGAAGGGGTAGAGAACACTGTTAATAAGGCCTTAAAAAGTTATAAGGGCGTTTATTAATCCCATTAGTATAATTTAATACTAGTAATACCTATTATAAGTTTAAAAAGCTATCTTATACTTATCCTCTTCCTTCACTTTAATATAGTTAAATCTTATAAAGAAGTTAAAGCTGGAAAACTAATTTACCTTAATAATCCGTTCTTATATCTCTGTAATAAGTGGTAATAAGTAACGATTCTTAATCGTATTTTTATTTAACATTTAGTAATTAATAACTATACGTAACTTACCGTCTCCCTTCCTTAAGATAAATAACACTAAATACCCTGCCAGGGATTAAGACTCTATAATAAACCTATTCTTTAAGTTCTTATTAACATACTCCCATAAGGCCTTAGCCTACTAAGGGTTTAAATAGTAAGGCTGGAAGTTACAGAGCTTCACTCCTAGCTTTAACTTAATTTCGTAGTCTTATAATCTGTAGTTTAGTAGTTACAGTATCTTTTTTCAAAACAGGGTAAACTTTTTATATTCTGCAGGTACCTTAAATAAGTTAACTTTTTCATTTACCTACAGATCAGCTTCTAGCTTTTTTCCACCTTTTAAATCGTTATTCAAGTAATACAGTAGACCTTCTAATCCTTTAACCGTCTTAATAAACCTAACCTAAACCATACTTAGTTTTAAGGGTTTAATGTACTTTTAAATGCTTTATATAACTTTAAAACGGTTTAATACCTTTTTAACTTTCTCTAAACAGTAATTATAATTAAGGGACTTACTAAAGGTAAGGTGGCCACTCCTTTAATTAATTATAAGGTTATACTTTTCCAGTTAAGGTAAACCTAAGATTATATTATATCTTATAACTAATATAACGTTAAAGTCTACTTATTATTCATCCCTATCCACTTTAATTAAAAGTGGCAAGTGGTAGGTGACTTTACTATTATTATATTAATATAAGCCTCCTTCTCCATTTTATATAAGAATAGCCTTTTTATACTTTTAGTTAGGGAGTTTCCTTCAGTTAACTAATAAAGGGTATATTAGGTTAAAAACACTCCTATTATTAATTACTGCTTTTACCTTAAACGGCCTCCCTTTTCCGTCTGTTATATTAATATTAACAGAATAATACTTATACTCCTTAAATATTTAAGTTATAATAATTATCTATCCTTAAGGTTTTATTTAACCTAACCTTTAAATACCTCTCCTTCTTCTTAAGGTTTTTACTAATTAGTAAACTATTAGTTTCCGGCCCTTTTAAAGGGCCCACAGCCTTTTCCTAATTCTTTTTAGAAAAACAGGCAGCTTTAATAAACCTAACGATTAACCTTTCCTAAGTTTTCACACTTTAACGTCTAGTTAACTTTAAACAGTATAATGTTCCTAAAGTCCTTAATAAGTCGATAATACACTTTACAGGCTTAAATCACAGTAATGTCTTTTTACTCTTAGATCCGTTAGTAATCTTCCTACTTTTACCATTCTCTAGCTTTTCCGTTAAGATGTAATAAACACATTATAACTAAGCAGTTATTAAATACCCCTCCTTACTAGCACGTAACGGGAGCCTAGTTAATTATAATAACCTTCCACTTATTACCAGATTCTCTTATTAAGGAGTAAGAGACTTAATAATAAGCCAGTTTTAACTTTACCTTTATAATAACGTAATCCTATTTTTATATACTTAAAAAGTAGTTATAAAAGGCTTTAGGCCTATAATATCAGTTAAAAGTGTAATTGTTATATATGTAATTAATCTATAATATATCTCTGTAACTAAGGTAATTAACGTTAACTATTAATACTATAATTATAAAATATAAAATAGGGGAAATGGCACCTTATTTCTTCTCTTCTTCCATTTACCTTTATATACGTTATTTCTCCTAAACTTCTTCCTAGAACTCAGGTAATAATAACCCAGCTTATTCTTCTATAAAGTAGTCTTCCTTAATAAGTTAATATTTAAGTTAATTAGTAAAGTAAACTTTATTATAAAGTTTTAACTTAATTTCTACTATTTTATCCTTTAACGTTACAGTAAGACCTTTAACTTATAAGTCCTTTATTTCGTCTACTAACTTTTAATGTTTCTCCTTTAACTTTTAGATCCTTTATTAATATACTTACTTTATACCTTCTTAAGGGACCTTTAAGGTATTAATTTAAGGTATACTAGCTTTAATACAGGGCAGTTATCTAAACTGTCCGTCTTTTAGGGAAGTGAGGGTGTTAATCCACTTAATATACTTAAAGTGCTTAAAAGTCTCAGGAGGTACTGTTAAAAAGAACTTTCATTTCTCTAATTTAATTCTCTCAATTTATTCTCTTTTACCTTTTAAGGTTTACTTTACTGCTTAAGTGGCCTGGAGGGCTAATTCTTTAACTCCTTTTACCATCTTAATAAAGTCTAAGTCAGGGTCCTTCCTAGACTTCCTTAATTCCTAAGCTTATAAGGTAAGGTTTTTAAGGCCTGTTATAATTAACTAGAACATCTCTTCCTAAAGTTAGTCTTTTACAACCTATACCTTTAAGGGTTTTAAGTTTCCACCTTAAAGTCGGTCTGTAACGATCTGTACCTTTATAACTAACTCTTTTAAGACACCTTTAAGGATTAAATACACTACGTCTTAAAGTTCTTCTTTTTCTTCCTTATCTTTTAAGTTACACTTGTCTATCCAGGTACAATCCTCTTTATTACCTATTATCCTAATATAAACGTCTTTTAAGTTAAACTTAACGTACTTTCCTCTTTCTAAGACGGGTTTCTAACTAACTTACTTTAATAATAAATATTACTATATTATATATCCTTTCTTATTATAGTTAAAATATTAAACTTGTAATAGGTCTTTAAACTACTTCTACTATTACTGTTATTAAAGCTTATCGCAGTTAGGTTAGTTTTAACAGTTTACTATACTAATATCCATTAGCCTAGGGTGGTAACCTGTTATAATTAATTAATTCCCCTTTTTAAACTTATTTAATTAATAAGGGGACCGTTCCTTTTAAAAGTTCTTTTAATAGTGATGGTTATAATACTAATTATCAGCCTTAATAGCCATTTTAACCAGTTCTTATAAGCGGTCTGGTTAGTCTTCTTAGTAAAGGTCTCCAGTGACGTGTTCCTTTAAGTTACTCCAGAATAGTATTATTAAGGCCTTTTAATTAAGTTTAATCTTTACTACTTCCAGTTTAAAGCGTGTAGAGAACTTAAAGATTAAGGACGTTTGCTTTAAAGCTATAAGGTGTTATTTAACTTGCTAAGGGGTGTTTAATTCTCTAAACTTAATCTGGAGTTAGTTAATAAATACGTTAAAGTTATTAAAAAGAGCCTAAGTCTTAGGGGCCTTTTTACACACTATATTTAAAGAGAGGTTGTTAATTATCTTTATATAGGGTTTATATTAGCGAGTAACTACTTTATCCAGTAAGGCTCTAGCGAACCTAACTTTTCCTTCTTCCTTAAAGAATTGCTTATTATAATAGGTGATATAGCTTTAAAGCTGGGCTATTTAAGACTTTAGTTATGTAAAGTCTCCCTTAAAGTGTAAAGGTAGAGGGAGCTTTACTTATTTCTTTTATAAGCCCTTAAGGTTATTATTTTCCAGCTTAATAGCGTTAAGTTAGGCTTAAAGTTTCTTAATAAGACCGATACGACTCTTAATATCCCTAGGGAAGGCTTTATTAAACTCCTTAACTAGTCCTTATTAATTAAGGTTTAAATCTTTAAAGTATGTAACTAACTTATTAATAATAGGGAGTTAAGGCTGGGCTTACACCTTCTTAATCTCCTTTCCTTTTTTAAAGGTTAATATATTAGTGGGAGAGAGGTAGTGTCTGGGAATTTAATAAATAGCGTTCAGAACTTAACGCTAGTATTGTATTATAACTTACACTTAATACAGGCTTTAAAAGGACTGGTACAGGTTAAGACAGAACGTATAACAGGACGTTAACAGGTAAGGGGCGTTTTAAAAACAGCTTATTAAACTAACACTCTTAGATAGGGGGGGTTTAATGTCACTGTAAGTCGTTATCACTATAATGCATAGAGGTAAGTCTGAACAGTAAGACATAAATAAATAATTAAATATTAGCGTGAGGAACTAGAGTCCCTTACGGTGGTTATGGGCATAACTATAACTATTTATACTAACTAACTGGGAGGTACTTTATACCTTAATTACTGTGCTCACTTAATATAAGGAGTGATCACAGTGATTGGAATACCTCTAATTACTGTAATTACTGTGCTCTTAGTGAGATCAGAGTGATTACTTAACGATTAGTCGTAGGGGCTTTAGGTCTTTACACCCCTGGCCCAGTGTGCAGTACCGTGCGTACTGCCTTTCTGCACTGTTCCTTCTGCGGGGGATTTGTCGGGCCGCCCCGGCCTAAGTGACGGCCTGCAGGGTCGTCACAGTAAGTTGTTATAAACTAACTTTAAGAAGAAACGTTCTAAGTAACTATTATAAGCCTTAAAAACCTTATGTTATAAGCTTAAGAATTAAAGAAATCCAGACAAGACCCTAACTTAATCCTTATTAAGATAATAAAAAGAGTTAAGAGACTAGCTCTTTAAGCTACTTAAATAGTAAAGTAAGCCTTAAAAAGCGAAAGGGAGCAGATTAAAAGGATTAAGTTAGAAAAACGGAAACTCTTTTCCTCTATACCTCTTAAGACTCTTAAACGTTTTAAATATACTAAGTAAATCAGCACCCTTACCTCTTTAAAAGAAGAGTAGCTTAGATAACTACCTTACACTAAGGTTAATATACTTAAGATTAGTACTTTAATAATCTCTTAAGAAGATAGGAAATAAGTGCATTAAAGAAGGGTCTAGGAGCTAAAGGATAGATATTAGGAATTAATAAATAAAGTGGAAGACCTGTAAGTTAAGGGCCTTATTATAAAGTTTAAGGATAGGGTAGTTGGGATTAGTCTGTAGCTTTACAATAAGGTCCGCTTCGTTAATTAGTTTAAATATCAACTTATTAAAGAAAACTACTTTATAAAAGAATAAGCTGGAATATTACTGTTTAAGTTTTAAGAAGAAGTTTAAGAGAAGTAACGCATACGGAAACAGGTCGTTAAAGAAACAAAGTAAGGTATTACCCCCCCTGTTCTGTACTCTTTAACCTTAACACCTACAGTCTATATCGATTACCTTAGTTATAAGGACTTATTATCCTGTCCGGAGGACAATTTGTTGTAAGGGTGGTCCAAAAAAAAAAATTA
>Ga0247758_1000305_pt1 | contig 43113 bp, 12 predicted proteins | sample UWRJL156409C4_FD_180950 | JGI IMG/M metagenome (GOLD analysis project Ga0247758, IMG submission 180950) | Plant litter microbial communities from Arlington Agricultural Research Station in Wisconsin, United States - UWRJ-L156-409C-4 | ecosystem: Environmental > Terrestrial > Plant litter >...
CTTAGGGATGAGGTAACGGTTTGAAGATCGGTATAACTGAAAGATTTCGCTTCAGGGGGTTTTAGCGGACATTATAGCGGGGTAGCGAAAGTGGCCTGTGCACACAGACTTTTTGAGGGTCACTGTATGTATCTATGCAGGCGCAACCAAACCCCGGCGACACTCCTGCAAGTTGTTGGCTGCTGCAGCGGTCCTATTACAATTAATGCAAGCACACCAGTGGGTGGAGGTTCGATTCTTGCTCGAGGCAAACTTTGAGCACTCTCGGAGTCGCCGCTCACAAAGCCGACGCAGCCAAGTGGTTGTCGTTATGTCAACCCTACGTCATGGCGACTAAGTCTCTGTGCTGCGCGGGGTCGAGCTTTGGGGTCTGGTTGACCTATCGGTGCGTGTTCGGTGCGACTTCGGTGTGTGCACGACCTGCGGGTGTGCAAGGCTGGCTTGCGCGGGCAAGTACGGCAGAGAGTGAAGCTCGAGGACGAGCTCCCTGAGGGGAGGAGATAGTTGTAAGGTGCACGCACTATAGGTTCAACCGGGCAAGCATGCAAGCACTGGTGTGCTTGCATTGACAGATCTTTTGGTCTAGTTAGTGCAGCGGTCCTGTCCCCGGGTTGCATTACACTACCTTGTTACTACTTGCTTCGCAAAGACAGGTCACCCCTGGATTCACTACCCCCTTCATACCTCTGTCACCCACCTGGACCACCTATATCCAACGTGTTCGGGCTTGCCGGAGTCAGCATTACGACAGTTACGGTCTTAACGTCGGTAGTTGGGAAGCGGGGTTCCTCGTAGATAAACCCGGCCCACTCAGTTACGCTAATTCTACGCACTCCGGTTCACTACCATGACCTAATGTCCGAGAATAACTATCGCTTTCCATCATGGCCCCTAAGACATACTTCATCCTCAAGGGAACCGAGTGGAAGGCCAATGAGTTCATCGAGCTGGGTCAAGTCGTAGAGGACCCCGAGTACCCACACCAGCGCCTCGCGGCACCGCTCCCGTTGCCGAAAAAGCCCGAGGAAGGGCCAGAACTGCGAGGAAAACAGAAATTTTATGTTCTTACTTCCAATCTACATGGTTGGAACGCAACACAGACTTAGATCGACAGGAACTCGGCGTCACTCTCCGCCGAAGCCTTGGGCGTAGTCACGGCCGAGGGTTCGGTTGAATATTCGAAGGGATTGTCCCAGAGTTGGAAAGCGGCCCGTCTCGAAACCGCTCAAATCGTGCTCAGCGAGGACCACAGCAACCCCTCCTACGTCCAACGCACCATCGACTCGCTCGATCCCGCAAGATTCAAGAGGCCCCGCTGGGTCTGGAAGACGTTGTACATGGTAACGGGACTGAAGATTGCATGGTTGCTTGGCAGCGTTACCAATGGTGTCGCCGGGAGCCTCGCATTCTCGGCCAAGGTGGAGGGTGCGCCGGACGGCGGCACTGCCGGCGCACCGGTCAAGTTTGGCCCAGGCATGGGCCACGAGAAGACACGCGAGGTCAGCCAAGAAGGCATTCCCGAAGGCAACTTTATATGGGCCTACCGGCTAACGAAGATCCGCGTGATGCCCAACGAGACCGACGTCAGAAAAGTGCTCGGCGGTGGCGAGTTGTACGGCGTGGATTCGCACTTCGAGTCCGGGCCAGACTACCACGAGAATGCCGACTACAAACTCGAGGTTAGCGAGCTCGAGCCAAACCCGGGTGGCGCCTCCGAGCCAGCCATAGACGTCGACGGCAGCGAATTTGTATTGTCAGCCGACCCTCCGGAAGCAGATCTCGATGGTTCACCGTTCGTTGACCGGAGCAGCGCTGGTCGAGATGATTCGATTAAATCTGGTGAGTTTATCAAACCGACAGGCGGTTGTACACAGGGTTACCCCATCTCATATGTACAAGCGCTGACATATTTACCAGACAGAAGGAGCACATCATTCCTTTACCAAGGCGGCATATCCCATGGACAAGAACCGACGGAGCGGACCATACACAAGAAGCAGTGAGTCCTGCTCTAAACTGTAGTCATTTTAAAACTCTTCATTTGACGGTAAGTCAAAGGGGGGGAACTAGCCACCCCCTGCACTAGCCACTTTTGTAAGCGAATAAGCGAGACCCTCACCCCCTTGTTGATTTCATGATCTACAGCTAGTTCTAACTACAATACACTCCTCTTCTGAAGAACTAGATTCTTCAGAAGAATCGCTATCTGATAATAACTCTTACAGTGGATGTGTCAGAAAGAAGGGGGTTCAGAGGCCCTGGGCATCTAGTCAGCGGAGCTGACTGGATACCTGGCACTGCCAGTACGCCAGTGAGCCTCAGCCACCAGAGTGACAAAGCCTGAATCCTGCAGAATAGTCTATAAAGAAGCCTCTGGCTTCCAGCCAGAACCAGAGGAACAGAGTGAGGACAAGCAATACAATTACACAGTTGCAATCCAGAGTGCAGTGCTTCTGACAGTTAGAGCGGAGCGGAGGGGGGCCAGACTCCCTGAAAGGCGTAACTAACGGTTGCTTACGGCGCTGGCCCCGCTGTAGTGGTGTGGCCACGGCGCATTAGTGCTCTGTACTATAGTGGAGGCTCTGGGGGCCGCGACGAATCAGCGGCCGAATTAGCTGGCGACGTAGATATCCGGAAATAAGCACGGCGGCCATACCGGAGCCACCGTAGATATTCGCGAATTTCGCCGGCGGCGGCGTAGTAGGGTTAGGGTTTAATATGGGGCTTCGATCAGCGGGCGGCTGATTTCGGCTCAGCGGCGCCGTGAATACCAGAGTCAGACAGCTATTAGAAGCCAAATGCCATCAACGTATAATTTAACTATAATACGTTTTAAAATTAACGATTAGAATTTATAATCTATTTTATATACTGTTAACGCTTTACAGCACTTACTAGTTGCAGAAGCTCGAAACAGGTGTGCTTCATCGCGGACAGCGGGGACGAATCAACCTTCGAGAACACCGTCGCCCTTCACGTTATCACCGTTACCCTGTCTCGCCGAGAATCAAGGCACTATGGACTTCTCCTCAAGCCAAGCCGACACTTGGATAAATCCAGGCATGGGGAAGCTCCCCCCGAATACGAGAGAATAGGGGTCTGGTGGCAAGTTGAAGATCACAACTCTAGCCGGCGAACATATGACAGTGCACCACTGCTGACACGCATTGCTAGAGTTGTGTGAGGCGCTGCCGTTTCAAGATGATATCATGACGCCTCAGGCCAGTGTGGCCAGGATGCCAATAATTAGCTACCAGTTGGCTTCGCTCCTTCAGGACAGTCGATGCGCCTACCTTGTTGGTTCGGATAATCCACCCCTCTTCTTAACAACATCCTCACTACCTCCACGTCCACACTCGCCTCCGAGCGCTGCGAATCATACGGCATCGCAAGCTCACAATGCCCCTTCAGAAAACCCCTCACCACCTCCACCCCATCCACCTCGAAACTCTTCTCCGTCGACAACAACTCAGGATTAGCAGCCCACACATGTCTGTAACATGACGGAGACAATGGTGTGTCGAGGGTGGTGGTGGAGAAGGAGGATAAGGAGTGGAGTTAGAGGAGACGAGGCGTAAGTAGAGGGTGGAGGGGGCGGAGCGGAGATAGTGGTTGACGGTGGAAGGGTGGGTGTTTTCGGAGAAGAAGGAGAAGGTGGTGGTTATTGGGGGGTTATGGGTTATGGGAGGGCAACTTTGGAGAGAGGGAGGGGGTGGAAGGTAGAGAAAGGGGTAGGAAGGGTCATTTTGGTGCTTGCGGTGTTTGGTTAGCGTACTTCGGGTCAAACCTCTCCCAATTCACGGCTTGCCTCTAGGGCTAGGCCCTTTGTAAATATGTGCTAGTAGACCCATATCCAGTCTATCAAAAGCACCAGTTAGATTGGCGGAATCGTTCGAGGTTAACGGCATGAACCCAGAAGATGGACACGTTTGGGTTTGAGTGAAGAATCCGGTACGCATATTCCAGCGCAATCTGTGTTTTCCTATCTTAGATTAGCCTCCAGTGCGTAGCTAAGAGAAAGAGGTTTCATCTTACCCAGCACCGCCCGAACCGAAAAGTAATACTCTTAGCTGCGCTTTTCTATCCTTTCCACAGCCAGTCCAGATTGTGACGCAAGTCGCTGAGGATATCGTAGCGTCCGACAAAGCCAGGATTTCTGGGATATGGTACAAAAACTATTTCCTGTTAGCTGGCCCCAAGATGGGTTACAGGCTGTCCCCCTACATTGCGATTCTTTCCATGAACTCGGTGAAGTTAAGTCGCTTTCGCATCTTCGGGCCTCGCCCAGCCCCTTGATACATTGACGAATCACGTTGCTGAAGGCTTGGAACCCTGCTTCGTCTATACTAACGAACTTGGTCATGTTCCAATGATCGCCAAGTATCCCGATCGAGATGTGCCCTGGAAGTATCGCAGAATCCCTTGGCACGACCTGCACGGCTCGTCAACATGGTGCGCATCCCGAAGCTGTGTTTCCAATGTTTCCAACACACCTTGCCAACCCCTGGTAGGGATATTTCCTCGTAGAAGCAGTAGATGTCAATGCGAGGTAGATGCTCCCCCCGGCCCGGTCCGACTGACGCGGAAAAGCTGTCTTGAATCCGTGCGAGCCCTTCAGACTCGCGCCTCAGGTATGTCCTAATTTCCTGGTCTATTTTGTTGACGGTGCCGTTGTGCAGCAGGAGCACTTCAGCCCAGTTGGCGATTCCGGACCCGGTGTGCCGCGTCCCAAGGAAGAGAATACTGCGTGTGGAACGAATGACGTTCTGGCGGTGTTGCTCTTGCAGTCGCCCCGACGTAACTAGCGCCTGGTCCGATGATTAGCATTGCTCATAAAATCCGACTTCAACTTACATACATCTTTGCATATGAGACCCCCTATATCATGGCAAACGAATATCAAGGGCCGTTCGTTCTGGGTAGCGTTAGAAATGTTATCTCCACCCGCGTTCCAAGTAGCCACTGTCCCATCGCTCTCTCGATATGCCGCCAGCGATGTCAGGAAATTCCACGCATGGTCCTCGATCCAGCTCTGCGACACCAGCCCATGCCAGTCCGCCACGTGCGTATCGTATCCGTAAGTGAGAATGCGCGCTGTCGGGTGTTCGTCTGGGAGGAGGGTCGTAAGCCACGGCTTGGACGCGTTGTGGGCGGTCCACTTGCCAATCTCTAGATGATTTCATTCAGAACCCGTCGTTGGAATCAAAGATGAATACACCGCCAAGAAGAAGGCGTCGCCTAAAGGATGCTCGCGACCAGCAGCAACTTCGACGTAGTCACATCTCAGATAACTATAGCGACGTCTATCGAGCGCGATGGCTTCAAAATAACATCAACTGTGTATTGCGGGATGGTATTAAGTGACTAAACATACCTGTTTAAGCGCCTTATTGTCCCCATGGAGCGACGTGCGCAGAAGCTTTCTTTACAGCCACCTCTCACGGTGTTCAGATTGAGGGTGTTAAGTCAGGTGGGGGGCTTTTGGAACACCCTAGATTTGGAACAGGCCCTGAGTCGGGGCCTGTACACCACCACATATTTTAACTGCCCACAACTTCGTCAATTAGATAGCTACAATAATATAGTCTTCAGCATCAGAATCGCCTAATTCCTCCCTTTCAGAATCACTAAGACGTTCTCTGCCAGCATCTCTCTGCGAGGCACAAACCTCCTCAATTCCAGCAAACTGCGTGTTAGGGTCGACTTGGACCTTCCTCCTCTTTCGGCCTCTTGTGCGTTCCAGGCTTTTTTCTACAGCCTTTAATCGATACACCGTATTTGCCAGTTGGAAAACCACGTTATCGAAGGCTTTTGCAGCCTTGCGTATAAAAAGCCGGTCGCTGGCGGTCCGTTTTTAGCCGGCTAGAAAAACCTGCCCCTAAACCCGGAAATCCTTCGGCTTTTTAGGGGTAAACCACACAGGCCGGCCCTTTAAGTCCTTATCTAAAATGGGATTAAAGACCCCTTAAAGGTCTGTAGAAGCTGTGGAGGTCACCTGATCGACGTCGCTATTAGAATTCTTAATAATAAAGCCGTTACTCAGCGGCCTCCTAAGGCTAACCGGCTAAAGGCCTGTAGCTTTCTAACCGGCTTTAATGTTAGATTCGGTCATTCTATAGACCTTAGCTTACTGGTAACATTCTAAAAAAGCCCTCTTTTCAGTAACGGTGCCTTTGTCGAAGCCAGAAATAATCTTGTTATGTCTGGCTCTATACTAAGCCTTCAGGGGGCCGAAAATGGATAAATCTAGGGGCTGGAGAACGTAGGAGATATAGGCTGGCAGAAATAATAACTGTACGTTATTTGAAAAGGCCAGCCACATAAATTCTTTAATGGTATAACTGCTGTGGCTATTTAAAATAAGGAGGCGCTTTTCTAAAGGGGTGGCTGGCCGAGTCTCTGGAAGAAAGATATTGTGGAGCCAAGCGAGGGCAGTGTTATTGTCAGACCAGCCGTTTTCGGTGGTTTTCCACTTCTAGCTGTTAAATGGCTGTAAATCGCGTGGATACCACTGTTATTAAAGGCTTCCACCCTTAAAAATAATAACTAGGTTCAAATACCGGCCGTCAGCGGAGATACACTTAATAATTAAGGTCCAAATTCAGTCTCGTTTCTTCTTTTTCTGGAATTTCTTTCTTTCCTTAAAGCCAACAACTAAACCATTATCTCCAATACCAGAAGCAATACCAGTTTCATCTATATTATACCTATTCTTAGCCAGAATGGCCTTTACCCCTAAAGGCTTCAAATAGTCAAACTAGGGCCGAATAACGGCCTTACAGGCTCGATCAGCACGGTTTACGTAGATTCTCCAAGGTCTGATAGTAGAAATTGATGGATTCCTGGCCAAAAACCGGCCGGTCTAGCCTTTCCCGAGGGTCTCGTCGTCTCCAAGCATTCTTCTAGCCAATTTCCGAATTTGGGCGTGTGTTAGAGGGTGGCCGAGCGACCCCTGGAATAGAATCCATTCGGTCAAACGTTCTTCCATAGCCGGAGAGAGCTTTTAGTTGATAATTTGGGCCGTGGAGGCTGGCTCGGAACCGTAAACCCGATTAAAGAGAGTAGTAGGGTGTATGCCATGGTTTTCAGCAGAGCTGCGGAGTAAGCCAGTTTCTGCATACTCCACCAGCGCATTCTGCAAATCTAACACAGTATATCGCTTCATCGTTCGGTTATCAATGGAATGGGAAAAAGAATGAAAGGATTGAAGCAGAATTGGTTGAGTTGTGGGCGATTGAAATAGGTGAGTTGGGTGGCGAGAGGCGAGTCTATGATGACAAAGCTTGTTCCAATTCTAGGGTGTTCCAAAAGCCCCCCACCTGACTTACTGGAACCTACAAGCTATCTCTCATACTATATGGGCCATCAGACCCGGCTGATGATGTTGAGGCCTTTTCCGGCAGATGGAGTTGTACTTGCAGGACCCTAATGGATGCAACTCGAATACCAAGTACGTTAATCCCCACCGATTTTCGTCGACGAACCATCTAGATCGGGAGTCACGTTGTGACACTTTCTTGGGTTTGCAGCGAGGAGTAACGGGACCGGCGTCATGTATAGATACGGAATGAGTCAGTCTCCATCTCCTGTGACCAATTCACGCTCGGAAACCACAGAGAGTTCAGAATTGCCATTCATAGAGCTTCATAAGTATCTACAAAAAATGGAAAACCCTCCTGAAGAACCGCCGACGCCAACCCATCTAACCAAAACCTAGACCTCGCATTCGCCGTCGGATCCGCCACCACCGGAAACCTGGTCCCCGTGATGTTCACCACATTCGCTGCCGCCGTATACTTTGGTATCTGCAATGCCGCGCTCCCGCTTCCATCCCCCTTGACCGCCCAATCGACAATCCACCTCTGCATCACCTCCGCTGTGCTCTGCACCACCGGCACGCCCAGCCCGTTCTGCGTCTCCCCGTTCTGAAACGTGTACTCGATATCCTGCGCGTGCAGACCGGGGCAAACTACTTCTTTATGGAGGCGACAGCAACCGAAACGTCCTGGTTGATGAGATCCCCAATGTCGAAGTCAAGTTAGTGCCCGGGCAACTAGATCTCAAGGCTTGGGGGCAGGTTGTCGAGGCTAGCTTGGGACTCGACAGAAAGAGACTTGTTGGCGATGGTGCTCGAGGTTGAGCGTGATGTGGTCTTCCAAAACGTCAAACGAGAAGAGAGGGTGCGCGAGGCGGAAGACTTGTTCCGAGGATTCTGAGCCTCAGAGGATACAGCTTTCCCGAATGTGCTTCCGATCCTCTTCCAGAGGCTGAGGTGCCGGGAGTTAAATGTGGCAGACTGGTGCATCGTTGCGGTGACAAGACAACAGTCCGAGTCGCGACAGATGAGAAAGAGAACAATTGGGACACAGAAGAGAAGTCCAAGATTGACAAGAGAAAGAGTCAATTCCCAAAGATGGAATATGACTGAATGACGAGAGAAGAGTGGTCGAGAAGGGAATGTCTGCGACCAACTCGAAGAGATGCAGGAAGCAAGAAGCGCTGCACTGCAGCGGGAAAGCGCAAGAGACTCGAAGTCGAGAAAAGACACAGGATAATGGTTAACAAGTACGAAGAACACTCACAGAGCGATCTCGTAGATGAAAAACAGTCGTGGTGGTATTTGCTGATGAGCAAAGTCAAAGTGCTGTGTCTTGATGAGGAAGAGGGAAGAGAAGAAGGGAGAGTTCCGAGGCAAGGACTGTTGACACTCCTTTTTAGCCCACTCGAAAGGTGGGGCAACTGGACTCGGTCGCTAACTCAGCACAGACTCAACGGCCAATCAGAGGCTCAACAGAAGTGGGGCAGCGCTGTCTTGGGACTCAACGCAACGCGTCTGGTTGCTGTGCGATGATGCTGGTGATGCCGCGGTGACGGAAAGGCGACGGGTTCAGTTTCCACCTCCTCTATGACGAGTTATTCATCTGCGGAGCGGTTTCGGACATTTTCCGGGCGCCGGAAGCCACGAGCAGAGCTGGATCAATTGACATGGCTGATGTGACAGGCGTGATACTGACTCCAGATTTGACTTGGACCGAATAGCGGGCAACAACAGCATGATATAGCACACAGGACACAAACAATGAACAAAGGACTTTGCTATCAATTGTGTATTAGACTAAGAAAGGACGATGACGAAGCTACCCGCAGCTTTTTCGAACATAACAAAGGGAGAACTCAATCCAGACTAAATCCTGCGCCACTCTGCCGAATGTCTGGGTTTGAGGCGGAGGATTATCTGAGATAATCAATTATGCTTCGAGTCCGTCTGGTGTGACTACGAAAGGAGAGTGGGGGTGTCCCGAGGCCCGAATGTTCAGCCTCCGGTTGCCAGCATGATGTGTGCAACAATTGGTCTGGCCCGCAAACTGCTCATTTGGCAATCTTATCGTGCTCAAGCACAGCCCAGTTTAGATATCCTGGGCGGCTAGGGGACGAAAAGGGGCTGGTGGTCTGATTCTGCGACCGAATGGACGCCACGAAAGCCCTCTGTCTCGTGAGGGGAACCTGTGGTACCGCACCTGGGACAAATTTTCAGCAGAGCCTCGCGATCGTGCTGCGGAGATTTCTTGGCATCGGACTCAGCTCCGAAACCATGCTCCAATATATTGCACCACGGAAGCGCTGAGGCGCAAGGCTCCGGCCCCTGGTGCCAAGAATGAGCCTCAAGGGGTCTCAGGGAAAGTGTGTGCTCTGCGTTATATATCGTTGCTATGAGGTCGAGCTCTGCTATCCACAAGGTTACAGACCGTCCTCTCGCTCAGTCGTTCATTCTTGCCCAAGCGATCTGTCACTCTTTTTTTTTTCTTTCGGTTTTCCCTCTGCGCCATGCGTTTTACAGCAGCGGTGGCAGTCGCCTTCGTGGCATTCGCGCCTGCCCGCGTCCAATCGTTCAACCCCACCTGGGGATACGTCGGCGGTTTCGAGTTCTCGGAATGGATCCGCCAGTTCACCGACTCCGATGGCTGGTCCCTGGCCGGCCGACCGCACGAGGCAATGACTAAGAAGGGCTTCCTGTCCAAGTACGAGATTTACTTCGACATCGCCGAGGGAGAGATGAAGCCGACAATGCACCGAGCCACCGAAGAAGTTGTCCAAGGATCAATCGACACGGACGACCACGAAGGTGGCAAGGACGAGGCGTACCGCGTCCCCGGCGAAGCAGAAAACTCGAACGCGCATTGCGACGACGAAAACATCAGCGGTTGTCAAAAGCGACTCCAAGATTTCCAGAGCGACATCAAGACGCTGCTCGAGGATGGCGACGTCGGTCGGGCTCGCAACAAGCTCGGACGCGCCTTGCACACTCTTCAAGACTTCTACTCCCATAGCAACTGGGTCGAGCTCGGCCTCGGCGACTCAATTGGGATCAGCCAGAAGCTCGGCGTTGGATCCAGCGACGGCACTGGCGACCCGGGACTCGAGCTTCCTGTGGCGCCAGCGGGAGTCCAGACGTGTCAGAACTGCTCTTATCCTACCCCCGAGATTGAAGAAGTCCAGCTCGACTGGATCTCAACGTGCCGTTCCGCTGTACTTGGCTCCGACCCCATGACTCCGGGCAACAAGTTCCTCGTCGCTACTTGCCAAGGCATCAGCACCTTTGGACCCAAGGTCGCCAACACAGTTAGCAGCCTCTTGTCCTTGGTCTTTGGCCCCAGCGTCCCCGCCCAGCTGCTTGGGCTGGCTGGCGATCTCGCTGAGGCGCTCGGCCATGGCAAGATCTACGCCGACTGCAAAAACAACTTGTTCCCCGATGCGGCGGCCGGCGGAAAGTACCTCACCACGGGGTACTTTGGTGTGGACTTGGCCCTAGGTGAAACTTGGAAGGCAGGGAAGTGCAGCCACGGTGGTCCGTTCGACCGCGCCGCCCGCGGACGCGAGGGCATCGGCAAAGACGCATCGCACCCATTCATCAGTCCCCACTCCAATCTCCACAGCGCCGCAGCCAAGCTTGCGGAGGAGGCGACTAAGAAGTATCTGGATGATGTCAAGGACACCATCTGTGGCGACAAGCTGCCCATCGACTGCGCCCTGCTCAAGACGCTCTATGGTGTTGGGCCGAGTTTGACCTTTGTCATTGACACCACTGGAAGCATGGCCGGTGTTATCGCAGCTGTCAGGGACGCCGCCATCCGCATCGTAAACAATGTGCGCGACTCTGAAACCGACCGCCCCAGTTTGTATGTTCTCGCGCCGTTCAACGACCCTGGCGTCGAGCCTGCCGCTGCTTATACCAACCCGGACGACTTCATCAGCGCCATCTCGGGCCTTGGCGCCTTTGGTGGAGGCGACTGTCCAGAGTTGGCCATGGGCGGCCTCGCAACAGCCATTAGCGCCACGCCAGCCGGCGGCAAGATCTTCTTGTGGACAGACGCCGGCGCCAAAGATGAAGCAAACGCCGCTGCGGTTGCCCAGGCTGCCAAAGCAAAGAACATTGCCATCATGGTGTTTAAGTTTGCTAATTCTTGCAATACCCCGGCTGCCTACGATCTCGTCGCTCCTGGACGATTCTTTGACGAGCTCCCCGGGTCCGAAGCAGCATCAACAGCCTCGTTCGCAGAGACACTCATTGTGGATGACTCGGTTGATCTCACTAGCGCCATCTACGGGCCATCCACTTCATCTCCCCTCCGGCGCCGTCAATCGCGCCTCCTCACTCTTGATGTGCCTGTGGATGACACAGTTTTTTCGGTGGGCTTCTCTGTCAACACCAGTACTGTCACCATGACCCTCACCAAGCCTGACGGCTCGTCGGCGGTGCCAGGGGATCCCGGGGTCAGTATTGTCGGCTTGGCCACAGGCAACACAATCATGGTGGACGCACCAGCTCCAGGAACATGGAAGGTGACGCTGCAAGGTGACGAAGCTTTCTCGTTCAACTCTTTTGCCAAGACCAACCTCCTTTTGCCGGTCTTCAACTTCGTTGAGCCCCGAGGCACCCACCATGAGGGCCTCTTCCCGGTGCTCAGTCCACCAGCTCCTGGTTCTACTGCTTTTGTAGTTGCTAATATTGCTGGCGGAGTCTCTTCGGCCAGCTTCGAGTTCCGTTCTCCCGGCGGTGCGCTTCTATCGTACCTTGAACTCTCTCGCGGCAACGGCACAGATGGGCTGACTCCGCCCGACGACACCTTTCATGGCCTCGTCACAATTCCCGAGACTGCGTACTTCATCTACGCTCGTGGTGATACCTCCTCGGGCAAAAAGTTTGTTCGAGTCGTCCCAGGAAATCTGGACCTTCCCTTCGGAGACAGCGGCAACATCACGCTGCCGGGAGCCAGCTCAAGTGTCCCACCGTCCAGCTCAAGCATGCCGCCGTCGTCAGAGTCCATCTTCCCCAACTCTACTGCTCCAGCGTCATCAGGATACTTCGGAAACTCGAGCTACACATCGGCGACCCCGACCTCGACTCTGTGCTCCACTTGTCAACCCGAACCTTGTGCCACAGCAATCACATCGCTCACCCGGTATGTACCCTACTGCTCTCATTCTTGGTTCAAGCTGGCTAACAGCAGTGTTTGCAGGACTGTGATTTACCTCACAACATGCCCCGTCGTAGGAGCAGGCGGCACCACTTCGCACACCACGAGCAGCATCACCACCGAACTCCCCGTTCCATGTTTCGCCAAGGACGTGAAGGACTGCCCAGCCTCTCTGCCAGTCATCTCGCCCGGCTGCGGGAGTCTTCCGGCCCCTGCTCTCGGTGGTGGTCCTGGCAGGGAACGGCCAGCGCCGAAGACAAAGACTAGTGGAGTTTCCGCTGCGACTACCACTGCTGCTCACGGCAGTAGCGGCGGTGGTGGTAGTGGCAGTGGTGGTAGTGACAGTGATGGTGGTGGTAGCGGAGGAAGCGGTGATATATGGGGTGAACCCCGGCCTCAAGGTGGGAAGCCAGACGCATATCCGCCGCCCTCAATCCCTGACGCCGGCGTTTCTGCGACGGCGCCTGTTGCTGGAAGGCCCACTTCTTCGATTGTCACAGCGGCGGCTTCCGGACGCATGATCTCCACGGTGACAGCCATGGTGTTTGTTGCTTTCGCAATCTCTTTGATGGCGTAGAGCCGAGATGAAAACTTACTTCTTGAACATTAATGATGCAGAGCTTTGGATACTCAAGTACAGGTAGTCAAAAATTGATCTCCTCCAACATGGTCTGGTGTTGACAGTACTCACTCATCCGATACCCTAGTAGCCTGAACCAACGTACATCCCCATTCATGCACCAATAATTCTTCCCCAGATCCTTGACGTACGTTAGACGCGTCCGAGTCCGGCACGCATTGTCCGGGTAGGCAATGGGAGGGACGGGACGGGTGTTTAGGTAGGAGACGGACGGGGCCAGCTTCCTGGTGTTGACGCAGCCACCCGCTCTCTGTTCCGTGGAGGCGAAGACGAGGCCGCCGGTGCAGTCGCGGCCGGACCAGCCGATGAAGGACCAGAATTCGCGTTTTTGGAGGGTGGTGCCAACAATGTGAGCTTTGGGCTGGTAGCAGGGTCGGGGACGGATGGACAAAGACAATGCATAGACAGAACAAAGAACAAAGAGTAAAACAACAAAGAAAAAGGGGGGTAAATATTCGGGGCGAGACATACGTGTTGTAAATATGAGCCTCGAGATCGGCTACCTACCTCGCGCTCGGAGAGCTGTCGGGGGGCCTAATCCTAGTGGAGTTGATGGAGCAGAAGGATCGGGAGCCAAGGTCTCGGAGAAAGCAGAGAGTTCTTTCTCCACATGCAATAACAAGCGGTTGAGTAATCCCATGGACCTTGAGAATACATAATACGTGCTTGCCCAGGCGCCAAAAGCATCACATAGCGAGCTGGTGCTGTAAGATGGGATTCTTGATGGTGAGATACGCGGAAAGCGACTGAGATGATTAGAAACCGCATGCAGGAACAGCGATTTCACCACCCCAAAATCGACACCACGAATTTCCCTTTCCTTCTTCGGAACTGAGCAGTTGCCGTCTCAGCCTGAGCCCTAGGCTGAGAGAAGGGGGGCCACTATTTTGGGCTGTCTCGGCTATAGCTGCTCACATATTGCGAAGATTTATCTCTGGGCCCAGTTTTGGGCACTCACACCACTACTATGCTACAACCTGCATCCAAGGGCTCCTTAGATCAGGTAGGATTACAAGGCCTGTGTCCTACTAACAGAGGCGGCGCTATAACTTTTTTAAAGCTAAAAGCAATACATCAGATGTATGTCGCTTTTATCTTACTAGCTAGAGTAAAACATAGTCATAAGCTTAGGATTCACTGAATTTCATTGCAATAATCTGCAGATTAGCAGCAAGCTGAAGCGGCTCGACTGTTTTTCTGTAGAAAAAACGGTACCTTAATTAATGGATACTATCGTGTCTACGTTAGGTAAGAAAAGTCGATTTCTTAAGGTGGATCAGCGATCTGTTTAACAATCTTATTCGCGTATAAGAGTTAGGCTAGCTTCATTTAGTTACCTTATCTCAAGCTCAACTAGAAGTTCTTTTTAAAATCTGTTTCTAATTATGTCACTTTGCTGCACTGAGAGCAGGCTGTAATATTTAGTTAATTCTAAAATAAAGCTAGCTATGAATTATTGAATGGTATCGTAAAGATACAGTAAAGATAAGCAAGTAGTGAAAATTTTAGCAAAAGAATATTTTATCTATATATGTGTTTATTTATCTAAATTTTAATATGCAGAACGCTTATCACAGCCATTTTGTTAATGGTATATCTAGTTTAATCTGATATTGTTTATTTTCTAAATGTTTATTAAGTTAATGGTAGAATTACCATACACTCTTATGTTTTATAGAGTACTTACGTCAATGGTATATACAGTTAAATGAAGGCTTAGGTCAGTTATAAAGTTATCTTAGTCAGAAGTCCCTATGCGGCGTGGGATTTTTAAGTCAACAGTAGGTTACATTAGCTACAGTCACATAGAGACTAAAATAAGTCACTAAATTAGTAGACTCCACTAACCGCTTAGCAGCGCGGGGCCGTTACGTCAACAGTGGATACATTTAAATGGAGATATGAGTGGTAATAAGAGAGGGGTGTGGAACTAGCTGGCTATCATGACGTAAAGAGTAATGTGGAGCCTGCAGGGGTCGATTACTGCATTGGATGCCGCCTAACCTGGCGGGGAAGGCCACGACACTGAGATTATAATAGTAAAGTTACTTATTACTTACCACTTTTAATTAAAGTGGACGGGGATAAATAAGAAGTAGATTTTAATATTATATTAGTGGTAAGATATAATATAATTCTCAGTTTACCCTAGCTGGAAAAGTATAACCTTATAATTAACTGGAGGAGTGGCTACTTTACTTTTAGTAAGTTCCTTAACTGTAATTACTGTTTAAGAAAGGTTAAAAGGGCCCTAAACCGCTTTAAAGATATATAAAGTACTTAGAAGTGTATTAAGCCCTTAAAATTAAGTATAGTTTAGGTTAAGTTTATTAAGACGGTTAAAGGGCTAGAGAGCCTACCGTATAGTTTAAATGATAATTTAAAAGGTGGAAAAAAGTAAGAAGCTGTTTTATAAGTAAGTAAGGAAGTTAACTTATTTAAAGTATCTATAGAGTATAAGAAGTTTACCCTATTTTAAAAAAAGATACTGTAATTACTAGATTATAAACTGTAGGATTATAAGATTAAGTTAAAGCTAGGAGTGAAACTTTGTAGCTTTTAGCTTTATTATTTAAACCTTTAGTAGGTTAAATCCTGGAGAGAATATGTTAATGAGAATCTGAAGAATAGACTTATTATAGAATTCCAGTCCTTAATACGGTATTTAGTGCTGTTTGTTTTAAGGAAGGAAGATGGTAAACTTTATATAGTTATTAATTACTGAACGTTAAATAAGGATATAATTAAGAATCGTTATTTATTATTACTTATTATTAAAATGTGAGAACGGATTATTAAAGCGAATTAGTTCTTTAACTTTAACTTCCCTATAGGATTTAATTACGTTAAAGTAAAGGAAGAGGATAAGTATAAAACAGCCTTTTAAACTTATAACAGGTATTATTAATATTAAGTTATATTTATAGGATTAATAAATGCCCTTGTGACCTTTTAAGGTCTCATTAATAGTATTCTCTACCCCTTCCTTAATAAGTTTATCTTTATATATTTAAATAACGTTTTAGTTTATTCTGAAACTTTAAAAGAATAAAATTGCTGGCGTCGCTTCGTTCGTCATTACGTGACAGCTCTTCGCTACGCTACGGAGCGCTCCATGTCTTACTTTCGCTCCTGGCAATTTTAGCGTGGGGTATTAAGCTTATTTTAATAAGGATAGCAAACAAAGCGACAGAAACCTATCCAGAGGCTAATATATCTGTTTAAAAAGGTAAAAAAATATTAAAAAGAATAATAATTAAGGTTAAGAAAAGTAATCTTTATAAACAAATCTTACTTTTTTATTAATCTTATTTTATAAAGTCTAAAAGCTTTAATTTTTAAGATTCATATACTTTGTTTTATAAAGTTTAAAGAAATAATAAAAATAATAATAATTAAAAATAAACCTTACTTTTCAAAGACTTTATTTTATAAGAATGTCTAGGGGTACAGTAGCCCACTTTTTTTACTATACATAACCCTAACCCCGCGCATCACCCACACCAGCGCACTCAAAGACCAGTGACCGCAATTAATTCTGCCACACTCGCAATCGCGTTTTCCAACCACAACCACGAAAACCGTCAATTCGGCCGTTACGCGTTCTTTCACTTCCATCGCCCAAAGGTAATTATTCGTTCGCCACACCGTTTACCGGGCTAATTAAGCGCGTAGATGGCTGAGAATAACCCCCCGCGCGATAACGCGCACAATTACAACCTTAAGGTCGATACCAATAGTGAAAACGACCCTGCTATTATCAATAAAGCTGTCATCACGCCTTTATTAAACCCCCCTAAAAGTCACAGACTCTTTACTAACCTATATAACTCTATTAAAACCCTTAAGAGTAATCTATATAAGTATACTGCCTAAGCTAGCTTCTGTATTATTTAAAAATGAAGCTTTAACCTTATACTAGACTTTAAACTTACCTATATCAGCTATATTTACTAATAAGGTACTATTTGTAAATCTAGAAGATATAAAGTTTACATAATGTAAATTATTAAGATAGATTACCTATAAGAGGCTATTGCTAAAACGCTTAAAGTGAATAATTATTACTAGTATTTAAAGATTAAGAAAAGCTATAAAGGTTATGAGAATTATACTAATAATAGCTTTAACTTAAGGCCGAAACTTAACCTTAAGATAAAGGTATTTATAACTAACTTTATAAACTATATCGGTATTTTAAACTGTAAGGTTAGTATTAACTTATATAACTAATTCCCCAGTGCCCTGTTTACAGATCGGTAAGTTTAGAATTATTAATACTATCTTTAAAAAGAAGCTTTTACCAGATACACCCCCTTTTAAGTAATAATAAAGCTCTTTAATAATAAAGGTATCACTTATATTACTAAATAGTTAGTAAACTTAACGTTAGAGTTACGGAAATTAAAAGGCTTATTTTAAACTTATAAGTGGTATAAGGAGTAATAAGTATAAAATACTGTAATTTAGATGTATAATAACATTTATAAAACTAATAATAAAAACCTTATTTTCTTTTAAATAGTAAGTTTAAATAACTAAGGTATAACCTTCTCTTGTAGCTTTAACTTTATAGATAATAAAAGGGAGGAGGGCTTTAATTAACTAATATAATAAGTTAACGTTATTTAAAACTTTATTAAAGTTAAACCCCCTGTTATAACTATTATTAATTACAATAAGGTAATAAAAGTTACTATTACTAAAGTCTATCTGCTTACTAAACCACAGATCTGTATCTTTTATATTAATAAAAATATAGCCCTTTACATTAAACGTAAGTAGAATAAGGTAGCTATTATTACAGTAACTAAGGTAATAAGCGCTCTTACTTCTCCCAGTCAGGAAGATTAAAAAGAAGATCTTAAGAACACTTTAGATTAATAAGATAAAGCTATTATTAATTATAATAACTAACCCTTTAACGAAAAGCTTAAAGTTATCCTTAAGGTAATTAAGTACTTTATAGCTAGTATTTATAAACTTTAAAAGGCAGTAATATACATATATACTATTAAAAACCACATTACCACGTAGTTAAAGCTTAAGAACTTCTTTTCCTAACAGATTATAACTATCCAGTACCTTAAGACTTAATTTCCAGTTATAAAGCAGTAGGTTAGCTGTTATATTAATAAGAACCTTAACTTTAACCAGAGAATAACGTTACTAATTAAGTTTATTAACAGATACTTTAAGTCCTTTATTATAATTAATAACTGTACTGTTTTAACCGTTATAAAGCAATCGTATTAAATAGTTAAGGTAATAAAGTGGAAGATTTACAAGTCTACCCTTAAGGAGCATAACACCACCTTATATAACTATATCTATTAATCTTAACTTAAAACTACACTTAAAAGTGTTTCCAGGCGTGCCCTAAACCACATCTCCAAGCAGTAGCAGATTACATAAGCAGCTATTCCGATAAAGGTACACCCTATTCAACCCTAGCTAAGGCTTTACATTAACTAATTCACTAGCTAATACGGTATACCTTATAACTATAACCTCCTTTATAGATATAATAATAAGGAGCTACTTATCGTTTAAAAGAACTTTAATTTATACTAATAGTTAGTTAAAAGCCTTAATAATAATAATAAATATTTACAGTATTAGGAATTTAACTGTATACGTATTATAAGGGGTAGACTGTGCAGCTTTACAACCTTTACTAACCAGCTTACTACACTTAAACTCACAGCACCACTCTTTATACTACTTAGCAGCTAAAAGGTTATTCCAGCCACTCAGCCCCCTACTTAACTTACACCTTTAACGCCAGTTAGTAACTTAATTAAGGTTACAGCTACTTAGCCAATTAAGAGCCGAGGAAGTTAAGGAGGGTAAGTTTAGGCCTTTATCTAACGTAACTTATTACATTAAGAAGGTGTTATTTTAAAAGGGAGCCAGATAATAACTGTAAGTAGTAATTTAACAGTCCCAGCGTTTAACACTGCTTCCAGAGGAGGTTCTAAGGCCTCCAGAGGCAGCGTAAAAGGTGGTAGGAATAGTGGTAAGCTTAAAGGAGCCCTTAGAACAGCCTTTAGAACCTAAAAGGCATTAGCTGTAATAGGAGTTACGAAGAAAACGCAAGTCACGCGGTCGTAAGCCCTTAAGCCAGGCTCAGAGGGCTTAAGGGCAGCTTAATTAGTAAGAAACAGCTTAGTTAGCGATTAATAGTATGTAGTTAATTGTAATTTTATTGCAGAATCGCTTGGATTAAGCCTTTTCGCGTTAGTTTTAATTAGAAATGCAGTTACGAGTGCAATTGTGAATGCGACCGTGGAAGCGACTGTGGGGTTAATACGCGGGGGTTAGGGTTATGTATAGTAAAAAAAGTGGGCTACTGTACACCGAGGCTAAGGGCTACTATACACCTAGACATTCTCTATTTTATAAGGTTTATAAGCTTTATTCTACAGGGTTTATAGGCTTTATTTTACAAGATTTACAGTTTTTATTCTACAATTTACAATTTACAGTTTTTTTTTCACTTTCACAAATGCAATTCGAACTGGGAACCTCTTTAATTTATATTACGCTGTTTACTACTATACTATTTCTATTTCTATCTGTGAAAAACTAAAGGTTTTTTTTAACTTAATTAAGTGAATTAAAGTAATAATTTAATAATTTTTAATTATAAGTGTATATAATCAAATAATACGTTTCAATATGCAGCACGTGATGTAAAATCCGATTTTTACATTGTTGTCAGGGTTAGGGTTAATTAAAGGGAGATATTCAGGTTTAAAGTAAAAAAACTATAACTTTCACAGTTATTATTTTAGTTTATAATATGAAATAAGGTAGTATTATACGTAGATTTTAACTGTAATTCTTAATCTAAAGCCTGATTTGGAATAGCTATTAAAACCAGAGAGATATTTAAGTTTAAGTTAGTATTATTATTATTATTTAGGTTTAAACAGTAATATCTTTATTATTATAAGTCGTATAGTAAAAAGAGTTCCAGCTCTGTATTCTACGTAGTACACTGTATAGGAAACGTAATTATTACTTTTTATTATGCTACTTATTGACAGGTTATTATTATAATATCTATTATTTTCCAACTTTAAACACTAATATCTTTCTCACTTTAAGTAGTATAGTAAAACTGATTCCAGTTCTTGAATCTACGTAATAAGTTATATAATAAACGGAAGTAATAGAACTTATTATATTACTTAATAACCGGTTATTATTTAAATAATTATTATTATTAGACTTTAAACAGTAATAACGTGCATGATAAGCGAGTCGTGGGAACAAGCGAGTTGCGCACTCTAACGAGATTTGGTAGCCTGCTAGCAAAAATAAGCTAGTAAATTGTTAGTGGCATTATTAATTTCTTATCGACTTTCCAGTGTGTGAGCCATTAAATCTTGTTAGAGTGCGCGACTCGCTTATCCCTACGACTCGCTTATCATACACGTTATCTTTCTTATTATAAGCTTTATAGTAAAACGAATTCCAGTTCTGAATTTTAGGTATAAATCTATATATAAAGCCACCTTCTTTAATTAGATTTAGCTATGTTTTTATTTCCGAATACCCAGTTGTTTATTTTTTTCAAACGCTAATAACTCCTGAACCATAACCCCAACCCTGAATCTGACTTCAGATTTGGACTCCTGGTCACGTGACGTATCTGAAACCATATCATATCACATGATTTGGGGCCCGAGCAGACCCACTTTTGATAATGAACCGACCAGTCCTAGGTCGAGTTGAATTTCCTTATCAGTTTTAACTGAATTTCCCATAACGTACGTGATAAGCGAACTGATAAAACAAGCGAGCCGATAATTTCTCCCGCAACGCACCCCCTCTACCTTTCATAACGTTTTCCTCCACCACATAATATAGCGTTACGTTCAAACGAAGTGAATTTAATCTTAGCCCTCGAAGCTCTTTAAAACGATCTAAAACTGAACCTTTATAAGGCATTAAAGATCTATTCTATTCCTTATACTACTCTCTATAATCGACGCACCAGTTAGCCCGTACGACGCAATATTCCAGCCAACTTACGTAAACTTACAGATTTAGAAGAGAAAACGATTATTTAATATATAATTAAGCTATATATATGCGCATTTTACCCCCAGTTTTCGTATATAGAAGATATAGCTAACCGATTGCTATGCAAACGTAACGCGCCCCTTATCGGCGTATAATGGGCTTACAACTTCGTTAAGCGTTAGTTAGAATTTTAGACGTATTTTACACGTAAATACGATTACCAGAGGGCTAAATACAAAGATCTAATAATTATTCGCAAGTAGTTTACCCTTATATATAACATTAAGGTCAAATACAGCATCCTTAATAAAGATTTGTATAACTTTAATAAAACTGGTTTTATAATAGGTATTATTATTACTATTATAGTAGTTATTACCTTAAACGGCTACAGTAAAGTTAAACAGGCTCAGCTTAGTAATTAAGAGTAAGCTACAGTTATTTAAAGAGTAAATACTTTAGGTTAAGTTATCCTACTATTTATTATCTTAACTAGGTAATATCACCTTACTAACTAATATAAAGAGTGTAACTTCTTAGTTAACTAATATATTGTAATAACTGATAATAGCTAGATTACGAAAAAGAAAGGTATAAATTAGATTCGGCACTTTAATTTCTACACAGTATCTTATATAAAGGGTATATATTAGCTATTAATGCTTAATAGCTATAAAAGCCACCACTTTAAAGAATTTAATAATTATTATTAAGATTTTAATATTATTACACTTTATATACCTCTACACTCTTTATATATACTCTAGCCCTTAGATGTTAGTTATTTTAAGCTGTTAAAGAAGGTATATAGCTACTAAATCGAGTAGTTTATACAGATAAATATCACACACATTAGCAAGTTAAAGTTTCTTATTACAACCTGCACCCGACACAGGCCTCGAGAGGACTGGCGCGGGTTAAGACAGAACGTATAGCAGGACGCCAACAGATAAGAGGCGTTCCGAAGACAGCTCGTTAAGCTAACACTCCTAGACGGGGGTTTAATGTCACTGTAGGTCGTTGTCACTATAATGCACAGAGGTGAGTCTGAACAGTAGGACATAAATGAACAATTGAATACTAGTGTGAGGAATTAGAGTCCCTCACGGTGGTTGTAGGCATAACTATAGCTATCTATACTAACTAACTAAGAGGTACTTCGTACCTTACTTAATCCGTTATGCTTAGTGGTGCACCACGCAGTTACAGCTAAGCAGTTAACTAAGCGGTGCTTGGTGTTATCAGTCCTTGTGGACCACTAAGCACTTTCTTACTGGTCGTAGGGGCTTTAGGTCTTTGCACCCCTGGCCCAGTGCGCGAGACAGTGTACACTGCCTTCCCGCACTGTTCCTCCTGCGGGGGATTCGTCGGGCCGCCCCGGCTTAAGCGACGGCCTGCAGGGTCGTCACATTTCTTTATACATTTAAAGAGGTGTTTTTTACTTTAATTATGGAGAAGAACATCCAGGGGGGTTTTACCAGAGCCGGCTTTATGCCGTATAACCTAGAAAGGGTGATATCTAAGCTAGATATGCGTATTCGGACCTTAATACCCCTAACCTTAAGCCCAACCATCACACTACCTTAGGTCTCCCAAACGCTACATAACCCTTAAGAGGCCACCTTACAATCAGCGTTTATCAAAACTCGAATTTGTAACTATTAGCGCAGCTCTCTAACCTTAATGCTAACTGCTATAGATTAATTAGCTAAAGGTACAATGGCTGTAATGTATAAGGTAGCTCTTCTCCGCACAGAGGTCTCTGCACTACGAAAGGCTAATAAGGGGCTTAGTAAGCGATAGAGAGTTAAAAAAACACGTGTGTGGCTTAGAGGGTCACTTACTGTATAAGAGGCACAGGATTTACTGGACTAGAAGGCTGTTGGTGAGCAGTTAGCTTAAGAAACACGACAAAATGGTAGTAGTATAAGGGGGTCTTATACGAAGATTCGGTGCTGTGGCGTGTGTGGCTAGCCTGGTTATAATGTATGTATGTGTAAGGAGGCTGCAGAATCGTCTAATTTATCTGTTTCTAATTCAGTTATTGTTATTTCCTAATGTTATGGTTATGTAATTGACAATAGTTATGAAGGGTGGTAGAAAATTATCGGCTCGCTTGTTTTATCGGTTCGCTTATCACGTACGTTAGTAAATTTTTTTTTAGACTACCCTTATAACAAATTGTCTTCCGGACAGGATAATGTTAACCGTATAGCTGTTTAAAGAAGAAAGATTTAAAGAATGTATAGTAATATAATCTCAATGTTGCAGCCTTTTTTACCAAGTTAGATGCATCTAAAGCAGTAACTAACCCTTATAAGCTCAGCATTACTCTTTTCGTTATAATGTCTAGCTATAGTCACACCCTTCTCAGTATATCTATTATGTCATCAAGTGAAGAATGTCATCAAGTGAAGAATGTCATCAAGTGAAGAATGTCATCAAGTGAAGAATGTCATCAAGTGAAGAATGTAATTAAGTAAGCATCTTAATAAATGGAGCATGTTATCAAATAGAGCATATTATTAAGTACAGCATCTTACCAAGCTGATATTGTTAATACTGTACAATTACTTAATCTGGGAAGCTGCTCCACTTCAAAACCCCTTTGCTTCCTGTCGGGGGATGGCGGTCGTACACCCATGAGTACGTCCGAAGAATGGCGTTGGTAATAGCAGCTTCTCTTGCCCGAAAGGCTTCGAACTCGAGGCCCCTGGTGGCTGTCTGGACAAAATCCTCGAGGTTGACGTTGGAGACGTCCCTCATGGAATCGTCCAGCTTCCACTCCTTGTCCCAGAGCACAGCGCAAAGCTGGGCCCCAAATTGGCTAGCCTTGAGAAGAGTGGGAGAGTTGATAGTTGATAGCTCTTGGAGCGACCTGGGAAGTTCCAAGCTCAGCAACTTGGCAATTTCGGCGGCCATGCTCGGATCCAGAACGCCTAGACACGACAGCAGCTCCGTGTCCGCTACGGAGTAGACCGCATCTTCGCCCTCGCCCTCGCTCGGTCTCACGAGGGAGCCATCCGGGCTCTTTGCCGCCCTGTTGAGCCCCTCGATCCGTTTCACAGCATCGAGCATCTCGGTGAGCTGATTGCTGAATTGCACCTCCCTTTTTTGCTGTCCCTTGATTCCTCCCTAGCATGCAAGTCAACACCTCGTACGTTTCTCGACGCTTTGCCGGACTAGCTCGGTGCGTACCATATGCAGAAGAGCACCGCGCTCGTCACCGACGCCATAATTTGGCTCAGTTCTGACCTTGCGCCGGCGGTCGTAGTCTCGCTCCATCTGCCACTGAAAGGCATGTCCACCCGCTACTCGGGGGAATCCAAGGGCTGCGGTCCTTCTGCCTCAATATTGCGCAGCGCACGCCGGAAGCTCTCTGATAGGACGTCGCAACGCTGGCGGATGGCGATAAACTGTCGATGGGAGAACCTTGCAGCGTCGAGTCCTAAGCGATCTGAAGCTTCGTGGAGCAGCTCGGTCAGAGCCGTCACCTCTCCAACGAGCTTGGCCGCTGCTTTCCTCGCCTCGCTTTTCCCATCCCGATCTCGGTATTTATGCCACTGCTCGACGAGAAGGCGACTGCCGATGTCGACAAACTGAACAACGGCGGCAGCGATGGCCAAGGCCCTCATAGGATCCATCCCGCAACAGGCTCCGCAGTAAACCCCTCAGATGCAGTCTTCAACACGCAACCTGGCCACCGCCCAACACAGTGATGATGGGTACAATCTGGGTACTTGACTGGACCGAGAAGGAGAAATATATTATCAAGGAGAGCTAGCCTAATCGGATAGACTAGTGAGAATTCAATGTGCGGAGCTGATACAAATCAGAACAGGAAATTGCTTGAAGCATATTCAAAATTGATCGCATCAGCTTGAATCATGGGTGTGCCTTGGGCATCCATCGTCAACCTTCTGCAACAGCGTGGCGGCATCTAATTGGATAGAATTTTTAGGAAAGCAGCCAAAAAGGAAATTCCGGATTACGGCGTTGTGACGCAGTCCTGATCACCGCAATCAGCCCCTATCAAAATGGAGGAGAACGGAGGCCCCACAGTCTTTGGACAAACCGAACAATTGCCGCTCCACTCAAAGGCGATGACAGCCCTGAAGCGGACGGTCCCATTGAGCATGGTATCTCAATGATGTCAGTCCGGAGGTTTCAACAGCCGGTAGATGATGCACATAACGCATTTGATAAGCGAGCGACGAATTGCAAAATGCATACTATGTTAACTATCGGAATATATCTATGAAGACAACTAAACTTCTAAGTCAAATTATTTAATATTTTTAGCGCTTCTTTATTAAGCTAGAGCACAAGCATTAAACAAAGCTGGATTCTAGTTACTAATATGTAGCTCTTGAAATATAAAACTACAAGGGCCCATGGATGCCTATAGTTCCAGTAGTTACAGCAGCGGTTCCAGCACAGCCTGCAGCTCTCACCAGGTATGTTGTGTGCTTCAGGCTTTGGAAACGATTCTCTGGGGTTCAATCTTCTGCATTATCGGCCTGTAGCGACTATAATAAGCACAAACTCCACAGTGCGGTTCACACTTGACCATCTACCTGTATACCCACCGAGCCTCGTGCAGGGTCGGCACGCCGGCTGCAGCTTTTCCGTTGGCCGAGCAATTCCGATCGGCCTTTTTGTAAAATCGAAAAAGCGATGGGAACCCGAACCCTTCAATGTGTGCCGTCTAGGTACGCGACCCCAGCTCGGGTCCGGGGTACGCCACCAACCAACGCACCCGAGGACCACCGAGTCAACCAGAACTTGTGGGGATTACAGGGCGAGCCCTGCCGCAGGATCACATGGCACTATATATAGCTGACTTCTCTATGATCACAGGACCTTGAAGCCTGTTATTTTAACAGTAAATACCAATATTGATGTCAGTCCTATAGCTAGTAAATACGCTCCTCCACATACGTCTCACCAGTTATCTCAGCAAGTTCAGACCCTTTACGCAGTGTTTAATTCTCTTAGCATATACTTTTAAGCCCTTATACCTTAAACTACTATAGCTTACTAATCATAACTACCTATTATTAAACATGCAGAGATAAATCGCACCGCTGAATCACCGCGAGTGTTTTTTCCAAACCGCACCGTCAGCGTAATAGCCAGCAACGACACCCACAACACAGCCAGCTCGGCGCCCTGGACGCCCATCACGGTAATACCAAGATACAGCGTCAGTAAGAAAATATTACTTCCTCAGGCGCCTTCGAGATCCCACGACTCGTGCGACCTTGCACCAAAGCTCTCACGTGACTGGAATTGAATAGGCGTTTTTTTTCTGCATCCTCATCCACCGAGGGGGGCACTGCCTGCTTGGGTTTAGGGGGGGCTGGCACGTGGCCACTCCGCATTGGGCAGTGCGGGGCCAGAGACTCGACCCCCCTGGCTTAGCAACTGAACAAGGACGGTGAGTCGAGAACTCTTCCAGAGTCTTCTCTCACCATTTCGTCGACTAATGGATCCCTTAAGCGTCACCGCATCCGTGGTCGGGCTTCTGACAGCGGCTGGGAAAGCCTACGCACTGTTGGAGACTATCGCATCCATTCAGAATGCGCCAACCACGATCCGGGACGTTCAGCGTGAGACTCGACACACGGAAATCGCGCTTCGATCCTTATATCGGTTCCTCCAGCAGACTGACCCCGCAAGCGAGAGGCTAAGCATGATACAAGTGGATGAACTCCGCGTTGTGCTTGCGGATGCCATGTTGCTGTTTTCCTCTTTCGAGTCGATACTAGAGCGGTTAGCCCGCCTGGGCCAATTTCAAGTGTCAATATCGTGGATAAAATATGGCAAACAACTTGATGACTATCTTAGAAAGCTGGAGCGGTACAAGTCGTCCTTGACATTCATGTTGAGCATTCTGCAGTGGTACGTATACTATAACACCCCCGTGTGCATATCAAGCGCAGAGTTGACTGTTTTTTCTACAGCAATTCTGACTCCGAGGCGCGTATCAACCAAGCTAAGGTGCAAGATCTTGTAGAACAACTTCTGGCCGAGAATATACAACTTAGACAGAAACTACAAATATCGCAAGATTTGTTTGACGCCCGGAGCATCGCAACAAGGCATCCCGGTGACGACAGAGCAACAGCCAAGTTTGGCGACGATGTCTCGACGATACGAGGCCCCCAAGGGATACGTCGCAGCGAGACGATGAGGAGGAGCGCTATCACCGGTGTCCGCAACAGCATCATCCGATTTGCGTTTGAGAATATCCTCGAAGGGTCACGAGTCTACAAGCGAACAGCACATGTCCACGATTGCGACCAGTCCTATGATAGCAGCGCCATCCGGTCCGTCTTCACCGGGTACAGCCTCGCCGACATATCGATTCTGTCAGTTATTGCAATGCCGTTCTGCGCGGTAGACGTGTCCAACGGACATCATTACATCATTCAAGAGGAGGAAGGCGAACTTCGGTCCCCTGATGCCCAGCCGTCGCAGAACGAGCAGCTGAGCAGCGTTCACCCGGCGCAGAGAAATACCGTCGCAGGGAGTCCTGACTCTAAAGCTGACGATACACCCCAGGGTCGGGCTGGGGAGCTCCATCCTGAGATGCTAAATACCTTTCGCGCCCTCCAGGTCCCGGAAGAGCCTACAGAACCAGAGCCGCTAGCAGAAACTATCATCACATCCAGTCACATCTCCACGGAGCGATCTGATAGAGACAGCAGCTCAGCCGGGTATCCACCATCGGAGGCCACAACACCGCCACGCGATACACCTGACGCTAGCATCGCGAACGGCTCCGTTGAACCAGCCTCAGATCGCCTTCATAGTCACTCAGCCTCTCTCGCTGCCTTCGAGGGGAGCCTGACTCGGAGAGATTCCGATTCCGGGTCAGCATATGCTGCTAGCGTTCTTGAGGCCCTCGATGAGATTGAGGAGGTATACCCATGTAAGGGTTGCGGTGAGGTACGAAACACATAATGTGAGGAGAGCAGTCATGAGCTATAGCTGACGCCCGCGAAGATTCTCGAGGAAGGCAGAGCCTTTGAGCTTGGTACGTTCATTTGCATTTCCGTCGCATCAACTTTTCAGCTGACAAGACAGCTGGAAACCGATGGCACCATGACTGCTTTCGATGTAACACCTGCAACGCTCTGCTAGATAGCGACGCCAACCTCTTACTCCTACCAGATGGGTCTCTGATCTGCAACAACTGCACTTACAGCTGCTCTGCATGTGGCAATAAGATCGAAGACCTGGCAATCTTGACAGGCGATCAAGCATTCTGCTCCGCCTGTTTCCGGTGCAGGAACTGCAAGAAACAGATAAGGAACCTAAGATATGCGAGGACCAGTCATGGCATTTTCTGCATGCCTTGTCACGAAGCTTGGATGGCAAGGAGGAGGAAGAGACGGAGGGAAGAACAGAAGCCCCGCGAAGGCTCATACCTTGGAGATGCTCAGGTGGGAAACACGGTGGAGGAGGCAGGGAATGGCGAGAAAAGTGAGCAAGAGTCAGAGGTTGATGTGGAAGGGAGCGAAGAGTTTGCATAGTAATTGGCCTCGCACAGTGACGCATCATCGAGGGCAATTTGGTCCGTCCTGCATCTTGATTTCTTGGCGCTGGTGAGCATAGCGTAGATAGAACACGCGGTCAGGCGCATGAAGGCGCTCAAAGCTTTCTTTAGCCGGATGGTATCGGTCCAGACATTGAGAGTGAGGCCGGGAGCGTTGCCCGTGGGTGAGATCCAGCCGCTCATCGAATCGAGAATGTCATAAAAGGAAGATAAACCTATTTAATCCAGCTTGACACTGCTTCAGATACTGATATCCCTCGTTCCGGGCAAGCTTCAGCATGGCGAATGCAATACGGTTGATGTTGACAGAAGTGCAGCCGCCGCCACGCGGTAACCTGTTCCTGTAGGACAAAGTTTAGTTCGGCCATACCTGGGTACGAGGAGTGAATATTGTCAGAAAGGAGGGGGTTCTGGCTAGAGGCCAGAACACCACTGGCCGGAGTGTGGTGGAATACGGCTGACTGGAGCTGATCGGAGCTGTACGGGGCTGATAAAGCTGAACGGAGCTGAACTGGCACAGCCAGTTTAGCTAAGTACAACGTACGAGCATATAAGCTCTCTAGCTCTGCCAGAGAGCTTACAACCCACAGTTTTCCAGTGTGCCGTGTTTCTGACACCAGGCATCTAGTCAGCTTCGCTGACTGGATAGCTGGGGACTACTACTCTCTGACAACATGCTACACTTGCTGTGACACAGTAACCACCGTGGGTGTGGTCTTGGCGTGGAACAGAAATGTGGCCCTGTGGGCGCTGAACAAGTCTATTCTGAATCATAATAATTGACTATGGCCTCGAAGGTCCTTGCCTTCTGCTCTCTGGCTCCGCCAGAGCGCTCCTATTATACAAATCGTCGAAGGCAACTTTTGTTCATGCGAGCTGAACTGACTACGTCAGTTTAGCTGGTGTGGTCCGAATTCGCCACTACCAATGCTAGCGCAGCTAAGCGCACCAGATAGTGCCAATCGGGGCGCTGGGGGTGCTTAGCGTGCTCCACTTGCTGACATGCTTTACTTAATGATATAGTAGATAAAAGAAGGATGTGAAAATAGCCAGACATTATATAATAGTTAGGGTTATAATCACAATACAACTTAACATGCTCCACTTTGATGACATGCTGTAATGTGGATTTACAAGGGTGGATACTGCAAGTAGCAGAACGGTACCTGTATTTCAAGGTTTTTATTGCAAATCATTAAAGTGACTCAAACGGCTGAAAGTGCAACGATCAGTGGAGAATTGCATATGTTACGTTCACACCACTACTATAAAGTGAGATAAAGGAGTGAAGAATAAAAGCGGTCTCTGCCGCTAGATTAGGAGGCTGAGAGTGCGTTACTAGGACTAATAGTATAGTAAAGAGCTTAAACTTTACTAGGGCGTGCTAACTAACATCTCCTAGGTTACAGTTTATATAACTGAATGTAGGAACTGTATAAATACTTAAAAGTAAAACTTAAGTTTACACGTAAATAAATAAAAAGATTTATTAATAAATACTAAATGAAATAGCTAATATTTAAGGAAAGACTTTAATATAATGGTAAATAAATTAAGGGATTAACTTTTTAAAAAAGGGATTATATCTATCTTTTTGTTATAAAAATTACATTTAAAACAACTTAATAAGAAGCTTAACTTTAAAAAGTATAGATTATTTTAAATTAAGAAAAAGATTACCACCTTTAATTATAAACTTAACTTAGTTATTAATATAAAGGTGTAGATTAAAGTTTTTCATATCTTACTTTTAAAACCTACCTTAAAGGGAGTTCCTCTAGAAAAGAAGGTTAAGATTAATACTGATAAGGATAAGTATAACGTTAAGGAAGTTATGGATTTATAAAAGGGAAAGAATATGTTTAAGAGAATGTCTAGGGGTACAGTAGTCCTCGGCCTCGGTGTACAGTAGCCCACTTTTTTTTACCATATATAACCCTAACCCCGCGCATCACCCACACCAGCGCACTCAAAGACTAGTGACCGTAATTAATTCTGCCACACTCGCGATCGCGTTTTCCAACCATAACCACGAAAACCGTCAATTCGGCCGTTACGCGTTCTTTCGCTTCTATCGCCTAAAGGTAATTATTCGTTTACCATACCGTTTGCTAGGCTAACTGAGCGTATAGATAGCCGAGAATAGCCCTCCACGTGATGGCATATACGATTACGACCCCGAGGTCGATACTGACAGTGAAGACAACCCTACTATTATCGATAAAACTGTTATTACGCCTTTATTAAACCCCTCTAAGAGTTACAGACTCTTTACTAACTTATATAACTCTATTAAAGCCTTTAAGAGTAATCTACATAAGTATACTGCTTAAGTTAGCTTCTATATTATCTAGAAACGAAGCTTTAACCTTATACCAGACTTTAAGCTTACTTATATTAGTTATACTTATTAGTGAGGCGTTATTTGTAAGTCTAAAGGATATGGAGTTCACGTGACGTAAACTACTAAGATAAACTGCTTATAAGAGGCTACTGTTAAGGCGCTTAAAGCGAATAACTGTCGTTAGTATCTGAAGATTAAGAAAGGTTATAAAGGTTATAAGAATTACACTAATAATAACTTTAACTTAAGGTTAAAACTTAACCTTAAGATAAAGGTATTTATAGCTAACTTTACAGACTATATCGGTATCTTAAACTGTAAGGTTAATATTAGCTTACGTAACTAATTCCTTAATACCCTGTTTACGGATCGGTAAGTTTAGAACTATCAGTATTATCTCCAGAAAGAAGCTCTTACTAAATATACCCCTTTTTAAGTAATAATAAAGCTCCTTAATAATAAGGGTATTACTTATATTATTAAGTGGTTAGTAAACTTAACGTTAAAGTTACAGAAGTTAAAGGGCTTATTTTAAACTTATAAGTAATATAAGGAGTAATAAGTATAAAACATTATAGTTTAGATATATAATAATACTTATAAAATTAATAATAAGAACCTTACTTTCTTTTAAGTAATAAACTTAAATAACTAAGGTATAACCTTCTCTTATAGCTTTAGCCTTATAGATAATAAGAGGGAGGAGGGCTTTAATTAGTTAATGCAGTAAGTTAACGCTATTTAGAACTCTATTAAAGTTAATCCCTTTATTATAACTATTACTAATTACAATAAGGCGATAATAGCTACCGTTACTAAGGTTTATCCGTTTACTAAGCTACAGATCTATATCTTTTATATTAATAAGAATATAACCCTTTACATTAAACGTAAATAGAATAAGGTAACTGTTATTACAGTAATTAAGGTAATAAGCGTTCTTACTCCCCTTAATTAAAAAGACTAAAAAGAAGATCTTAAAAACGCTTTAAACTAGTAAAATAAAGTTATTATTAATTGTAATAACCGACTCCTTAACGAAAAGTTTAAAGTTATCTTTAAGGTAGTTAAGTACTTTATAACTAACATCTATAAACTTTAAAAGGCAGTAATATACGCGTATATTATTAAGGACTACACTATTACGTAGTTAAAACTTAAGAACTTCTTTCCTTAGCAGACTGTAACTATCTAGTATTTTAAGACCTAATTTCTAGTTATAAGGTAGTAAGCTAATTATTATATTAATAAGAACCTTAACTTTAGCTAAAGAATAACGTCGTTAATTAAATCTGTTAACAGATACTTTAAGTCCTTTATTATAATTAATAATAGTACTGTTCTAACTGTTATAAGGCAGTTATACTGGATAGTTAAGGTAATAAAGCGGAAGATCTGTAAGTTTACCTTTAAGGAGTGTAATATTACCTTATATAATTATATTTATTAATCTTAGCTTAAAACTACACTTAGAAATATTTCTAAACGTGCCTTAAACTATATCTCCAAGTAGTAGCAGATTACGTAAATAGTTATTCTAATAAAGGTATACCTTATTTAACCTTAACTAAAGCTTTATATTAACTAATTTACTAACTAATACAATATACCTTATAACTATAATTTCCTTTACAGATATAATAATAAGGAGTTACTTATCGTTTAAGAGAACTTTAATCTATATTAATAGCTGGTTAGAAGCCCTAACGACGATAATAAGTATTTACAGTATTAGGAATTTAACTATATATATATTATAAGGGGTAGACCACGCAGCTTTATAGCCTTTACTAACCAGCCTACTGCGCTTAGACTTACGGCATTACTCTCTATACCACCTAGTAGCTAGGAGGTTATTCTAGCCACTTAGCCCTTTACTTAACCTACACCTTTAACGCTAGTTAGTAACTCGATTAAGGTTACAGTTACTTAGCTAATTAAGGGCTAAGGAAGTTAAGAAGGGCAAGTTCGGGCCTTTATCTAATGTAACTTATTATATTAAGAGGGTGTTATTCTAAAGGGGAGCTAGATAACGGCTGTAAGTGGTGGTTTAGCAGTCCTAACGTCTAACACTACCTTTAGAGGAGGTTCTAAAGCCTCTAAAGGTAGCGTAAGAGGTAGTGGAAATAGTGGCAAGCCTAAAGGAGCTCTTAGAACAGCCTCTAGAACCCAGAAGGTATTGGCTGTAATAGGAGTCATGAAGAAAACGCAAGTCACGCGGTTGCAGGCCCTTAAGCTAGGCTTAGGGAGCTTAGGGGCGGCTTAGTGAGTAAGAAACAGCTTAGTTAGCGATTAATAGTATGTAGTTAATTGTAATTTTATTACAGAATCGCTTGGATTAAGCCTTTTCGCGTTGGTTTCAATTGGAAACGCAGTTGCGAGTGCGATTGTGAATGCGACTGTGGAAGCGACTGCGGGGTTGATGCGCAGGGGTTAGGGTTATGTATGGTAAAAAAAGTGAGCTACTGTATACCGAGGCTAAGGGCTACTGTACACCTAGACATTCTCATGTTTAAATATCTCGTTAAGTAGTTAGATTACAGCTCTGAAAGTAACTTATAGGAGCTTGTTAAAAATCTTAAATACTTAGACCTAATTACAGAGTTTTACTGAAAGAATCTAAACTAATTAAAACTAATGATAAGAATTAAAAATAAGATAAAGTTTAATATTTAAACTGTTATATTAAAGAGTAAGATTACTGTAGGACTTGGAACCTAAAAAGCAGTAGGAAACTTCTTAATAAGTATAGAAAAACGTTTATTAAAACCCTTAATTAGGGTTATAAGGACCTTAAACCTAATAAGGAAGCTAAACCTTTAAATTTAGTAAACTTCACATAAATCGTACGTGTAGCAATATAGAGAACTAAGAAGTCGCAGACTGGTAGCCTATAGGATAACTTACTCCCTGTAGTTAGAAGACTTACACTTCACTGCAGGTTTAGGGAAGGAGTTAAAGGGTAAAAAGCGAATTAATATATCCTAAGGTCTCCTAAACTAGTTATATAGCAATGTGTGGTAGAAAAGTATATCTATAAGAATAAACGCTGTTAAGAAAGGAAGTTAGTAAGAAAAAGAAATAATAAAAATAAAAAGTTATAATACAGTATATAGTCCTTAAGACTATAACCTGCATTATAAAGACTCTTATAGGACTTAAACTTACAGCTTCTCACTAAGGAAAGCGAACACGCTACTACTAAATTAAAGAGCTATTTTGTTTATTAAAAGAAAAAAGTTATAAACTAAGTTAAGAAATCGTTACCAGCTAAAGCAATCCTCTAGAGAAAGAACCGATAGGTATTCCTGTAAGGAACCTCCCCTAGTTAAAAGAAGGAACGGGCTTAGTAGCTAAACACTTTAAGTGTTCCTCCTCCTACATAATATTAATCTCGTGCCTAAATAACTCCTCTATGTAAACCTCCAGCACCTAAGATTACATCTTTAAACGAAGAAGCTTCGATAAAGTATCCTTCTTCTTAACGTTAAGGCGTTTCTTCTCGTCAAGCACCTTATAAAGCAAAGAAGGATTATTACCGTGAACGTTACAGCCAGGGCTATTTATTTTAACACAGTGTCTATATAACTTATTTCGACTCGCGACCTTATAAGATAAGTTAAGCTTAAAGAGCTTATAATAAGAACAGCTAATTAACATCACGATCTTAAAAGTTAGAATAAAAAGTGCATTTTTACAGCGACGGTTAATAAAGGAAAGGTAAGGTTTCAGTTATTATTTCTGGACTTTATTAATAAGTATAGTTATAAAAGGAAGGAACAACTTATAGAAAAGTTCTTTATAGAAAAAGAACGTTGAAGGAGGGGAATCGTGTAACGACCTTACAGGCCCTCACCTAAGCCAGTACGGCCTGATAAATTCCCTGCAGATTAAACAGTGTAGAGAAACAGTATATACAGTATTACATATTAGGTTAGGGATGTAAAAACCCGAAGCCTTTATAACTAATTAAAAGGTGCTTTGTTACTCTAAGTGCTCTATTACAGAGTAGGAGAGCAGACAGAGCAGTTACTTTATTTACTTTATCACTAAGCTGAGGAGCAGATAGAGTAAGGTACGGAGGTACTTTCTTAATTAGTTAGTATAAATAGACATTATCATAACTATAATAGCCGTAAGGGACTTTAGGTTCTTCACGCTAGTATTCAATTGTTCATTTATATCCTACTATCCAGACTTACCTCTGTGCATTATAGTGACAGCGACCTACAGTGAAATTAAACTCCCTGTCTAAGAGTGTTAGCTTAACAAGCCGTCTTCGGAACGCCCCTTAACCTTTAGCGTCCTGGTATACGTTCTATCTTAACCCACGCCAGTCCTCTTAAGGCCTGTGTCGGGTGCAGGTTGTAATACTCCTATATGTAATGTTAGTTAAGTAAGTAACTTTATTCTATTCCAGTCATTATACAAAGCACTGCCTTCCGGATCCTCTTATTTCCAGTGCTAATATTCTGTGACGACCCTGCAGGCCGTCGCTTGGGCCGGGGTGGCCCGACGAATCCCCCGCAGAAGGAACAGTGTGGGGGGACGGTGTACACTGTCCAGACACACTGGGCCAGGGGTGTAAAGACCCGAAGCCCTTACGACTAATGAGGTGTTGCTTGCAGCATGCTAAGTGCTCGCACTGTGAGTAGAGGAAACCTCACAAGCAGAACGCTTACGGTGTATAGAGTGCTCGTGTAATAAGCACCTACAGCGTTATAAGCAAGGTATAAAATACCTTTAGTTAGTTAGTATAAATAGTTATAGTTATGCCCATAACTGCTGTAAGGAACTCTAGTTCCTCACACTAGTATTTAATTATTCATTTATATCCTACTGTTCAGACTCACCTCTATATATTATAATAATAACAGCCTATAGTAACATTAAACCCCCCGTTTAAGAGTGCTAGCCTAGTAAGCTGTCTTTAAAACGCCCCTTACCTGTTAACGTCCTATTATACATTTTATCTTAACCTACACCAGTCCTTTTAAAGCTTATATCAGGTATAGGTTATAATATAATACTAACGTCACAGTTTTAAACGCTGTTTATTAAATTCCCAGACACCACCTCCCTCTTACCATTAACATATTAACTTCTAGAAAAGGTAAAGAGCCTAAGGAAGTGTAAACTTAACCTTAACTCCCCACAGTTGATAAGTTAGCCACATAACTTAAAAAGTTAAACCTTAACCAGCAAGGGCTGGTTAAGGAGCTTAATAAAGCCTTCCCTAGAGATATTAAAAGCTATATCAGTCTTATTAAAAAACTCTAGGCTTAACTTAACATTATTAAACTAGAAAATAATAACCTTAAGGGCTTATAAAAGAAGCGAGTAAAACTCCCCCTATTATTACGCTTTAAGGGAGATTTTACGTAATTAAAGTTTTAAATAGCCCAGCTCCAGAGCTATATCACCTATTATAATAAGCAGTTCTTCGAAGAAGAAGGAAAGGTTAGGTTTATTAAAGCCTTATTAGATAAAGTAACCACTTACTAATATAAACCTTATATAAAGATAATTAATAACCTCTTTATAAATAAAGTATAAAAGGAAGCCCCTAAGACTTAGGCCCTTTTTAACGATTTTAACGTCTTTATTAACTAACTTTAAATTAAGTTTAAAGAATTAAATGCCCTAAGGTGGGTTAAGTAATGCCTTATAGCCCTGAGATAGATATCTTTAATCCTTAAGTTCTCCATACACTTTAAGCTAAAAGCAGTAAAAACTAAACTTAGTTAAGAAACTCTAATAATGCTATTTTAAAGCGGTTTAAAAGAACACGTTACTGGAGACCTTTATTAAGAGGATTAACCAGACCACCTCCAGGAGCTAGTTAAGATAGCTATTAAGGCTAATAACTAATATTATAATTATTATTATTAAAAGAACTTTTAAAAGGAATAAACCCCCTACCAGTTAAGTAAACTTAAAAAGGGGAACTAGTTAACTGTAACGGGTTACTATCCCAGGTTAATAGATATTAGTATAGTAAACTATTAGAAGTAACCTAACTGTAACAAACCTTAATAATAACAGTAGTAAAAGCAGCCTAAGGACTTATTACAGGTTTAATATTTTAACTGCAATAAAAAAGGATATATAATATAGTAATGCCTGTTATTAAAATAAGTTAGTTAAAAACCTGTTTTAGAAGGAGGGAAACACGTTAAGTTTAACTTAAAAGACATTTATGTTAAAATAACAGGTAATGAAAAAGATTACACTTAGATAAATAAGTGTAATATAAAAGATAAGGAAGAAGAAAAGGAAGAACCTTAGGATATGGTGTACCTAGTCCTTAAAGGTGTCTTAAAAAAGTTAATTATAAAGGTATAAGTTGTTATAAACTAACTTTAAGGTGGAAACTTAGAACTATTAAGGGTGTAGGTTATAAAAGACTAACTTTAAGAAAAGATGTTTTAGTTAACTGTTACAGGTTTTAAAAACCTCACTTTATAAACCCAGGAATTAAGGAAATTTAAGAAGGACCTTAACTTAAACCTTATTAAAATAGTGGAAGGAGTTAAAAAGCTAGCCCTTTAGGCTACTTAAGTGGTGAAATAAGCCTTAGAAAGTGAAAAAGAGTAAGTTAAAAGAGTTAAATTAGAAAAACGGAAGTTCTTTTTAATAATACCCCTTAAAACTCTTAAACACTTTAAGCACGTTAAGTGGATCAGCACCCTTACCTCCTTAAAATAAGGACAGCTTAGATAGCTACCCTATATTAAAACTGGTATACCTTAAACTAACACCTTAAGGGTCCCTTAAAAGGACATTAAGTAAGTATATTAATAAAGGGTTTAAGAGTTAAAGGAAAGATATTAAGAGTTAATAAATAAAGTAGAGGACCTGTAAGTTAAAAGCCTTATTATAACGTTTAAAGATAAAATAATAAAGATTAATTTATAAGTTTATAATAAAGTTCACTTTAGTAATTAACTTAAACACTAACTTATTAAAAAGGGCCATTTTATAAAAGAATAAGCTGGGTTACTGTTATTTAAGTTTTAAAAAAAGGTTTAGGAGAAATAATAAACCTAAAGGTAAGTGGAAGAAAAGAAGAAATAAGGCACCACTCCTCCCGTTCTATACTTTATAATTATAACACCCACAATTAACGTTAACTACCCTAATTATAAGGATATACTGTGGATTAATTATATATATAATAACTACGCTCTTAACTGGTATTATAAACTTAAGGCCCTTTATAACCACTTCCCTAATGTATAAAGACGGGATTACGCCGTTATAAGGGTAGAGTTGGAACCAGCCTATTACCAGGTCTCTTACTCCCTAATAAAAGAGTTTAATAGTAAGCGAAAGGTTACCATAGTTAATTAAGCTCCTACCACATATTAGTAAGGAGGGGTACTTAATAATTACCTAATTATAATATGCTTATTACATCTTAAAAGAAAAGTTAAAAAGTGGTAAAAGTAAAAGGATTACTAACAGATCTAAGAATAAAAGGATATTACTGTAATCCAGTTTTATAAAATGTATTATTAACTTATTAAGGACTTTAAAAACATTAAACCATTTAAAGTTAACTAAACACTAAGACGTGAAAACTTAGGAAAGGTTAATCACCAGGTTTATTAAAGCTGCCTGTTTTTCTAAAAGGAGTTAAGAAAAAGTTACAGGCCCTTTAAAAGGGCTGGAAGCCAGTAGTTTATTAGTTAGTAAAAACCCTAAGAAGAAGGAGAGGTATTTAAAGGTTAGGTTAGATAAGACCTTAAGGATAAATAGTTACTATAACTTAAATGTTAAAGGAGTATAAGTATTATTCTATTAACGTTAACTTAATAGACGGAAAAGGGAAGCTATTTAAAACAAGAGTAGTAATTAATAATAAGAGTGCTTCTAACCTAATACACCCCTTACTAATTAACTAAAGGAAACTCCTTAATAAAAAGTATAAAAAGGCTATTCCCATTTAAAATGGGGAAAGAGGCCTATATTAATATAATAACGGTAAAGTTACCTATTACTTACCACTCTTAATTAAAGTAAATAAAGATAAATAATAAGTGGACTTTAACATTACATTAATTATAAGGTATAATATAATCCTAAGTCTACCTTAACTGGAAAAGTATAACCTTATAATTAACTAAAAAAGTGGCCACCTTACCTTTAATAAGTCCCTTAATAGTAATTAACGTTTAAAAGAAGTTAAAAAGGTATTAAACTACTTTAAAGATGTATAAAGCACTTAAAAGCACGTTAAACCCTTAAAACTAAATATAATTTAAGTTAGATTTATAAAGACGGTTAAAGGACTAGAGAGTCTACCACATTACTTAGATAACGATTTAGAAAGTGGAAAAAAGCAAGGAGTTAATTTATAAATAAGTGAAGAAGTTGACTTATTTAAGGTATTTACAGAATATAGAAAGTTTACACTATTTTAAAAAAAGATACTATAACTATTAAATTATAAACTATAAAATTATAAAATTAAGTTAAAGTTAGGAGTGAAACTCTGCAGTTTCCAGCCTTACCACCTAAACCCTTAAGAGGTTAAGGCTTTAAGGGAGTACGTTAATAAAAATTTAAAAAACAGGTTTATTATAAAGTCCTAATCCCTAATAGTGTACTTAATACTATTCGTTTTAAAGAAGGGAGACAGTAAGCTATATATAGTTATTAATTACTAAACGTTAAATAAGGATATAATTAAAAATCATTACTTATTACCACTTATTATAGAAATGTAAGAACGGATTATTAAAGTAAATTAATTCTCCAGCCTTAACTTCCCTATAAGATTTAACTATATTAAAGTAAAGGAAGGGGATAAGTATAAGACAGCTTTTCAGACCTGTAACAGGTATTATTAATATTAAGTTATACTAATAAGATTAATAAACGCCCCTATAACTTTCTAAAACCTTATTAACAGTGTTCTCCACCCCTTCCTTAATAAGTTTATCTTTATATATTTAAACGACGTTTTAATCTATTTTAAAACTTTAAAAGAATACTAAAAGTATATATAACAGGTTTTAACAGCTTTTAAAAAAGCGAAGCTGATAATAAACCTGGAAAAAAGCCACTTCCACGTTTAGGAATTAAACTATTTAAGGTTTAAAATAACCTTTAAAAAGCTTAAAATATAACTGGAGAAGATAAAGGTAGTTAAAAACTAGCTTACTTTAAAGAATTAAACAGAGTTATAAGCTTTTATCAGCTTTATAAACTTCTATTAATACTTTATTAAGTATTTTATAAAAATTGTAAAACTATTATATAAGCTTATAGGGATAGGTAAGCTATTTAAGTAAACTAATAAATAGTAAAAGGCGTTTAAAGACCTTAAACACACCTTTATTATAATATTAATCCTAGCTCTCCCTGACTTCTTAAAGCCCTTTTAAGTCGAAACAGACTCTTTAGAATTCGTAATTAGCAGAGCACTCAGCTAAATCCAGGATAACAGGAAACGCCACCCAGTTACCTTTTTATTAAAAGGAATCCACAGCCTAGCCTTATAATACCTAATTTATAATAAGGAACTAATAGTAATTATTTAATGTTTTACTAAATAGGCACTATATTTAAGTGGTATAAAAGAACCAGTCTAGGTCTTTTCAGACTATAATAACCTTTAATACTTCCTAATAAAAGAACTTAATCTATAATAAGTATAATAGGCAGAGTTAATAGCCCTATTCCACTTCCAGATCCATTACGTTAAAGGAAAAAATAATAGATAAGTTAATACCCTTAGCTGGAGATAAGATTATAAAGATGTTAATCTGGTCCTAATCCCTATTATTATATTTAACGAAATAAGAAATGGCACGTTAGAATATACGTTATAAATATTAAATAACTAAATGTTAAAATAAACTATTAACATCTATATAAACTTATAAATAAAGTATAACATCTATTAGTAATAATAGGACTTCTAAGTAAAAAGGCTAACAGAAGGCACCTATAGGTATAAGTGTCCCTTAAGAGACTTCTTAAGGTATATATAAGATTATGGAAAAGAGTACCTAATATATCTAAATTATAATAAAACTAATTATTAGCTAAAACAGCTATTAGAAGGTGTAAACAGCACACTTAAACTAGGAGCTAGACTTTAATATTAAAAGAAACTGTACATTTATAACTTAGGTAAATAAAAGGAGTATGTATAATAGGTTTATAAATCTTAACTTAAAGGATATATAGGCCGGGTTAAGACTCTCACATAGGCCTAATAAACATATACCTTCCTAGGGATAAAGAAGCTAGTTAAAAAGGTGGTTAATAACTGTAACGTCTGCCACTAAAAGTAAAATCGGCGTTATAAGCCTTATAAACTTCTTAAACCACTCCTTATACTATAAGCGTTATAAAGTTCCATCTTATTTAACTTCGTTATTAAAATTTTAAAGTTTAAAGACCCTGTTATAAGAGTCACTTATAACCAGATCCTTATAATAGTTAACAGATTAATAAAGTGGGCCTACTTTTTACTAACTTTAAAAGATATAACTACAAAGTAACTTACTTATATCTTTAAGAAAGAGGTAATTTTATAACACCTTTAGCTAAATAACATCGTTACAGATTAAGATAAGCTAATTATATTAAAGTTTTAATAAAGACTAATATAAAGAATAAATGTGAAAAGTAAGCTTTTAACAGCTTTCCACCCACAGACAGATAATTAAATAAAGTAAGTTAACTAAATATTTATAATATATCTTTAAGCTTATATTAACTTTAAATAAGATAATTAGTTAAAGTTATTACTAATAATACAGATAACTTATAACATAATATTAATTAAGTTAACAGGTGTGTCACCATTCTTCACTAACTATAATAAGGAGCTTAAGCTTTATTAAAGCCCACTTATTAGCACCTCTTAAGCTGTAATCTACATAAATTAAATATAAGAATTATATAACCACCTGTAAACTAAACTTAAGTTTACATGTAAACAGATAAAGAAGTTTATTAATAAACATTAAATTAAGTAATTAGTATTTAAAAAAGGACTTTATTATAATGGTAAATAAGTTAAGGGACTAACTCTTTAAAAGGGGGACTATGTCTACCTTTTTTCACAAAACTTATATTTAAAACGGCTTAATAAGAAGCTTAACTTTAAAAGGTATAAACTGTTTTAAATTAAGAAAAAGGTCACTACTTCTAATTATAAACTAAACCTACTTACTAGTATAAAGGTGTAGATTAAGGTTTTTCACATCTTACTTTTGAAACCCGCCTTAAAGGGAGTTCCTTTAAAAAAGAAAATTAAAATTAACACTAACGAAAATAAGTATAACGTTAAAGAAGTTATAAATTTATAAAAAGGGAAGAATACGTTTAAGTACTTTATTAAGTGGTTAAATTACAGCCTTAAAAGTAACTTATAAGAACCAGTTAAAAATCTTAAATACCTAAACCTAATTATAAAGTTCCACTAAAAAAATCCAGATTAACTAAAGTTAATAATAAAAACTAGAAATAAAATAAGATTTAACATCTAAATTATTATAAAATTGCTGGCGTCGCTTCGTTCGTCATTACGCGACGGCCCTTCGCTACGCTACGGGGCGCTCCATGCCTCACTTTCGCTCCTGGCAATTTTGGCGTGGGGTATTAAGCTTATTTTAATAAGTATAGCAAACAAAGTGACAGAAACCTGTCCAGAGGCCAATATATCTGTTAAAAAACGTGAAATAAATATTAAAAAGAATAATAATTAAGGTTAAGAAAAGTAATCTTTATAAATAAATCTTAGTTTTTATTAATCTTATTTTATAAAGTTTATAAGCTTTAATTTTTAAGGTTTATATACTTTATTTTATAAGGTTTAAAAGAAATAATAAAAAGAATAATAATTAAAAATAAATCTTACTTTTTAAAGACTATATTTTATAAGGCTTATAGGCTCTTTTCTATAAGGTTTAGAGGCTTTATTCTACAGGGTTTACAGGCTTTATTCTACAGGGTTTACAGTTTTTATTCTACAATTTACAATTTACAGTTTTTTTTTCACTTTCACAAATGCAATTCGAACTGGGAACCTCTT
>Ga0247758_1000306_pt1 | contig 42953 bp, 53 predicted proteins | sample UWRJL156409C4_FD_180950 | JGI IMG/M metagenome (GOLD analysis project Ga0247758, IMG submission 180950) | Plant litter microbial communities from Arlington Agricultural Research Station in Wisconsin, United States - UWRJ-L156-409C-4 | ecosystem: Environmental > Terrestrial > Plant litter >...
GGGGGGGAGGACGTATTTGGGGCTGAGTTCGACGAGTGCGAGTAATGGGGGGAATGGGACGTTTGGGGGGCAGAGGGTTTATGTGCTGTATGAGGAGGAGGGGGGGAAGGGTAAGGGGCCGCTAGCGGAGGAGTGGGAGGTTCTAGGGAGTGGAGGGAGGGAGAATTTGGCTGATGGGGAGCGGGGGGGAGGTGGAGGTTGTTGGGGGGTGTGCCGGTTGGTGTTTCTTAGGTGGGTAGGTCGGGAGGGGTGTTTTGGTGCTGTTGGTGTACTTGCACGTGTTGAGAGGGGACTCTGAGCGAAGTGTTTTAGCGATGGGCGTGATGAAAAGGAGGCTGACTTGAGAGGTCTAGTCATGACGAGCGCTGTCACTCACTGGATTGCTAGGCAGCTGTAAAACAGGCTGTGTAGACATTTGACTCAGAGTTGATTTTGATTATCGTTGCCTACCTAGGTAAGTACCTAACCTGAGGTAATGGAATTATACACGATGTTGTACTGTCACGTTTTGAGAGTCCTCGACGAGGTACGTCCGACAGTTCATATGGACTGGCCTCGAGATTGTCGGCTTAGTGTTATATTCTAGTAGAATTCCGCCGTAAACCAATGCCCAACATCTTTGTGTCTCTCTCTCAATGATACCATCTCAGCCGAGTATAATCTCCTTCCATTGTGGGCCTGGAGGGAGAGAGTGGGCTAGTGCCGTCTTTATCAGCCGCCCGAATCCTCGTCTCTCCGCAACCGGACCGTTCCACTCGATCAACATGACGTGGTAATACAGTAGTGAGGACAACCTGTCAGGAGCTGACAATTGCAGGTCCCAGTTTGACGGCCTAAGTGACAAGAGGATGAACTCAAACGAGTCTTTGGTAGTGAAGATGCTTGAATCTCCTATCCCATCTAGATAAATGTGCCCGAACTTATCTTCCATTTCCTTGGGGGTGACAATGTCCGCAACGCCCCTCATTTCGTCGACGATTTCCATCTGGAAGTGGACCGATACAGTCCAGAATTGCAAGAGTGGGTAGCCAGTCTTCTTCAGCAATTCACCGGCGACGTCCTGTGTCGGGCACGTTTGGCGCGAGTCAAGGCTGACACCTGGTGGACTTCGGAAGCTTCGTCTCAAGCGGTACCCAGGGTAGCTCATGTCCTCCATGGGGAAATCCTTGTTTTCCGATGGATCCCATACAAGATTGAGACCAGAAGAATCCCTTTTGTACCATATAATCCAGGTGCAGCACTCGAGCCACCGGTTCATATAGTCAAAGACTTCCTTCGTCCCTGTCACGACACCGCCCTTCCAGCCGGCCCAAGAGTAACTAGGGAGCCCACGGCGGCGACGGAGAACGGTGTTCTCGTCCCTGGGCTGGAATATAATGAACGCATCGAACGCGACGGCGGGCATCCCTTCGAAGAATTGGCATCTCGCCTTCTGGGAGACTCGCCGGGTGATCCCAGCGAGAGCGGGGAGAATGTCACTGTCAAGGGTCAGGGCTCGCAAGGTATAGCCCTTCAGAAGTCTACCAAAATCGAAAAGGGGCCTCTTCAGAGCTATCGCTTTGGGCAGCAACGACGACGACGACCTGTCCCCGTGCTGCCAGGGATCACCCTCCCCTGGTGGCGGAGTTCTCAGATGGTGAGAGTGGTCGACGCAATGTTCTGCATATGTGTCTTCTCGGCACCGAAAGAAAACTCGGCCGCCTACGAAATACACGGCACGTCGGGCAAGGAGTCGCTCCTGGAATCTGTAAGATAGATGTCATGGTTACTGATTAGATAGGGTAAGGACAGGTTATAGGGGTGGCCTTACGTCCACGCTCTCGTTTCATAGAAAGAGCATTGCAACAGCCAATCTAGTGATATATAAAGCCCCACGGATAGATCATCGGTAATTGGGATAGCGGTGGTCGCAGATCTACTTCCCTCAGCGATACCTGGTAAGCCGGCGTTCGCGTTATGTCCAGATGCGGCAATGATAGTTAGCCATGAACGCTCATAGATCTCGTCCATAACCCCCACGCCACGAGACACGTCGGCCGGATCGTTCTGGATCAGACATAGGGAGTCCACCCAGAGGTATTGCACGCCTAGCCTTCGTGTTAGATCCATAGCATCTCTGATAGTCCTGGGGATCAAGATTCCAGCTTTCTCCATCGACCCAGGCATTAAGAAGGCGGTATGTGATATAGTCGTCAGTCGGACGTTCGAGGTCTCACCCCACACATAGCTGAGGGTGATATAGCGCGGGATCTCCCGGAGCTCGACAATGGCCGAGCTCTCCACGTCAATAAAGCGCAGCACGTCGAGTTCTGGAAAGAATTCGCTAAAGCTGCCAGGTTGGACACTGCAATCGCCAGACGTGTGTATCTCTGTGCAGGCCGTGATCCAGCTCCTCAGACGGCCGACATCAAATTCGGCACTGACTGTCGGAAGGAAGAACTCGTCATCAGGATCAGGCCTCGGTGCAGGTCCTAGGCGCTGTGATGTTGGTTGCGCCAGGCATATCGAGATATTTCCGCCGCCTGGATACATGGCAAAGGCGGCACGGCCTCCGGGCCCGAGGTTATCTTCCCAGTAGAACATGACATGGCTAGAGGTTCGCGACAACGGCTGAGTATCGTCCCATGCGCCTGTTTGGCGCGTGGTCTCGTATACAGTGACGAGGACTCGACAGAGTGGGCAGTCCCTGTTCTTGACGTCTCTCGCGGAGCCCAATGGCCAATATTGGAAGCGCCCGTTGCCGCTTCTGGGGTCGCGGAGCGGCACATTGGCGCAGTACTTGCACAGCGGCGCCAGACCCGCCATAGAGATTCGAAGGATGTCGATTTCAATATACCTTGGCTTGGAGATGCGATGATGAGAGCGGTGGAGTTGGACGAGAGCTTGCCCACGACCCCACTTCGTCGATGGCTTCCCCCACTTTCTAGCGGTCGTACGAACCTGCCGTTATCGCAAGCCAGCGAAGGGAGGCCCCTTCCGAAGTACGTAGTACCTATATGCGCCTGAGGCAACCAAATCATCATTCCCCCTTCTTACGCCCATCAGCCCGACTCTGCCTTCTGAGGAGGCTTTTGGGGATGGTTAACATTCATTGATGTTTGGGCTACTTCTTACGGTAGACCGGGAACATGGAATCTCATCATGAAAGACGTGTCGCAAGACGCACTGTGCTTCCAGAAAATCGTTCCGACCGCCGGCCAGTTCACCCCAACTTCTCTCTCCCTGACGAGAAATAACAAGGGGGCAATGATCCACCACTTTGGCAGGTCGAATACCAGAAAATACGAAAATTCAATGAATAAACGCGGGAACGACGGAAACGACCTAGTTGAAGGTGGAATAACCCCCGGAAATTTCTTTGTTTTGTTCGCCGTCGGTCAAAGACAAGACGCGGCTCGCTTCTCGCAACTATCCCAAAACGGCGGCCTGGGGTGCCCCATGGACGCTACCAGCTCTCACTTACACGCCTGACGCCAAGGGTTTCCTTGACCAAAGGGCCCAGCTCCAGCAGCAGTGGGCGATGCAAATCAACGGTGTGGAGTGATGGCTTGCGTCATCCACGTATTGAGAAGAAAGGGGTATAAGAGGGTATCCGGGCTGGTTCCCCAGAGTGCTCGCAGAAGCTTCTTCTGTTGCTATACAAGCTTCTGCAACCCTATATTTCAAACCTCTGCCTACCTGCGATATCAGTATCTTGACCTACCCAGAGCCCCAGCCATGCTTGCGAGACTTTTTGTTGTAGCCGCGAGCTTGCTCTCGCAGGCCACTGCCATCACCATCCCCATCGCTGTTGGTCGATTCAACCTCACCTTCGACCCGAGCACCATCAAAGTTGCCCCGGGAGACGTCCTTGAGTTCCGCTTCTGGGCCAGAAACCACAGCGTGGTCCAGGGAACATGGGACAAGGCGTGCAGCCCCATTGCCGAGGGCGGATTCTTCTCGGGCTTCTTCCCTACCCAGCCGGGTGGACCGAATGTAGGCTTGCCCCCATTCTTCTTTCTTCTCCTCTTCCAGTCTGTTATCATCTTCACTCAAGTACAAGATCTAACCCCTCCCCCAGAGTGACGTCTTCCGCGTAACCGTCGACAACACCCTCCCCATCATCATCTACTGCTCGCAAAACACCGGATCGCACTGCAAGAACGGCATGTCAGCCGTCATCAACCCCAGCGGCAACAACAACCTCGAGACATACCGCGCTGCCGCACGGAACGCCTCTACGGCCGAGTCCCCTCCGTCTGTCTTTGGCGGTACCGTCGCCCCTCTTGCGCAGTCCACTGCTACAGAGAGCGGCGGGGGTAGTTCGATCACGGCTACGAGTACGAGCACTAGGACTTCGTCTACGCCGACGGGGACGAACGGTGCGGGCTCTTTGGGCGCGTCAATTGCTGGGTTTGTTGTTGCTGGGGCTGCGGCTGTTGTCATGGTTTGAGGTTGTGATGGTAAATCTCTTGGTTGAAGATCTTACGGTCCTTTCAAGTCGTTGGGATCTGGGGAGGCGGTGGCGTCAGCTTTCAAACGGTGGGATTTGGGGGAGATAATCGGGGACCGTTTCACTCCTTTGGGTATGTGTGTTGGGTTTGATTATTCTAAAAGACGGGTCAGTGGCCTCTCATCTACTGTGTATGCTTCGCCAAGTAGATCATGTCGGCGCAAATGGTTGTATTTTAGCACCGGAACTCCGTTGCAGGGTACGCAGAGATGGCTTCAGGGTACGCGATGCCTTTTGACATTTGGCCCTCAATGCCTCTGTATTTCAAACAGGTGCCGGCCTTCAAATTTCCGTGCCTCGGCTCGTGTGTGTATTGGTGGCGCTGCTCGCAATGTACTCGGGAGTAAGTGCATGCTGGTGGCAACTTGAAGAGGCAATCCTCTCGGGCATCAGATCTGGAGCCGAAGCCAGCGACAGGGACGCGACGAAGCTCGGAAACCAAGACTTACATGCCATCCAGTTCTCAAGCTGGAAAATAGCCAAGCTGGATCAGATATCAGGCTCGCCCCTGGGAGATTAAAGTGACAACTGAAAAGTGTAAATCCGGACAAGAGGAAACCGATTTGAGGACCTTGTGCTGTCACACAGATCCAGGCACTGCAGGGTCTCTGCAACCCCTCTACGACCCCGCGCTTTCAAGCCAACAACGAACAGCGAGCCAATCACCGTTGCTGCCGGCTGGTGTGCCGCGGCATTGGATCGCTGTGCAACCGATTAAAGCCGCCCAATCGCCCCAGAAAGACGGAACGTGACCCATTTCTCAAGTGACGTGATGGCTTGATCGCGACTCCAAAACACCTCACCACGAAGCATAATCCCATTCTCCTACCCTGAGTTTCGCCCACAATAATAACCGTTGGTGGAACACACCGTCCGAACCCCTATCAGCCTCGAACAAGGTTTAACCTTGCACACTACGGCCTCGTCTGCACGCTTGCCCTGTGCCGAACACCTGTCCCACCCACTATTTTCTCACGAAAAGGCAGCCGAGGACCGATCGATCCACAATTCGAATTTCCCCAGCTTTTCAACCTGGAGTTTCTGTCGCAACCCGCTTCACACTCCCGTCGCGGCCTTTTATGCGACAGTAACATGTATTCTGTGCCCTAGGATCAAACCCTCACCCTTGAGTATTTCTTTTGTTTCCCCTAAGCACCAGACCGACCGACGAAAATGGGCACGCGATCACTTGCGACCGCGAGGAACGCCCTCCTTTCCCGCACGACGGCCAGACCCTCTCGAATAATACCGAACTATGTGCGTCGGCGCGCTCTATGCACGACACACAGAGGCCCAGGGGCGATTCAGCAGCGCGCTGGAGCAGCTTTGACCCCTGGACTGCGTCATCCAAACCCGAATCGTCCGACCTCGCGCATCATCTTCCCCGCAACGTTCACCGCCGGGTCTAGGAGGAGGGCGTCTGTTTCGTCTGCGACTGTTGATGGTATGGAAAACAGCAAACGAAATTCAGGGGCGCTTTTGGCTGACGAGGTGTACAGTAAACACACCCCCCTATGGCCCTCTCCAGGAGTATGACCGGCGCGTCAACTCGGGGCTGCTCCGGAACGACGAGCACCAGAGAGGTCAGTGACAATCTGTGGTTACCCCTTAACCTGCACAAGCGCTGACCATGGCGTCGCACACAGGTATCATCGAGAGTCTGCAGCACATGCACGAAGAGCTTCGGCACTACGAGTCGCACCCCGTCGTCCACCCAACGCTCGAATCCCTCAAGCCGAAGAAGTCGCTTTTCTCCTGGCTGGGCGTCTCGCAGTCACCGATAGCAGCGATACCTACAGACCTCCCCAGGGGCCTCTACCTCTACGGCGATGTCGGTAGCGGCAAGACCATGCTGATGGACCTCTTCTACGACACCCTCCCCCCGGCCGTCCGCACCAAGACCCGCATCCACTTCCACAACTTCATGCAGGACGTCCACAAGCGGCTGCACCGCATCAAGCTCCAGCACGGCAGCGACATCGACGCCATCCCCTTCATCGCGGCCGAGATCGCCGAGCAGGCCAACGTGCTCTGCTTCGACGAGTTCCAGTGCACCGACGTCGCCGACGCCATGATCCTGCGCCGCCTGCTCGAATCCCTCATGTCGCACGGCGTGGTCCTCGTGACCACCTCCAACCGCCACCCGGACGAGCTCTACAAGAACGGAATCCAGCGCGAGTCCTTCATCCCAGCCATCCAGCTGCTGAAGCGTCGACTGCACGTTATCAACCTAGACTCGACGACCGACTACCGTAAGATTCCGCGGCCGCCGTCCGGTGTTTACCACGCCCCGCTCGACGCCCACGCCGCCTCCCACGCCGAGAAGTGGTTCCGCTTCCTCGGCGACCCGCAGACCCCCGAGCCGCACGCCGAGGTCCAGCGCGTGTGGGGCCGCGAGATCCTCGTGCCGCGCGTCAGCGGCCGCTGCGCGTGGTTCACCTTTGACGAGCTCATCGGCCGCCCGACCAGCGCCGCCGACTACATCGAGCTGATGCGGTCGTACGACGCCTTCGTCGTCACCGCTGTCCCGGGCATGACCTACCGGCAGCGCGACCTGGCGCGGCGCTTCATCACCTTCATCGACGCAGTCTACGAGTCGCACGCAAAGCTGGTGCTCACCACGGCGGTGCCGCTCGCAGAGCTGTTTGTGTCGCGCGCCGAGGTCGAGGAGACGCTGCTCAAAACGGGCAAGGGCGCAGGCGAGGGTACGACGGAGGGAGCAGCAACGCGTTCTGTGGAGGATGTTATGAGCCATATGATGGACGACCTGGAACACAACGTCGAGCAGCTGTCCAAGTCGAACCTGTTTACCGGAGACGAGGAGGCGTTTGCCTTTGCGCGCGCATTATCGCGGCTGAGCGAGATGGGCAGCAAGGAGTGGGTGGAGCGCGGAATGGGCCTTGAGGCGCAGGGCGGCCAGAAAGAGCGCGACAGCTGGGCGAAGACGAGGAGCCGGCAGATGGAGGACAGCATGTGAATGTGATGAGACAAAGATTTGGCTTGGTTTGCATGTTGGGACGAGCGCTTAATACCCTTTTGATGGTGTTATTTGACGCGAGCATTAGCATGACCAAGGGGCATTGCATTTGTTGGACTGCATTGCCACGCGATTATCAGCATGGCGTATTGTTGCAGCATTCGAGGAACGATGCATTCATTGTGGGTATATCATAAAATTCAAGGGTCTGTACATGTAGGCATGTGTATCGCTAGCTAAACGCTAATAATACCTCCTATGCCGAGCCATCGAGGCCAGGCTTGAGGATTTGACTGTCAAAGCAAACATTTCCATCCAATCCATGCTGGGTATCATAACATGCATAAAAAGTCCAATCCTAGCTATGAAAGCCCATACTTCCATCCGGCCGATTTGGCGGGCACCATAGAGCCAGGTTTTCCTCCTTGCGCCACAACCAGTTGCCTCTGTTACCCCTTTCCCATCGTATCAATAGCGCATCCAAACAGCACCACCCCTGACTGTTCGCAACCCCCTAATACACACCGGGGATCAACTGCCACGGTACCTGCCTCTCATACCGCCACATCTCTACCGCAGAATACTTTCTCGGCAAGTACCGCTCCAAGTCCGGCAGCGAGAAGGTGATCATCCGCCACGAAAGCCATCCCAATATCGCCGCACCCCCAAGCCACCCGCCCGCAGCCAGCCCGTATCCGGTCCGCCACATCAGATTTCCGGTATAGTTGACATGTCGAGTCTAGCGCCATAGTCCCGTGGTCATGAGCTGGCCGGGATTCCTCCACTTGAACAGCTTCCGCTGAACCTCCGAAACAGTCTCGACGGTGATACCGAACATGAAAAGCCCGATGCCAACAGCCATTGGTAGGCTGACAGCCAGACCTGATATTCCGGGGATAGGGATGCGCGGCCAGGCAAGGGCAGCGGAGGTTGGTGTCGCGATGAGGAGGAAGGAAGCGAGACCGGTGACGAGGGAGTTGTATCCGCTGAGGACCACGGCGTTCTCGGGGGGGATTTCCTCGTTGCTGAGAAACAGGTGCCAGATGATGTGCTTTATGCTGGCGCTGGCTGCCATGGCGAGGAGGACTTGCCGCGAAAAGGGCAAGTCGCGGAAGGGGACATGTGTCAGGTCGATCGGGAAGCCGGCTGAGGCCCTGGCGTGGGAGACACGTGAGAGAAAATCCGACGGGAGGTGTCGTTGAAGCGTAAGGCAGGGGATGCGGAGGCAGGAGAGGGCCGAGACGCCGACGCTGGTCGCGAGGAGGTTGCGCTGGTGGAGGGGGTCTATGCCGCGGAGGCCCACGAAGATGCCGCTCCCGATAGGGTTGGAGTCGTAGATGCCGCGTCGGACGAGCCCGGGACGGCCTATCCTGGGGGACCGGTACTTCGGAAACGGGTCATCTATGATCATGCGCGGCTTTGGACCGTGAGTGGTGGTCGTTTTAGTCATGGTGGGCTTTTCATCGTAGATGGTGATCGTTTCAGTTATGAAAAGCCGCCCTAGGATGTTGTCCGTTTCCGCCAGGGGCGGCGGGTAAGGCTGGCGGGTGTTGATCGCTTCCGCCACGGTGGGCTCTTGATCGTGTATAGCGATCGTGTTAGCGATGGTAAGCCCATGATCGTGGGTGTTGGGCGTTCCGCTCATCGCAAACGATGGAACTGTTGGCTTCTGATCGCAGTGGGCACATAACACTATGCAGCGCAGAAAATGGGATGGTGTTGAGCACTTTCAGCGGTCGAAGAAGATGGAAATGACAGAAAAAGGGGATCAATTTCAGCTCGCCTGAGCTCCATTCCTGAGGACGATAAAATGAGGAGGCTCACTCGGCACTCTTTCCTTCCATTGATGTCACTGCTGCGGGGGGTGTGAGCTTTGTTGTCCATAGCTCCTTCCTCAACCTCCCGTCCCGTCCCCTGGATCAATGATTGTAGATAGAAAAATGAGAAGGCCTCCAGTGACGGGAAGCCGCACTCGAGGCAGCCTCCACCGGAATCTCGAGATCGAGTTTGTGTCTTGGGCAATCCGGTGGGCAAAGGTTACATCTTGAGGCCCCAAAACTGTTAGCCCGGACCCGATGACGTAAGAAAGATGGGGTTGCACGTTTGCGGCGGGCTGCAGCATTGCCCCAGGCAACTTGGGCCTCGTGGCCCCTGTCGCATCCACCCACGCCACCCTATCGGCTGCCCGCCCGCCTTATCGCATGCCTAGCTTCCGAAACAGGCACCTGATTAGGTAGGTGACTGATACACGCGAGCAGAGGGGAACCTTGAGGTCCAAGCCGTCTCTTCTCCCAAACATCATCTATCCTTTCTCCCCATCATTCATTCAACAGCGCTACCTTTGAACACAACGAATATGAAGCTCTCCAACACCTCCGTCCTTGCGCTGCTGCTCCCTGCAGCAAGCGCCCGCTTTGTGGAGTCCAGCGAGTCCAACCGTGTGAACCTGTTCCCGGAGGGCGTGCCCGAGGCTGTGCAGGACACCGAGAAGTACCACATCGAGCTTGCGCCAGGGGACACGCGGTGGGTGACTGAAGACGAAAAGTGGGCGCTCCGTCGTGTAAGCATCAATGCCCCCCTTTTCCAGCCGTAGGCGCAGTAATTGCTAACCTATTGACCTCTCAGGACGGCAAGCGCTTCTTCGACATCACCGACAATGCCGACCTTGGCACCCTCCGCACGAAGACCGTGAGCGTTTTCCCGAAGAAGGTCGCACATCAAAAGGAGGTCAACCCCTTGTTGGATCAGCTCAAGAAGAGCGAGATGGAGGAGCACCTGACCAAGTTCAGCTCGTTCCACACTCGCTATTACAAGGTACGATTTGGCTGTGGTGATTAGCAGACTAGGGCGTTAACTGACGCATTTTCTAAACATAGTCTGAGTATGGGGCTCAATCTAGCCAGTGGCTGCTGGACCAGGTTCGCGGCATCATCAAGGATGCCGGCGCCGAGAAGCATGTCGCTGCTGAGCACTTCAAGCACCCCTGGGGCCAGAACAGCATCATTGCAACCATCCCGGGTAAGACGAACTCGACCGTTGTGATCGGCGCCCATCAGGATTCTATCAACCTGTGGCTCCCTAGCGTTCTCGCTGCCCCTGGCGCCGATGACGATGGTAGCGGCACCGTCACCATCCTCGAGGCATTCCGCGTCCTTCTTCAGTCCAAGGACATTGTGAAGGGCAACCACGCCAACACCATCGAGTTCCACTGGTACAGCGCTGAGGAGGGTGGTCTTCTCGGTAGCCAGGCCATCTTTACGAGCTATGCGAAGGCCGGCCGGGACATCAAGGCCATGCTCCAGCAGGATATGACCGGCCATGTGACCCGGACACTCCAGGCTGGCAAGGTCGAGAGCGTCGGTGTCATTGTCGACTTTGTCGACCCCAATCTGACAGAGTTCATCAAGAAGGTTATTGTTGAGGTATGTGGATCATCTTCCAAGCCCTTACGTTTCTCAACCGTCGCTGACCAACCAAAAGTACTGCAACATCCCCTTCGTGGAGACCAAGTGCGGCTACGCCTGCTCCGACCACGCGTCTGCCTCCAAGGCCGGCTACCCCTCAGCCTTCGTCATCGAGTCGGCTTTCGAGTACTCGGATAACCATATCCACAGCACGGACGATCTGATCAAGTATCTCTCGTTCGACCACATGCTCCAGCATGCCCGCATGACGCTGGCCTTTGGCTACGAGTTGGCATTTACCGACTTCGCCGCCCTCGAGAAGGGAAGCGTCTTTGACGAGATGCGCGACTTGTAATCTGTCTTTTCTCTTGGATATCTCATAGTTGGCGTACGGATCGATCTGCAGACAGACATGACAGACACTTTGGCATCTGAAGGGCCAGGTAAGGCACATAGGGAGTGATACGGAACCTACTGGTTAAATTATTTTGGATACATTCCCTGCTGCCCCAAATTGGAACTGTGAGAGCGCATGTATGCATCCAGAGGCAAAATACGAAGCAACCTGCAGAGCTGGAACTCCGCCGCCCCAGACTTTCTTTTATATTGTCCTTGCCGGTTCGGCCTTCGGGCATTGAGAAAAAGTATTCGAATTTTCATCAATGCAGCCAAGAGAGTAGTAGTCTCGGCGTCATGAACTCTGTTCAAATTCCGCGGCTGGCGACCACTCACCACCGACGGCTGACGTCATGAGCTGGGCAACCGGGAAGTTCCAGACTGAAGGGAATAGACCGCGAATGCGACACGTACAAGAAACAATAAGGCGATTGCGAAAATCAGTAATCAGACTCGACTGTTCTGGCGTTCAGAAGCACCGTTTCCGTGTTACGCCCGCCCTTGTACTATCGAGAGTTGCGACTTACACAACACTTCCCCGGATCTTGGCAAAGGCTTGGCATCGACCAGACGCCAGCACTGTCGTCACTGCGATTCCAGAGTAAGTCTGCACGGCGACTGCTCCCATCAGTGTGCGCTAACCTGTCATGAGATTGATACCAAACGCTCACAAAATGCCAGAAACTCACATTTATCTATACCTGTTGTCGACTGGGCGGGCCCCGAGCTACAGATCTGCCCGAACACCACAATACAATACCTACCTGACCTATATTTGATCGTCTCGTTTTATTCCGACTCCTCATTCCCTAAGCTTTAACGGCCCTCAATATACTTACCGCTCCGACTTCATCATGAGGCAGGAACTCACACCATCACGCCATGTCAGTGACAGAATTGTGAAGCTATGCACATCGGGCCAAAGCGTGTCTTCGCTGCTCGCTGAAGACCCCACCCTAACCCCTGGAGATGCTTGGGACCGCCTGTACGGCGACTGGAAGCGACCCAAGTCATCTAAAGGAGAAGTAGAAGGCGAGGATCTTGTTGGGAATGATGCCCAAGCCCCCTTGTCAGACGAGGATCTGGAGCGGGCTGCCAGCTGCGGAAAATGGGGTCCGACACGGCCAAGCGAGCTGTTCCTTAAGGTATGAGACCCTGGAAAGACTACCTTGCCCGTAGCGCTCTATTGACCGCGTCAGATATTTAATGACTCCCTCTGCACACTCGACGAGGACCCTCGCCGAGGAATGGTCAGCCCCTCGCTGCTGGGCAGCTGTGGGGTAGTGCCTCTCACCATCATCTCCGTGTAAATCAGCAAGCCCCTAAAAGCTATAAGCCATCAACATACTGATCATAGCGTTGCTAGCATACCCGATATCGCCCGTCACATGTCCAATGTCATTGTCAGAGCTGAAAAGGAAGTGTTCCTGGCCACCAACTACTGGCAAGACAGTGTGGCATCCACCTTCCTCACCAACGGCATACGCGAGCTCAACCACAGGGCCAGAAAGCGAGGGACGAAGGTTGTGGTGAAGATTATCTACGACCGCGGCAGCCCAAAGCACCTGTTTGAGCCACACTACAACGTGCCAGAGAAAGAATACACTGGCAAGAATGTCAAGCTCCCAGCACCGAGCGAGATCCCCAACATTGACCTGCAGGTCATCAACTACCACACTCCCTTAGTGGGGACCTTTCACGCCAAGTACATGGTGGTTGATCGCAAGATTGCACTCCTACAGAGCAACAATATACAGGACAATGACAACTTGGAGATGATGATTCACCTCGAAGGACCGATTGTCGACTCGCTCTACGACATGGCGCTGATCTCGTGGCACAAGAAGCTGGAGCCTCCTCTGCCGAGCCACAATGCGCCAGCCGCGCAAGGGGGTTTGGGGTTTTGGCCTGGTGACAACGGTTCGGCCGACAAATCGCCCGATAACACATCACAGGGCGTACAAAACGGCAAGGCGCAGGAGCCAGGAGTCGTCAGCTCATCGGCGCCAGTGAGAAGCACCGATCGGGATCGGGCAGATGTCTTGACAGGGCCCTCGACAACTAACAGCACCATTCATCCCCATGCTTCACAAGAACGTTCGATGGATGATACTCTTGATGACAAGGGGGGTCATCTCCGCAGTGATACACCAAATGGAGCTCTCGGCGAGCAAGCCGAGGGCTACCTAAACAAAGGCGAGCAAGCACTGCCTCAGTCGCGGATACAGCATCCCTCCCCGGGACCTGGCAAACCCCTCTTCCCCGAGCACACCATCGAGACACCACATTACGACAACGACATCGCTGGGGAAGTAGCCCGCAACCAAACCGATGTCTCTCCCAAGCCCGGCGAGACACGCATGGAGGCCGTGACACGACTACTCAACCACACCATCAACAAGGGGTTCGTCGGCAACCGGGCCCCAGACTGCCCCTCGGGCGAGGAAATGACGCCGTACATTGGCCACCCAGCACACGAACCTTTCCCCATGGCGTTACTCAACCGCAGCCCATACGGACCGCCCAGCCATAAGTCTGTATCAAATCCCCAGAACGCCGCATGGCTGTCAGCCCTACGCAACGCCAAGAAGAACGTCTTCATCCAAACACCAACCCTCAACGCGGAACCTCTCCTCCCCGCCATCCGCGAGGCCTGCGAGCGCGGCGTAGACGTATACTGCTACGTCTGCTTAGGCTACAACGACATGGTACGTGGTCTCTCCCCCTCTCCATATCCTCCTTCCGCCTCCTTCCGGTTCCTCTTCCTCTTTCTCCTCCTCCCCATCCCTCTCTAACCCCCCGCCAGGGCGAGCTCCTCCCCCGCCAAGGCGGCCACAACGACATGATCGCCCACAACCTCAACCAATCCCTCTCCCTCACCTCCCGCAACCACCTCCACTACTTCTGGTACGTCGCCAAAGACCAGACCCGGCCCCTCGTCCAGTCCACCCGCAAACGCAGCTGCCACATCAAACTCATGATCGTCGACGAGCACGTCGGCATCCAGGGGAATGGAAACCAAGACACGCAGAGCTGGTATCACAGCCAGGAAATCAACGTGATGATTGATAGTGCGGAGATATGTCGCGCGTGGATCGATGGGCTGAGGCGGAATCAGAACACGCATGTGTATGGGGCGCTGGGGAGGGAGGAGGGCGTGTGGAGGGATGAGGAGGGGAGGGAGGCCGAAGCGGTAGTGGGTGTTGATCCGGGGAGGTTTAGTTGGGCGAAGGGGATTTTGGGCGCTCTAAAGAGGGTTCAGGGGACTGGTGGATTTTAATAGGAGCGGGTGTTTGTGAGAGGGGGTTTCTAAAGTAGGGATGGGAGGGAGTTAGCGTATACGATAGGAAAAAGGAATAGGAGCTATGTTACAAGAATATTCAAAATGCGTGTTCCGCCTGCGATGACATCCCCCTGTGTCGAAATAGTCGTCACTAGGGACAGAGAAGATGCGGCCCAAGCACACTATGAATTTCTGCAATATATTTCCCTTCCACATTATCGAAGATACATTGTTTCGGTGACATAAGTTACTTTGAGACTCCAAACCGTTGAGTTACTTGACCGCTCTACTTTCAAATGTCTTGTTAGATAAGTAGTTGCTACGTCAAACTCGAGTTTTATCGACCTTTGTTTGATATGTTCTGCCAACCAGGGCTAATAAAAGAACATGGAGGTAGCCTGGCTGGACGTGATTTCGCCTCGGTCAAATTCAATTCTTTGTTCAATCGCCACAGACGAACCTTAATACTCCTCCAATCGTAAGCCGCCCTTAGATGCCAATCAAGCCAGGGCTGGGTGGCGTCTGATGCTGTCCTTTGACACTAAAAATGCAGTACTGAAAGTTCCCACATCCACGGTAACCATCTGGACACGGAAAATTTTGCCTCAGTACCTACTTTACCTACCTAGCACATTGCTTATACGCCCTCTCCAAGTATTGAATTCCCGTTTGAAAGAGCAAAATCATTCTGAAAACGACATCCTTGAAAACAAACCCAACACTTCATACTTGGCTTTTCATGCCTAAACCACTACCTATTCAGGCCGTTCCCTCCTAAAACCATGTGAAATAATGCCTCTGATGCCTTGACTATATATATCGACCGTCCACCTTTGCAATCTCAACCAGATGGCAACCCCCCTCCTTCCACAACAACCCAAAAACCTCACCTCAACACCACCCAAACTTCTCGTTAGCAACCCATTCCAGCCCCTCCGTCTTCCCCTCCCCATACCACATCAAACTCGCAATACTCTCGCTATCCCGATCCACATACCGACACTCCACGCCACACCCATCCACAACCCTCCTCAGCGTCTCGGTCGGATTCCACATCTGCACTTCCTGCAACCGCCATTCAGCCGCCTCGGCCTGCGCAATCTGCACAATCGACCTAAACCCCTCCACCAAATACTCCTCCTCGGCTGCCTCATCCTCCGCCACGACCCTCAGCATATGCAGCGTATTTCCCTCCATGCTCTCTAGCCCGCCGTAGTACGCCCTCGTCCACACTGCCCAGACCCTCTTCCCCGGCGTGCCATAAACCGCGCCCCTTACCGAGGGGGTCCGCCCGAATATGTGCTTGGTCATGTAATCCTCCCTCATGAGATGCCACAGCAGCTGATCCAAATCCGGCAGCAGCGCCACGGCCGTCCTCCCTTCGCTCTCCGCGGCTTTCTTTGCTAGCCCTGCGCGAAGGAGCTTCTCGTCCGCGCAGCACAACTCCGCTAGTTCATGGTACCCGATCGGACGCGCCTTGGCGCCGCGATATCCGTCCTGCGGCGCGAGACCACACGATGCCCCCGGGACAGGGGCGAAGGCAACATGGGAGCTCGCAAAGGGGGCCCAGCCGGTTTTGGCGTAGAAGGTCTTCCCGATGTCGCTGTACAGCACGGAGAAGAGGATGTCGTCGGGGGCATGGGTGGGTTTCTTGTCTTCGCCCTGCCAGGCACGCAGGCGGGGGCCGAGATCCCGCATCATGCGGTTTGCGTAGCCGCGGCCACGGAACTGCGGGTCGGTGAAGACGGCGCCGATGCCGTGGGCGATGCCGTCGACGACGGAGCCGTCGGGGCGGGTGCGGAGGGCGCGCTTGCGCAGGGTCTCGCAGGAGGAGAGGATGGGGCGCTCATCTGGGGGAAGGGAGGGATCAGTGAGGATCCATTGGGTGAGGCCGCCGTTCTTGGCCAGCGGAACGGTCCCGAGATAGACTTCGCGGTTGACGTAGTCCTCGTGGGCGAGGGCCGGGCCCCACAGTGGATGTGTAGCTGACCACGTGCGGCGCCGCTCGGCGTCGGTAGGTTGCGTCAGGATCAGGGACGGCGAGGACTTGTCCGGGAGGGACGGCGGTGTTGTGGAACCCATCTTTCCTCCAGTTTGTGTTTGTCTTCTCTCTGGGAAGTGAAGCCCGCTTGTTCGAGTTTGGGAGATGCCCATGCAACTCGGGTCCTTGTCGTAGACGCGCCCTTGGAGATGACAAGTGGGGTGTTCAAGACAAAGGATGGGAGGATTCCGGGGACGAGCTAAGAAAGAAACCCAGCGAGTCCACCAAACTTTAAAGAGAAAAAAGGGATAATAGCACCGTGACTTACTATTTATGCGGCGACGACCCAAGCGTGCAAATACACGGCGGCTTGCCAACAGCCCCGCTCGTCTCGCGCTGGTGGAATGTGCGGATTTCCGATGTCTTCCATGGCCGATGGCGATCCCCGGCATACGGCATACGGAGCACTAACCTACCAACCGACCACGCCTAGCAACCCCTGGAGATGGCGAGACTCGTCCAACTGGGAGCACCCCGCTTTGTTCATTGGACCGTCATTCCGGTGTGCCGACGGGATCCAGGGTCAGATGGCCTCCGTCGTAGAATGCCGGAGGGTGCGTTATGGAGCACAAGAGCACCGCTCAGCTAATTTTACGTCATGTAGCCTCTGTCGGCGCCGTTGGCCATGACCAGGTTGTGATCACCGCGTGCTGCGAGGTACCAATCGCGCAGCAGCAAGCATTGCAAGCTGCAGGGTCACAGACACCAAGAACCACAAGTCCTGGCCCACCGCTCCCGAGTGCCCGCACCTGTGCCGTAGCGGAGCGGCCTAAGCCGAAGGTATCCGGCTCCGGGCGGGCTCACTGACGGCGGTACGGGCGCCGCCCTTTCGCACTAACGTCACGAAATCAAGCTTCTCACAAGGTGGTTCTGGGGTGAGTTTCACCCGCGACATGTAATTGTGGAAAGCGGATCGTCTGGGAGGTCGAACGCCGTGCTATAAGTTGTCCGACATCGCCCCAAACTCTGCCGCGCTGACAGGCTTCGCGGACATCTCGCCCGTGATCCACGTGGAAGCCAACCTCCGTCGCATAACGTGAGGGTGGCTGACAGTTGTCTGCTCAAGGTTGGGTATTTCCGATCGATAGCTCATAAATGTCTTCATCCGTTCCTACAAACCCGCCGGCATCCGCCTTGCTCGTTTGCCGTCTTTTAGTGGTCATGTCCATCATCCTCCTCTCCTCTCTGTTCCGGGTCTAGCTTGATCAGCGTATCAATACGCATGATGCTGATGCAGGCCTCCACCGCGCTCTTGAGCTGCCTAACCTTGCTCATACTGGGCTCTACCACACCGGCCTTAATCTCGTCCACCACCTTGCCCTTCATCAGGTCCAAGCCGTAGTTCTTGTAGGCCTTCTTCCGGGCAACCGCCTTCTCGTCCTCATTTGCCTCGCCCTCCTGGATGCGCTGCGAGAGCGCGTGTCGCGATCGGAGCTGAGCAACCAGGTCGGAAGCATCCTTGGCAGCGTTGATGGCCAAGGTCTTGGGAATAACGAGAAGTGATTGGGCAAACTCGCCAATGGCGAGCTGCTCCCTCGAGCCGACGGTGCCGGCATATTCTTCGAGGTAGATGTGGAGGGCCGTCTCAACGGCACCGCCACCAGGCACAATGCTGCCGCTCTCCAATGTCCTCTTGACGGCGCACAAGCTGTCGTGTACTGACCTCTCCATCTCATCAAGTTGGAAATCGTTGGCTCCGCGAAGGATGATGGAAGCCGACGAATGGACCTTTGTTCCCTTGACGATGATGCACTCGTCGTCCGAAATACGTTCCTGCGAAACCTCCTCGGCGAATCCGAGGTATGAGGCCTCAAACTTCTCGTCTCCGTTCAGGTCGGAAAGTGTGCTGAGCATCGTCGCGCCGGTTGCCCTAGCGATACGGCGCAGATCCTCTTTCTTACACCGGCGCACAGCCATGGCGCCCCTCTCAATAAAAAGCTTCAGGCACATGTCGTCGATACCCTTTGTGGTCAAAACAACGTTCGCGCCAGCCTTGAGAATCATCTCGATGCGCTCGATGACCATGCCGGACTCTCTCGCGCGGATCTGCTCAAGCTGTTGCGGGTCGTCGACTGTGATCTGGACACCGAGCTTCATTCGCTCCTTTTGGAAGTTGATATCAAAGCAGGCGATCTTGGCGTCTGTCACCCGAGTCGTCATCGCCTGGGAAGCGACGGTGCAGTTCAACGCGTAACCCTTTACCAGTATCGACTCGAGCACTCCCTTGCCGTGTGCCTTGAGAATGTTGACAGCCTTGACCGGGTATTTGACCTCGTTCCTGTTGTTTGTTGACTTGACGGCCTGCATCGCATCGACAACCATGTTGGCGAAGAAGTCTGAGTCCGCGCCGATGATCTTGCTCGACATGGACGTCTTGGCGATATTTAAAAGCGTCTCCCGGCCGAGGGTCTCAGTCTTAATGCTGATGTGCTCAGCCATATACCTAACGGCCTCTCGGAGGGCTAGACGGTAGCCCGTGATAATAGTAGTAGGGTGTATCCGGTTCTTCATCAGCTCGTTTCCTCTGCGGAGCAGCTCGGCCGCGATCAGGACCACGGATGTTGTGCCATCGCCGACTTCCTTATCTTGCTGGTGTGCGAGGTCGACGAGGATCTTGCCGGCCGGGTGCTCGACGTCGAGGAGGCTGAGGATAGTTGCGCCATCGTTCGTCACTGTCACGTCCTGCGCTGTGTTAGGCGGGGGTGGTTGCAAGGAAGCGGTGGAGGGGTAGAGAGGAGAGCCATACACCGATGTCGTCCACCATCATCTTGTCCAGGCCGCTGGGCCCGAAGGAGCTCTTGACAACATTGGCGATCGCCTGGGTAGCCAGCACTGCAGCGGAGTCAGCATATTGTTTCTATGCTTCCATGCGCTTCTAGCTTCGCGAGCTCGGCGGGCGCAACTTGCCGTTCTGGTCGCGGATGTCAGAGCCTGAGATCTTCTGGCCGCCGAGAAACAGGGTGCCGTTTCTAGGCTGCTCAAACATGGAACCCATCGTGGCGGTTGTGCGGTGTGTATCGGGAGAAGGTCGTGGTGTTGAGCGGGGCGGTCGAAAAGTCGGGCGTGTTGATCGTGCAGACTCTAGGCAATTTCGAGCTTCGCAGATGCTTGCAGAGATGCGCAGGCAGCTCTGGAACTTTTTATCGGAGGGGCAGATAATCCCTATCCGCCGCGGCCGGGCTGGTGATTGGCGCGCATGGGCCCACTTTAACGAGGGCCGGCCCAGGTCCCACGATGCCCCTCGTTCTGGCAATCTGCGGCCGTCCCAAAGTGCGGGGCACAAAAACAGCCAGCCGTGTTCCCCCCTTCGAGTTGACTCAATTGCTCGTTGAGTCAGTCGGGCAGAAATTTGCGAAACTTTGCAACAAACGGCTTCACGAAGCAATCGAAACGTATCGCGTCCCTCGAGTCTCCCCGTTTCCCGAAAAATACCCACAGAACGCCGCAATCATGGAGGAGGCCAAGGAGCAGTCGAAGAGCGCGCTGAAGAAGGCCGAGAAGCAGGCAAAGATGGCCGCCGCGAAGGCTGAGAAGGCAGCAAAGCAGACCAACCTGCCCGTGGTCGGCGGGAAGAAGGCGGACGACATCATCGGCATCACAGTTTCCAAGACGGACAATTTCCCCCAATGGTACCAGGAGGTCGTCCTCAAGGCCGAACTCATCGAGTATTACACCGAGATCTCGGGCTTCTTCATCATGCGCCCCGCGACCATGCACATCTGGAACACCATCCGAAAATGGTTCCAGGAGCGGATCGAGGGATTGGGCGTGGAGGAGACCAACTTCCCCATGTTCTTGTCGCAGAAGTCGCTTGAGAAGGAAAAGAGCCACGTCGAGGGCTTTGCCCCCGAGCTGGCCTGGGTCACTAAGGCGTGAGTAGGATACACAACACCAGACTGGGGGAGAACGTATGGGCTAAGTTGACTAGGGGAGACAAGGACCTCGAAGTTCCTGTTGCTGTGCGCCCAACATCCGAGGCTGTGATGTACCCTTGTGAGTCAATTGTGGGAACGAGGGTAGCACTGCGCCTGGATCATTGCTAACACCCATGCGATGCAGACTACTCCAAGTGGATTCGAAGCCATCGCGATCTGCCCCTCCGCCTTAACCAGTGGAACTCGGTCGTCCGTTGGGAAGCGAAGCAGACAACCCCATTCCTTCGCGCAAGAGAGTTTATGTGGCAGGAAGGACATACCGCACATCTGACCGAGGCTCTTGCTGGAGAGGAGGTGCTTCAAATTCTTGAGTTTTATGCCGGTGTCTATGAGCAGCTGCTTGCTGTTCCCGTTGGTGAGTAGCGCGCCGTTCATCCCAAACCAATCCCTCGTTTTACAGCTGGGGTGATAGCTAACGGCCACTAGTCAGGGGAAGGAAGACCGAGGCGGAGAAGTTTGCAGGAGGCTACTGTAAGTTTTCCCCGTCCTGCCTCTCTACGTATTCTTGGGCGGCCCGATGCTCAAGTTGAGCAACCGCTCTTCGAAAGCAGATGCTCTCTGTTGCTGAGCTCAAACTAACCCCACACAAGATACAACCACCGTGGAGGGATACATCCCATCCAATGGCAGAGGTATTCAGGGCGCTACAAGTCACTGCCTCGGCCAGAACTTCTCCAAGATGTTCGACATTACTGTCGAGGACCCGGATAACAAGGGCAAGCACGTCCATGTCTGGCAAAACTCGTGAGTCTATGCCTATCGCACTCTACCATATGCTTCTAACAACTACAGGTGGGGTCTGTCAACCCGTGTCATTGGCGTCATGGTCATGATACACGGTGACGACAAGGGCTTGGTCCTTCCCCCTCGTATCGCCAAGATCCAGGCAGTCATGATTCCTGTCGGTCTCACTGCCAAGATGACCGCCGAAGACAAGGCGGCTCACCTGAAGCGTGTCGATGAGCTCTATTTGACACTCAAGAAGTCTGGAATCCGTACCGAGCTAGACGTCCGTGAGGGCTACACCCCGGCGTGGAAGTTCAACGACTGGGAGTTGAAGGGTGTCCCGCTCAGACTCGAGTTCGGTCCCAAGGATGCTGCCAAGGACGTGGTCAGCTACGCTCGTAGAGATACTGGCGAGAAGGGCACCATCCCTATTTCAGAGTTGACAACCAAGATTCCCGAGCTCCTCGAGACCATCCAGGCCGACCTTTACACCAAGGCAGAGGCGAACTTTAGAGCCCACAGGATCCAGGTCACCAAGTGGGAGGACGTAGTTCCGGCACTGGATGCCAAGAACCTCGTTCTTATTCCCTTTTGTGAAGCCATCGACTGCGAGGACAGGATCAAGGTGCTGACGACCGGCCGCACGGACGAGTCTCCTGATACCCCCGAGGCCCAGAAGGCCCCTTCGATGGGGATGAAGAGTCTCTGCATTCCCTTCGAGCAGCCCGAGGGCATTGTCAAGGGAGAGACGAAGTGCCTGAACCCCGAGTGCACACGCAATGCAGTCCAGTGGTGCATGTTCGGCCGCAGCTACTGAATAGAGAAGCAGTGTAGGTTTGAGAGGCCTTGTTTGTTCGTGTTTGTCACTTTGGGCACAAAACAGGTTGCCGTTGGCAAGGTGCTTGGAGGGGGAGCGGTTAGACGCTGGTGGCTTGGTGGCTCTACAAGACATTACAGACTTGGTCTAGGGATACTCGATGCCCTAGACTTCGACATACAGATTTATGAAATCTATATTGATGAACAACATTTTCCTGCATTATTTGAGCCAGTTGTTTTCTTTTCAGCCAAATTGTTGACCACTCTGCAAAATTGATGTAACGACCTGCATCTCAACCTTGGGACTCTCATACTGTTGCATTGCAACCCGTTTTGTGGCCGTAAAACTCATCATGTATTGGTATTATTGAACATATATAACTCCCTCGTTACCCAGGAGATACTACCATTCCACGTCGCCGCTCTTCTTTTGACGACCGCCACCTCTCTTAGCTTCCCTCTCACTGCTCTTGCGTTTCGCCTTCCGCAGCATCTCCTGATCAAGATTGATACGCCAGTCGCATTCCTCAACGAACTCGCAAGTCCCACACTTGAAGCCCTCCTCGATCCCCACACCCCTCGGCTCTCTCTCCCCTCGCCACCACTGCATGTTGTCCTGAAGATATGCATCCAACTTCTCCGGCTCCACAAAGAAAGTATTAGTACAGATGACAGAGCCGCCGTTCTCATCCGCCGCAGATCTGGCGCGATATCGATACTCCACGGCCACGATTTGGCCTAGCGTGGCAGCGCCCCGCGGGAATGTGATTTGGACTTCAAACTTCAAGAGCGGGATCAGCGAGCGGAGGGTGCGGTATTTCATGTAGACTAGATCGCTTAGGCGGTCGCCTATTTGTGAGGGTGTCGAGACTGCCGTGACGAAGTCGGCTGTGGTCTCTGTTCGTTCGGTTGCGTCGGAGTCGAGATCGGATTCGTTGTCGGAGAGGATGTCGTCGTAGAGACTCGCCATTTTCGCCATGAAGCTATCTGAGAATGTCTCATCTGGGTTTAAGCCGTACCGTGCAAAGACTCGCAGGTAGTCGAGCTTGCCGGAGGCCATGTCTGACAGGAAGCGATGATAGAGGAATAGCTGGATGATGGCGCCGCGGACCTGAGTCTGAGGTGGTGGGGTTTTGGATGATCTTGTCTTGACGTCGGTGACGAATATCATCCTGTTGCCGAGGGACAGCTGGTGTTGAGAACTTTGTGAGCTCTGGCTGCCACGCTCGCTGATGACGTCTTCCTCGAGCTCGATGTCTGGGTTCGTGTAGCTGAGGCCATCGACGATGCCATTGACCAACTGCCCTTCCACAAAACCCCAAACTTCCATTTCGCGGGTTTGGCCGGTATCCCTTAGTGTTCGTAGGCCTTGGATGATGTTCCAGATCTTGAGCCCAAATGCGTCTTCCCTCTTAACAATATCCACCTCAACGGGCTTATATATTTCTCTTTCTAACCTGTCGTGGATCACCGAACCGGCCTTCATAGCAGCGGTCTTGAATCGCCTGCCGCCACGCCGGTCAAGAACGTAAAAATGCTGCAGCTCACACCATACTCCCGCCGTTAGGTCCGTGACGGACAGGGGCTTCTTGGGAAAAGAGCGCCAGCGAATAATGGGAGACAGATTATCTCCCGGTGGTCGTGGCGGCGGGTTTTCTTGCTCATCGCTCTCTGCGGGCGAGTCGCTATTCTTACGGGCATCAGAGAGCGCACGGCTCACTAAACGCTTTGGGTCAGTTAGACATATCACCAAGGGCACAGAGATGAATGGGAACTCACGGTCCGGGTACCTGACGCTCCGCTCTGAGAGAACCGATGCTGTAGACCTTGGTTTTGTCCTGGACACGAACGAGGCGAGGCTACGATTGTCCGACGACACCGAGGGAGCAAGCCACCGCTGGATGGCCGGAGGCTGGGCCCTCCGCGGCGGAACGTCCAGCCCAGACCCCGATCCATGGCTGTAGGCGCGCTCTGATTCGAGCTCGTTTATGTCGAAATCCAGGTCGCCCTCGCCGATTTGCTCGAGCGTCTCATGCACTGCGATTGCGGCCTTGAAGTGGCTGTCGAGCGATGAGCTGCCGCTGCTGCTGCTGCTGCTGCTGCTGCTGCTGCTGCCGGACACAGTGCGACTGGAACGAGTTTTTGAAGGACTTCCCTGTGAAACTCGCGCCGCTCCGCTAGCCTGAGCACGGGCGCGACGAGGGGGTGGCGATAGAGTGTCGACGACAGCAATGAGCCGCTCCTCGTCGGAGATGGTCAAATCGTACCCGTAAGGGTCGCTATCGCTGCCCGAGTTGAAACTCGCCATCAGCAATGTTCAACCATGTGCATTCCTTTGCGTTGGATTTGAGTTGGATGAAGATGTGGAAGGTGTGCGATTGAAGAGCGGCGACTCGGGGGTGCGTTCTCCAGGCGACGAGCCTTTCAGCTCCTGCTTGACGGTTGCCCGCAGCTGCAGCCTGGCATCCGAGTCGCGTCCAATGCGACCGACATCGCTGCCCAAGCCGCGTGCTCACGTGATGTGACGATGGGATGATTGATTTTGGCGATGCGCATTGTCGTACTCGACTTACCTTCTGCAAACGGAACCGAGTTCCGGAGAAAATACGCCGAAAGCCAGCAATCGCTACCCACGTTGCTCTACCTAAAGCTCGAGGCAACCTCTGCGTAAGCCCTGCTTGAAGACACGATGCCAGTGTGCCTTGTGAGGGAACCGACAACACGGGCCAAGTCCCGAACAATAGCTCCATTTAGCGCTCGAGTCCAGCCACCGCCTCAATTTCTCGTCGAGACCTTCGAGTCAATCGCAAACCTCATTTTCTGCCGTCTTTCCTCGCATTCTATTTCTCGTTCCCGTAATATGTACCTGGCAAACATGTGCACACCAGCTTCAGCGCACCAAGTCTAAAACCTCGTATCGGTGTTTGCCTGCATCCCATCGGGCCACGATGGCCACTAGTGACGCAAGTCCTGGCCAGTTTTCCCCGCAGCTGTCAGGGACGCGGGTGACAGGCATCAAGGGGCGCCACCAAAGTCCTAGCCACCACCAAACAGACACTAACGTAGAGCCCTGGGATGTTTTGGAACCGGTGTCCTTCTTGGCCACGCGCAGGCACCCGGATACCGTCCGAATTGACGATCTACAAATATTATGGGGGCTGCGCTGCATGCTCTGGCAGTTGTCCGAGTTGCTCTGTCTTCCAAGTGCAACACTGCCGGGCCGCCTCACTGCATCAACTCCACACTCACTCTCATCCCACAATGGCGGCCCTCATCCGCCGTCTCCCGCTTCCACTTCCGCGCCCCGAGCCCACACCCGGCCCCGCCCCGGCAACCAAGTCAACTCTAAATGGACCCGAGAACCCGGATCACGACCCAAAACCCACCAATCCCGCTAGACGCCACGGCAAAGTGTCTTTCGCAACGCTCCCGCCCGAGATCCACATCCTGATCTCGAGGGAGCTCATCTACCCCGATGCACTCTCACTAAAACACACGAGCCGGCACTTTTACAACCTGGTCGACACCGGCGTAAAACTCAAAATTGATTGGCTCGTTGAGAGAAGACAACTTCATCTCGAGTGTCCCAATGACCGGCGCTGTGACTTGGGGAGTGATCTCCGGTTCTGCAGGGGGAGTGTGCGGTATGTTCCCCCCCCGAGAGAAAATATTTTGAATTAGGGTGACAGCGTCTGACTGTAAAACCAGACTTCTCATGCAGCGGCGAAGAGAACACATCGAGTGCGAATCCCGACCTGGGCTTGGCTGTTTGATAAACGGAACCACCACCTGCCCACACAGCAGGAAGCTGAAGACACGGCTAAAGAGATGGATGCGAGTACGGCTCAGTATTGAGTTGTGGGGACTGTTGTTGGCCTTGGCGCCGTTGCTGGTGGGGTGGTGGTTGATGTATGGCGTTTTTGCTTGATTTGGATGCATATCCGGCTCAGACACCTGGCTTTGTAGCATTGAGCATGATGAGAACCCAGTGGTGGATATTCTAGGGGTATGGTGGGATGAAGGCTGAGATGAGGGTATATACTGGCACCTACTTACTAATAATGGGACAAATATGGAATGAACGACAAATAATTAAAGTGGACTAGCAGGCCGTTCCTTGATTTCCTTTGCGTTTGATTCCAGGTTCAGATTTCTTCGCGGCGTTGGCAACCAACAGTTAAAGCTTGTTAGACTCGGGCCGATGTCGTTATTCTGTCAACCATCAAGTCATTAATCAATCAAATGCCGTTGACCTCACTCCTGGTCTCAAGTTTTGAGAAGAACCTAACCACTTATCCATGTAACAGTCACCCTGGGTGTATCACGGAAGACGCCGCATAAGCACACACCAAGAGAACAAGCAACACCAACTTCACATCTTGCAAACTTTCGAGTCCAATGTCATATTCTCTTGATCTCTTCTTCCATATTCCTGTTCGCGGGAACCACAAGCACACAACCCACCAACCAACCAGAGAAGCAAAGAAACCCTATGTACAAGACACATTATCCCCTTCCTCCGTCCAAGGAGGAAGACCAATCATCACGCTTTCTACATCTATCACCTTTTGCCTCCTCGCCTTCAGGCCACGCCGGTGGTGCTACTTAGGCAAGCCATGCCCAGATCATTCTCTACAGAAATAGCGACAGCTCAAGCTGAGGGTATTCTTCCATCGCCACACGGGAGCCTTTCACCTAAACAGACTGCCCTGTTGCTCTGCTCCCGCGATGGCATCGACTGCCCTCTTCAATGTCTTCACCAATCGTCTTGTTTCAAGGAGCTCCTCTGCGTCGGGATTCCTAGGCCCGGCCGAGAGTTGAGCCAGACATTCATCCAGACGGGTCAAGAGGCTGCTAACTCCGCCGCTGATGGAAGAATCGCCGCCTCTACCGCCTGTTCCGCGGCGCTCAACGTCGCGCACCCATTGCTCAACAGCGACGGCGATCCACTGAACGACTAGCTTCCTGCGGCGTCCAGTGAATGGAGCCTCCTGCGCCTCAAAGACGTCTTCCAACACGTTTACAATCAGATGATGGGAAACACCCAGGTGCAGAAACACCAAAACAGGCCAGCAAGGGTCTGCGCCAATGCTTGCGTCCTGCCCCTGGTTGATGGCGTAGGCGCAGACAAGAGGAAGTAGCGTGTCCACCGGAAAGATGAGGCTGTCCAGCGAGGTGCGGTGAGCGATGTTCTGAATCTGGTTCGACACCGACTCATAGGGCATTGGTGGCTCTCCCGCTGGCGCGGGAACGCCTTCAGGCAACGCCCCACCTTCCTGCTGAAGAGCCCAGTACTGGTGGCGCTCCTCAATTTCTGCGTGGGTGTCGAGTATAAGGTTTTCCCATGTTTCAGCGATGACACGCGGGTTATTGAAGTCCGCGGCGTGGTAGATGAGAAGGCACAGGTCGTAGTAACCGGCCTGGTCCGCGTAGTTGTTGAAGAGCTATTGTAAAGTTAGCAGAAGTAATGACAGGTGATGACAAGGAAACTAACCTCTGTGAGATTCTGAATAGGCCCGTCAAGCGCCTCCTCAATCTCTACCAGTCTGGCGGCAGGGATGCGCTTGTCTGCCTTCAGACGCTCAAGCAGGTCATCCTGAATGTGAGCGATCTCGAGGAGCTCCGTGACTTCGTGGTTGAGAAGCTGTTGCTGCTGCCTGCCAACACCAATAGTGTTAACACTAGCATTTCCTTTGGCGCGGCTGAGCAGTGTGATCCGATCCTTGATGCCGATAGCAAATGGGGATTTGGCGAGATCTGCTTGAACCTGCGCAGCCTCGAAGAACCGACTGCGGTGGGTATAGAACCGACAAAGAAGGTCAGCGTGGCGTGCGTCGGTGGCGGCTAGTCGCTGCAAATATGTTATGACATGCGGCGAGTCAATCACCAGGATGCGGTCTGTCCAGTTCTTTTGGATATACCAGTCATACAGGTTGAAGTGGAATACTTCATCGTCAGAACTGTTGACGACATCATACGCCTCCTGCCGCTTCGTTCCGGTCAGGGTGAGTCTGCCGTCTATTGTGTCGGGTTCGAGGGCAGACGCAGCCTCAAGATGGTCCAGGATGTCGTGGATCAAATTGTAGCAAATTTCGCGTGCCCGGAATGAACCTTCTCGGGAATCATTCGTCGGCTTGCCCTCGTTGACCCACGTTAGGGCGGCATTTCCTCGGTCCTTTTCGCGTGCAACCGACAAGCACAGCTGGATTGCGCCAGCGTAGTACTTGAGCTCAACAAACTGCTCGACCGCAATTTGAAGGTTAGGGAAAGTGAGACCACCAGCAACTTGCTGGAACAGCCGCAAGCTTTCAGCGAGTAGTGTCCGGAGAGCGCTGGGATTCTGTCTTTGTTCACTGCCCCGCTGTAGCTGCTCCTGAGCTTTGAAGATGACGACATCGTCTGGCGAGCAGAAGCTGCCGCATCGCCTTCTGAGAGCATCAGCAACAGTTTCGACATTAGCGCCGTTGGCAATGTTGCGGTTAACAATGGCTTTGACCAAGACCTTTGCTAATTCCTTTCCGGGTATCTGTGAAAAGAGGGCCTCGTATGTCAAGTCTTTGAGCTGTACTTGAGAGTTTTCGTCTAGGCGCGCGAAGATATCGGTTACTCGTTCATCAAACAGCATGAGAACAAAGGAAATGCCCTCAGATACGCTCTCCATAAGCTTCCGCAAGCTGTGTAGCGCCTGGTGTTCTTTTTGAAGCGCGATTTCTTCTTGTCGGCTCGTCACCCGTTCAGAGGGTCCAGTGAGGCCCTGGATAATTCCCTTGTTCGCCTCAAGGAAATTCCGCAGCCGCTCCACATTCTCCTGGACAGTAACTAGTTTTGAGGACGGAATTGTTGAGCTGACGGTCTGAGCCGACTTGTCGATCTTGACGGTGACAACCTTGGACTTCCACAGAACTCGAATCAGACGCGTCAGGTACAGCGCCAGCGCATCGTGCCGAGAAGACAAACGGACAGAGTCTGCTGTTATCTGGTTTCCGTCCGTTTCCTCAAGCCTCGGCTGGCCACCGAACTCCACGAACGCGGTGCGAGCCCTATCCTCGGTCCCCTGATCAGCTGCACGGCCTGTTCCTGTTCGCAGGTCGCTACCCTGCCCGCATGCAACAGCCAATGCAGCCGAAATGGCCTCCACACGTCCGTATTGGTTGATGAACTTCCGGAGCTCTCTTTCGAGGCCCTCATCTCCTGGGGCACCCCTGATCGAAGTGGCAAAAATATCAACCAATCTCCTGCGACGGACAACGTGAATGCCGGTACTAGTGAGCACTGCAAATTCGGCCGGCGTGTGGTCAAACTGAACGGCTAGCTCGTTACCGAAGCCGAGGGGTTGCCGGGCAGCGCCAAAGGAAGATGTCGTCAATCCAATCTCGAGAGCCCTGTTTCCTGGTCCAAGGTCGATCCAGTTTCCTTGCTCAAAGTACTTGAGCGCGGAGGCAGGCTGTGTGATCTTGATCCTTCCAGTGTCGGGACTGGAGACGAAGAGGCGATCATCACTCACATTGCCGCCTTTGCGGACAACTGCGAAGAAATAACCGGGAGCGAAGCGATTGCCGAAGGCGCTAGAGTCCAGGAGCCTTGATTCTGTGTCGAGCCCGACGTCGCGAACCTGACCTTCCGACCTGCGCGCTCGGCCTGATTCTCGTGGTGGAAATTTGACGAACTGGACTTGCATACTCTGAGGGGCGAGGCTGGATACTGCACCAATAATGTAGGACGCAGAACTCGTCGCACTCAGAAACAAGCGACACCCAGTGTTAGTAATGGCAGCAAGATGCAACTTGGACGCCTCCGTTACTGAGATTGCGCTCAGCGACACGATGTCCATCTTGTCGTTTAGAAGGGGTGACCCGCCGACCATGTGGGCGATATCGCGTAGACAGCTGTGCTTGTCCTTCTCGATAACCTTGGTAAGCTTGTCTGCGGTTTCTAGGTGGTAAGTCCGAATCGTCGACTTGCTAGAGAGTGAGTAGAGCAGGTTCCGGGTATCGTCGATGCATATATCAACAAGAACCTCGTTTGAACGCTGACCGAAGCCGGGAACGCTTGGAACGACGGACGACCAGCCTGGGTGTGTGTGATTGATCTTTCCGCATCGACTCGAGAACCATCGCTCCTCCTGTTGGTAAAATAGCTCGTAGATATCGGTATCACTGTTGCCACCGAAGAAGATACGACCTGATGCTGTTCCTCTGATGATGCTAACGTCACTGCCTCCACGATGAACCGCCATCTTTGTCTGGTAGAGCGAAACGGCCTTCAAGCCTGAGGGGGTAGGTACGGCTGACAAGCCAAGGAGGACAATCTCAGCGGTTGTGGCGACCACCAGGATATGGGTGATTGTGTTGACAAAAACGCCGGGCTTCGGGGCAACAAGGGCGACGGCCGTGATGGGGTGGGTGGCATCCTCGTAGCCGATGAGGTCAGGGCTGGGATGGGAGTAGTCCCAGAGAAAGAGAGAGCTGTCGATCGAAGCCCAAGCGTAACCCAGGCTTGCAAATAGGCCAAGTTTGGTATTAACTTCCCCCGTATTCAACCGCTCGAATACCTGATCTGGGATAGGATGCATGTTGACCTTCTGGAACGGGGCCCATGGCGAATCGGGTAATTGGATGTCATAGTCTGAAGATGCGCCAGCTACCGGAGGAGAATCACACGGTTAGCTCGCAGTTCATTATCATCTCAAGGCGCCCAGTGCATAAGGACTTACGTCTGCAGTAGGAATCGAGATCGGGGTAGCTTTCCTCCTGCTGGAGGTTTTGGTTGATGGACTGGGCAGCTCTGACAACTGGTGGGAGCTCTTCTCTCACGGGCTGCAATTGCCCGCCCGCGGCGCCCGCCGTAGCTATCGCACCCGGGGGGAGGTTTCCCGACCCAAGGCCGGCCGGATTCCCCCCTCCAACTCCCAGCCCCGTTGTGCCTGCGCCTGTCGGCTCGTTGAAGTTCAGTCGACGTCGAACGGCCATGTTCGCACCGGGCGCAGGGGTATTAAAATATGCGCCAGGTATCTGGCGCATAGGCGTGACAGGATTCATCGTGGCGGTCGTGCAGGTCGTCAATCGCTCGTTCGTTGCAAGCTAAGAGGCAGCAAAAGCGGGAAACAAAGCTCCTCGTCGCAATCCACAGCTCCTCCCCTGCGGTGTGCTCGTGAGCCGATGCTCGCAGCTGGATGGATCAGCAAGACTGGTTCATGAGGTGATGCGAAGGGATTCGGATCTGTTATGCGATGCTGTTGATTTGCGACTGGTCGACGGTTGGTGATCACGATTAAGGTGTGGAAGTGGTGTTGAGGACCTCCCGCGGTAAACAATTTTTGGAGGGCAAGGATCATTGGGCGCCGACCTCCAACGCTCCACGCTGGAGACGCGAACGCGCTTGGCCAAGCCGACCTGGCCAAAGCGCGCCAAGGCTCAAGCCCCACCGAGAAGCTTCCGCCACAGCTCGTGAACTCTGCGGGAATCCACGATGTTGCAGACAAATCAAGAGCTGGAGTTGATAGGCCAGTACTTTTTTTTTCTCGACCGGGCACCAAGGAGTTAATTATTTTAAGCCATCCATTGTCTCCTTGAGAGTCCACGAAATTGGCCTTGATCTTTCTGCACACATATCCCTGGGAAACTGGGGTTTGTCAAATGAGTGCATGTGACGCTGAGATTGACTCTGAAGATTTCCACACCGCCAAATCGTTTGAACTTCATTCATATTTTCCACATGATATTTTAGATTAAGGTAATAAGCATACAGCAGTCGACCTCCATTATAATTGGTAGGGAGAGATCAGGAGCATTTCAGCATTAACTTATTGCTTCTTCGCATCCCTCGCCGCCTTTCGCAAAGCCCGGTTGCGGATATCAGCGTGCATGTCAAGATTCTTCTTGATGGTGAAGCTGCTAGTTGCGCCAACGGTGTTCTCAACAATCCACTTGAAGGCAGCATGCGACCACCAAGGGGTGTAGGTGTTGGTGAAGGTCTCAGCACCGCTAAGGCCGATCTTGCCAAGAGCGGCACGAACAAACGGCTTGGGGCTCGTGCACAGCAGACTTGTGCGGCGAACCTTGCTCATGGCAGTGGTAACCAGGTAGCTGATAACGAGCTGAACATCGACGCCCTGGGGCTTGAGCTCCTCAGCGAGCGAGCTGCTCCAGTGCTGCAGGAATGCCTTGCTGCCGCTGTAGGTGGCCAGGTAAGGAGTGGGCATGTAACCGGCGAACGAACCCATGGTGAGGATGAGGCCCTTCTTCCGCTCCACCAAGATGGGCGCGACAACGCGGGTGGTCTTGAGGGTGCCGAGGCAGTTGACGTTTACGATATTCAGCATCTCGTCGGTGGGAGTCTGCAGGAATGGTACGGGGATGCTGTGGGACTGGCCGACGTTGTTGATCAGAATGCCCACATCGAGGCCCTTGATAAGCTTGGCCAGGCGCTCGTAGTCGGCGTCGTTATCCTTTGTGTAGTCCATCGCGAGAGTCTTCGTCTGCAGGCCCGAGAACTTCTGCTTGAGCTCGGCGGCAAGCGCGTCGAGCTTCGACTGGGTGCGCGAGACAAGGACGACGTTGAAGCCCTTCGCGGCGAGCTGTGTGGCGAACTCCTTGCCGATTCCATCGGATGCGCCGGTGACAACGGCCCAGGTGCCCTTCTTGCCGTACTTGGAAAGCTATTCCCAAAAAAGTGGTTAGAATGCATACCGCACCATGTAAACAGCCCAAACTTACATTGTAACCGCTCAGGACGAAAACGTTCAGGACAAATCGAAGGAAAGAACCAAGACCCTGCGCGACAGCGATGGCGCCAATGCCGGCAAGCACCAGCTGGGCTGCCTGTGGGAGCGAACCCCAAAGATCGAGAATTTTGTCCATGACAGCCTCAATTGGTGTCAAATGTGTCCAATTCCAACGTGAGAGGTTGAGGGAGGGGAGTTCGTTGTGTTGGCGAGGGGCACCAGCAGGGAGACAAGATTTTTGTGAATGATCCTCTCCGCTGTGGAGTGTACGGTCTCCAACATGGCGGTACGCGGTCGGTTTCAGTGGAGTACGGAGTTACCTAATGACGCCAAGAAGAGAGCTCTGGCCAATTGCATGTTGTGATTGTCAGCGGACGGCAGTTGCCGTCATTGGTAATCCCCTGCCAAGACAAGGGTCGCTTGGTGGACATCGGACCGGCGGCCGCTGGAGCAAAAACATCCAACTCTGCATCGCGAGACTCCAGCTCCAAGCTCCAAGTGACCAGCCAGCGCACGTGGAAACCAACGCATCCTCCAATTGAACTCCGCCACCAAAGATGGACGCCCTCCGAGAATACATTCCCTCCGGCGAGAAGGGTTACCTACCCTACTACCTGTACTTCGTAAGCTGGATCTCGGGCTTCAGTCCACACATTCGGAGCTAACCCGTCTGCCTTAGGTTGGTATCGTTGCCGTCGGCAATGCACTCCAGAATCTCGCGACACTGCACTACACCCGGCGAATCTACAACGGGAAATTCGTCGCCAACCATGGGCAGCCTGAGGACAGCACCGCGGTGCTGAAGCCTGCCTCGTCCACGGGCAAAGACGCTGAGAAGGCAAAGGATCAGGTCACGCCGCTCGCAGCCCGTCTGATGGGCATTTACACTTTTATGGCGGGCATCATCCGAATCTATGCCAGCTTCCGACCCGAAGACCCGTCACTCTACCAGCTCGGTATCTGGACCCACCTCGTCGCGGGCGCTCACTTCACGAGCGAGCTGTTGGTGTTCAAGACGATCAACTTCAGCGGCCCGCAGGTCTTCCCCTTTCTCGCTGCCTACGGTGGAGCGACTTGGATGTTCCTGCAATGGAGCCACTACGTCCAGTAAATTCTTCGCAAGCAGCGACTTTGGCGTCATGGTTGTGGTGGTGCAAAAGCAGAGCGCGCGCATCGGTGGTTGGTGATGGATTGACTATCTAGAAAATAATACCCCTTAAGCCTAATCATTACCTATTTCTTATCAGTCCAATGATTTACGGTACAGTTCGCCGCCACAGTCTCTCAGGCGCACAGCCGCCTGTTCGGCGGTAATGTCCCTCTGTGGCTCGGCGAGCATCTCAAACCCGACCAGGAACTTGCGCACAGTTGCAGAACGGAGAAGGGGCGGGTAGAAATGCATGTGGAACCAAGAGGTTTCGGCTTCGTCCGCAGTGCAGTCAAGTGGCGCCTGGTGGATGCCAGAACCTGTGGGAGTTATCAGCATCGGACCTCATGCCCTCGGATCGGATGGAATGTCTTACTGTAAGGGAAGCTCGTCTCAAAGAGGTTGTCATAGCGTCTCGTGACCTCCTGGATGGCCTCGGCGAACTGGACTCGCTCCGCGTCGGTAAGGTCTACAAGAGCGCGGACATGTCGCTTCGCTATTACCAGTACCTCAAAGGGCCAGACAGCCCACCATGGGCAGACGACCAAGAAGGCGTCGTTCTGCCAGACGATTCGCTCGCCCTTTTCCATCTCAACCTTCACGTAATCCCCCAGGAGATGGCGTCCGTGATTGGCGCGGTACTTGGTCATCTCAGCGAGCTCTTTGCCTGGCTCCTCTGGCAGCTCGCTCGTCGTCCAAACTTGACAATGCGGATGCGGATTTGAGCAACCCATCGCAGCGCCTTTGTTCTCGAAGATCTGCATGTATCGCAGCTGGTGTTTTGGTGGGTCCACCTCACCGTCCGGGTTCGGCGGAATAGACTGCAACACCCCCGCGGCCTCGGCCCAGAGAGGATGCGTCGGCGAGAGGTGGCTGGCGTAGATACGTGTCCAGGTCTGAATTATGGGCAGTATCTCTTGGGTTGCCATATCGGCCAGTGTGACATCATGCTTGGGCGAAAAGGTGAGGACGTAGCAGCGGCCCGTGACAGGCTGCGCTCGGAGGAGTAGCGAGGCGATGTCATCCTCCTTGACTTCGGGATTGTACTCTTGCTGCTCCTCCTTGACGGCGCTGTAGTCATTGACGAACGCGAATGTGTGCTGGTAGTGCGGGTTGGCGTCGCCTTGGGCGCGCGTATTTCCGGGGCAGAGGTAGCACTGTTTGCGTGTGAGAAGTCTCATCGCGGTGACAAATCATGGATGGTCACGCACCTTTGGGTCGTACTCAGGAAGCTGGACCTTTGACGGAGCTTCCTGCTGGCCTCTATTCGAGTGTCAGTTGTGCGCCTAGAGATGGGGTGGGATAAACTCACTGCCATGGTCTCTTGGTGCGATGAGGCGAGACGAGAAGCCAAGACCCAGTGAGCGGGTTATATCGGCGATGCGAGATCTCGTCCAGCACCGGGTTGGGCATTTTAAAGCAGTACAAATTGAGCTGGATCCAAGACAGCCTAATCCAGACCGAGAAGCTAACGCAGCGCTTCTGGTAAGAGCTGTAAGTCAAATGCTGCTCCTTTAGTGGACGGGGGCGCAGAAGCTCGCTGAAGAGGGGTCTTGCAATGCGGGAATGACCACTCGGCTCGAGGCGGGGCAGACTCGCGAAAGATGGAGCAGGTCCGGGACCGGCACAATCCTCGGCGATAATAGGTATCAGTCCGGAGTTACCTTCTCATTGCATTGTGACTAGAAATCTTGAAGTTTTTCTGTCAAGTGACCTGATAGGAGAAAGCAGTTTGGGGTCTGAGTTGGGGCGCATCTGGTGATGACATCCGCATGCAAGCTGCTGCTGCACGGTAGGACCAAATCGCTCACTGACAGCACAACGACAGATGCCGCCCAAAACTGATCCACAATTGAGCGCTGGGAGAGAGGCACCTTCATGCTCCCTTATACTAGAAAACATACTCGGTTCAAAGGACGCTTTTTGGCAAGCTGTGCTTCTGCCCGGGGCTTCAGGGCTGTTCTGCGTCAACCAATTCTTCGGTCACCCCTAACCCTACAAACAAACAGTCCAAGTCTCCGGAGAGCAAGCTCAAATCACTCAGGGGTCTAAAAGGTAGGTAGCATTGGTGCATTTTGGGCTTTGTCTGTAAGGGGCGCTGATGGGAAGCAAAAAGCAGGCCCAAAAGTCTAGGGGCCGAAGTGGTCTTGACTGGCAAAATTACTCGGATACGGGGAGTCGAACCCCGGGCTGCTGAGTGCTCAAGCTTGGAAAGCTGGTGAGAGTCAGCGATGTTACCGCTACACCATACCCGATGTGAATCGTGTATGATCCCGAATTGTTGCCAAGGTGAGCTGTCGGCTGGGCCTATAGCGGCTAGCGACGTTTGCCATCATAGCTTATTTGTTCTTAAAGGGATGTTCTATGAACATTGGCTTTGCCTCCCTGGCTTGGTTGATTGTCCTTGGTTGGGCTGCGCCCTATTGGATGTCTGTGGTAAGCTGCAGGCAGTCACCGGACTCGGAGTTGTCATCGGAGTTATCCAGCCTCACAGCCCACACGTTCAGTACTAAGACAATTAGTGCCCCTTGTGCCCACTGCACTTGAAAAACATTGAATCAGCTCAATTGACCATGTCCCTAATGTCTATAAGTGATTGCAGTCATTAGGTTTTATATGATGTTGGCTATTGCTACCAGTTCCGCACCGTTAGCAGCATAATAAAAGCGGGAGAAGCTGTAATCCTTCCAATTAAGTCACCCCTTTCTTTAAAGTCACACCGATCCGTCCTAGACCCCCGTAGATCTCCCACAGCCTACCCAATCCATCGGGTGCTGCTCCGTCAATGGAGCCCCAATTTCAGAAACCGGCAAAAAAGAAGCGGAAGGGCTCAATCGGGGATTGAACCCGAGACCTCGCACATTTCTGTTACTTGTTTTACCAAGCAATGGGATGAATCCCGAAGCACGAATCATACCACTAGACCATTGAGCCCGCTTTTTGTTGTTTTGTTTGTCGGATCCAACCCCTCAAGTAGGCTCCCGCCCAACAGAGGTTGCAGGTAATCATGAAGTTCAAGGTGAGATGCAAGTTGACTGAAAAGCATGATAATGGTAGAAGTAGGGACTTCAATTTACGCTGGCGGTTAAGGAGCCGATTAACATGGTAGCTCGTTATGTGTCCCCCCCGAGCTGCACTTCCACGGGTTAGAGGTGACCCATATAGTGATGGAGTCGAATCGCATTCATACAACCTTCTAGCCCCAGATTATTGACGGCAAGGAGTTCGACAGAGATCCCTACTGCGGTCGCAGCTCCGTGTGTATACGTTGTGCAACATGGATCTAGATGTTTTTTAAACCGGCAGGTTAGTTCTTAAGACGGAGCTTTCCATGGCGGTTGACAATGTGTTGGTGGTGGGTATACCGACACTCTTAGGCTTGAAGCGGCAGCGTAAGTGAAATGGGTTGAGTTCATACAACGCCCAGCGGCGAGCTGCGTGTCTTTATGCTCTTGTCAGACTCGGAACCTTCATGGAGGGGTACAGTGCTGTTTCGAGTACTTCTGTAGAGACAAGTTTTCGAATATGCTTGAGCAATTTCATAGTTCGCCCTGGCATTCATCTGCCCAGACAACCCAGTGGCTGTAAGTTGTAGTCGGGAGTGACTGGGTGGGATCGACGTGTCTCAGCGAATCTCCTGCTTCGCAACGTCAGCGCTCGGGAATATAGCTGGATGCTGTCGTTCTCTTTCCCTCATGCTCACGCTGTCTTCGAGATCTCGTCCCGCCAAGTCCCTTGCCTTCGTTTGCTTGTGTTGGTTTCTCAAGCGTGAGTTGATCCAATCGCGTTGGTCATCAAACACACGCTGATTTTTTCACAATGACTCTGCTCTTCATGAATTGGCCAGTGTCCTACATGTATAAGTAGGTATATATTCATGGGAAGTCGGTTCGCCATTAGTGGATGACACGATCGATTTGGTCATTTCGCGTGCTGCTTCAGTGTTAATGCGCGTGGGTCAGAGAAGTTCGACTGGCGAATCAACGCACCATGATATGGTCAAACGGCTCTGATATTAGAATATTCCACGATCCAATATTGGATGCCAATGCCGTCTGCTGGAATTTAGTTGAGGCTGTCAGTGGGGCGAATGGTTTTGGCATGGACCCAAGGCAGATACCTACCGGCCATGCTCTTGCCGTCAATGTTGACCTCGACGACCCAAAGATCAGATGAACTGATCGTGGGTGGGGCATTCACCCCGGGCAACTTCCTTCCTTCCACGAATGTTGCCACTCCGATTCCCTTCCCACAATTCATTTCCCCCACACCGCACGGTTTGCTTCATCTCACGCAGCCTCACACTTTCTCAATGCTTTCTCGCGGAATCTAGCTGCAGATCATCTCACATCGCTCGGAACAATCACCCGAGGTCTTGGACCCCTCGATTTGACAAAATGGCCTCCGAGAAAAAAGACGGTAAGCGGAACCCCCCGAGAACTGGAGTGTCCCGCGCGCTGGACAGCCTGTGCTGACGCTTTCCTCCGTGTTGCAGACTCCCACGATGAAGCCAGAGAGCAGACTCTGTCTCGAAGTGTCGCCAACTCGACCACGGTGAACATCTCAGTGCCGACTCCGTACAACACACAGGTCGCCGGCAAACTCCCGAATGGCCGGACCCTCTTGCCAGGCCACGGCCTTCCCATCGGCCGGGATGGAGTCCCGTACTACCCCAACGCTCGACCGGTAAATGAGAGAGCGAACGCCCATATCAACGCTGCAATCACGAACGTTGGCACCTCGGCGGGAGCCGGCGCTCGACCGGTAAATGAAAGATCGAACGTCCATATCAACGCTGCAATTACGAACGTTGGGGCCTCGGTGGGAGCCGACGCTCGACCGGTCGACGAGGGAGAGAACGTCCACGTCAACGCCGCAGTCACGAACTTGTGGACGGAGGAGGAGAGAATTCTCCTCCTCCTACACAAGAGCAGAGGCGTAAAGTACCAAGAGATCAGCAATGTAAGCTGCCATTGATATACTCAACATGTCCGTTGAAGTTCTTTCTAACACACATTATCCTTCACAGACATACATCCCTCGCCACTCAAAGAACGCATGCGAGAACCAAATGTACAACTTGAAGAAGAAGTATGGCGGTGATGGAATTTAAAGAGAATGTCTATTTGCACAGTAGTCTCGGTCTATTTTCACAGTAATTCTCATTTTCACTACACATAACCTTAACCCCGTCCCGTATCTAAATGCTCGGTCGCATCCACGTCGCAGCCTATGATCGCAATTACAACCATACTTTAATTAAACGTGACAAGGCCTGAATCTGCCAGTACCGTACGTAGTAAGGTGTTCTAGAGCCCATGGCTTACAGGAGGGTTTAAAAGCGGCTTAGGATGGGCGTTATAAAGGAACGAATCGTCGCCATCGCCGTTAGTCTCGACCTCGAGGTTGTAATCGACCGCAACATCGCGTAAAGGGCCATTTTCAGCTATTTGAACACTTACCTGGTAATTAGCCTGTGATAACATGTGTGAATTACCTGCTAACCCTCTGGGAGTGGCATTTGCGAATGTGGGTGTTGAAGTGTCAGAGTGGTATTTGAGGCTTGCAATGGTTCCGGAACGCCCAAGCAATGGGCTCGGTATCTTAGCCCACTATCAGTTAGCCCCTGCCCCTCGACCTTCTTTACCCCTTCCAGCAATGACCAGTCCATTTCCCTAAAGTCTTGGTTGATAATGTGGCAATCTTGGAGCGATGGAACGCGGCCCGTGAAATCTGGAGCCATAAAAAAGACAACCAAATACGACATCGGAGGGCTTCTAGCCTTGTAGACAGTTTGGGCCTTTCACGGCTGAGTAAGCATGCGGACACGATGGTAGAGGATGTCAGTTTTGTTGCGTATGGCGATCATATCCTGATTGACGGGGATTGTGGTATCTTGAACTGGCCACTGATACCATGGCGAGCACCGAAAGGCAGTACCAAGCCGAGATGCTGGCAATTGTCGAATATGTCGCTAACGACTTCCTGCAGTTAGAAGCGCAGCTCTTCAACCCCGAGCTTGGCGATTAGCATCTTAAACTAGACAGTTTGACCACAATACTTCAGTAGTTGCGCCGAAAAGAACAAGGAGAATAAACCGACGAGGCAGAGACTCGTGAAGGTTGGAACATATTGTGTGCTTATTCCCGACGAGCACCTAAACCATACCAGGTTGCAATGCTGGTGAACACATCACAGGCCAGCGAGCAATAGCACACAGTGCACCTCACATATATATACCGCCACAACTACAAGTTCGTGCTGCTCTCTGAATTAGCAATGCTGACATTGCCACCACAGCCGCAAACACTGGCGCCCTGAGAGGGCAACTGGCGTGGCTTGATGATTCAAAAGGACCTGTCTCAGACTCAGAAGAAGATCCTCCCCCTCGTCCATAAGAGCCGAGGCCTAACATATCAGCAGACCAGTGAGGTACTAGTAAGCCACTTACATTGAATACTTTTCAATATTTCCCTCGTAGTTTTTCTCACACATTGATGTTCACAGAATTACATCCCCCGGCGCACTCAGCATGCATATGAGAGCCAATTATGCCATATCAAAAAGAATCACGCATAGGTTCCAAAGCACGGCGGCTGACTGCAGGAAGTGGTTGGCGACATAGATGGTGAGAAGGAGCGGAAATGTGAGAGATTGGGGCAGGAGAATAGGTCAAGACTCATCGGGACGGGGCGAGGTGTGTTTGAGGAAATGTGACCAGCAGCAGTATCTGGCATGACTTCCAGGTAGGTACTCAGAGTCGGACTCTAGCCCCAACTCTGAGTCGGAGATGGGGAATGCATTGGCGGGCGAGCTGCCAGGAAAGGTCAAAGCAAGGCCCGCCTGATCAACGATGGCAAACCCCCAGGGGCTGCATTTCTATTTGCATGCCAGGTTGTTCAGGTCAGCAAGGCAGTGAGTGTCGGGGCTTAAAAAATACCAGAACTTTATTGTCGTTGGCATTTGCCGTTAAGATTGTGTGGCAGCGCTCGTGCGTGGGCCCGGAAAAGAAGTGAGCTTAAGCTGGGCGCCACAGGCGCCAGACCTCGCGCTTGCCTTTTGAATACGCGCTCCCTCCCCATGCGAGACTTTTCTTTTTTACAACGGCCACCACCACATTCAGCCTCCAACATACGACGCAACATGACGTCAAACGACCGCGAACTACGCAAGCTTCCCAGCGGCCGCACTCTTTTGCCCGGCCATGGCTTTCCCCTCCCCGCCGGCACCAGTGCAGGCACCGGCAATGCAGCCAGCCAAGGCTCGACCGCCGCCGCCGCCGCCATTGACTCTAGCAACCCCAGCGCCACCGGCCCTGCTGGGGACACCAGGGGCCTAGCCCACCCCTCGGCGACCTGGTCCGAGCAGGACAACACCGTCCTCCTCCTGGCCAGGAGCCAGGGCATAGGGTACAGGCAGATTGCCGAAGTAGGTTTTGGTTGATGGGCAACCTACAAGTCTTGAAGTTATCTTGTGCTTCATGAGACTTTGAATTCAAGGCGGTGTTTTAACGCTTCACAACCCAACCTAGGACATGCAAGACTATATTTTATCTAACTTTATCACATCTATCACTACTAAATTCACTATGAGCTATCACATCAGTCTTCCGGACCGGTCTTTGCTGACACATCTCGCGTTTAGGAATACCTCCCGCACCACGGAATGGCGGGCTGCCAGTCGCAGGTCATGCGGCTGCGCAAGAAATACAAGGTGAAGTCTTCGTAAGACAGGTATGTAAACTATGTTCAAAATTCAGTGATGTCAAGCTAATCAGTTGTCGTATGTTTTTAAAGTCAGGCCTTGCCGCTCCCAAGGTCCTCCGTTCAAGTTGCTTTTACTTTTGGGGAACCGTCCCGAATACACCACCAGGGCCTCATCCGGCCTGCGGGCACCCCCTCATAGCCGCATAACCACAGGTTTCGGGCTTCGGCTCCAGTCACGGAATTTTCGTTGTTTTTGAGGCGATCGAGGCGCTTGTTTTCGGGTTGGTTGTGGTCAGGTGGAGTTTGGGCAGGTATTGGTGGTTCTGGGAAAGGATGGGAATCGGCTGGTGTTGGGAGTTAAGAGCTGGTTCCGGGCGTCCGCGGGAACACAATGGGTACCTACCTTTCATGGCCCCTTATTTGTTGAGAAAACAGTGAATTCATTGTCGGCGCAGCCTATCATGGCTTGCGACTTTCGAGCGCCAAGACTGCATCCCGGGTGCTCATGCATCGCATGCGCCGTGACATGGAACTAATGCCAAAAAAGGGGGTGTAACCAGGTTTCGCCCCATCCCCGCATCCCGTCAGACGAAAGTGTGTGCCGAGGCTTGTAGATCCTGGCATTCCCCCTCGGTGCGGTACAGGTGTTCCATTAGCTGGGCGCGCACCCAATCACACAGGTCACGATGCGAGGGGGTGATGGAGTCCGAGCATTTGACACCCTTTCTCTAAAACGGCAGCATTGCTATTACTGCTCACCTAGACATCTCGGATATCTCACATCAGCATCTTCTCCTCACCGCTCCATTATTCATATCTAGTTCTGCCCTGGAACTGATTCCCTGTGATACCCTCGATCCCTCCCTGTAGGTAGACGACACCAAGCGTACAAGATGAACACCATGGCTAGCATCGTCGAGAAAACCCCCGAGGGCACCATCTACAAGGCGGCTCGCACACGGCCGCTCCCGCACTTTGACCTGCTCACCCTCCTTTTCGGTGTGTCCTGCCATAACCCCCGACTTCAATGGTGAGACCTCGACTAACACGCCCAGAAACCAAGCACTCCCACGCCAAAGAAGACACCAAGCTGCACATCGACGCCGCCGACCCTAGCAAAGCCATCACCAAAGCCGAGCTCTGGCCCCTCGTCAAGCGCCTTGCCTACACCCTCCGCAGCACCTACGGCATCGGCCAACACGGCCTCGACCGCGACGTCGTCCTCTGCATCGCCACCGGCCACTGGCACCTGCCCACCCTCTTCTACGCCACCATCGCCGCCGGCGGAATCTTCTCCTCCTCGA